>Ga0123354_10019874_pt1 | contig 10552 bp, 12 predicted proteins | sample TergutLab28metaG_2_FD_97872 | JGI IMG/M metagenome (GOLD analysis project Ga0123354, IMG submission 97872) | Labiotermes labralis P4 segment gut microbial communities from Petit-Saut dam, French Guiana - Lab288 P4 | ecosystem: Host-associated > Arthropoda: Insects > Digestive system > Gut ...
CTAATATCAACTGTTTGACTCATAAAATATAGTTGTTATAGTTTCTAAAAACCGGTATTTCATTTTAACGATACAAAAGTATAAATGTTAAATCGTGATTGAAATAGTTTTCAAGTTAAAAATGATTAATTATACATTTCTCCGTCATTAAAAAAACTTAAGGACGTCCGATAGCCATATCTTTTGCTTTTTGTATGGATGCCGAATCGTTGCAATCAATCCCGTATTTGCCGGCAGGCGGAATAGAAATCGTTGCGCCGACAGGCAATACATTCGGATTGCTTATAATTGCCTTGTTTTCCAAATAAATATATATCCAAAACACCTTGTCGCCATATTCTTTCTGCGCAATCGACGTTAAACGATCGCCGGAAGAGATAATTGTTTGCTTGAATCCATCCGTAATTTCAGGAGGATCTACTTTTTCAATAGTGTCCTGGTTTACAGTTCCTTCTACCGAAACAATACTGTCGGTAAAAACCCTATAATTTTCAGGAACAACCTTTTGAGGCGATACATGTCCTTTTACTTCCGGAGAAATTATTTCGGCAATGGGATTTTTGTTATACAGCGCCACATAAACAATGTAGCCCAATGCCGCCATCAAAAGAACAGATACAATCCAAATGATTATCATCAGCGCCCTTAACTTTTTCAGGAGTACGAAATATTTCTTTCGAAAAACATAATGACCTTCATAATCGCGGCAATTGAGACATAGATTTCTTACTTCCTGCTTATGGACAGGCTTTTGTTCTTCTTCAACAACCGGTTCGCTCAAAACAGTTTCGCCTTCATTTTCCGTTACCAACTCTTCTATGACAGCTTCCTCTTCTTCGGGAGACGATTTTTCAGTAACAACTTCATCCTCTTCTTCGAGTAGTTGTTCGGAATCTTCCGAAGCGTCTTCTTCAGGAAGTTGTTGTAATTCTTCCGGCATAGATTCGCCGTCTATTTCAGTAGTTTCAAAAAAAGCAAAAGGTTCGTTAACCGTTTCCGCCAATTTTTTATCAGGGGTAAAGGTAACTTTGTAGTGCGCAGGGATCAGGACTCTTTCTCCCGTTGTCACATCGACGCTTTCCCTGTCTTCTACCGGGAGGAGTTTGAATGTTCCTAAATCCTTTATTTTTATTAAGCCGCTGTTAATCAGTTCTTCATTCAAGACGTCAAAGTATTCCCGAAGAAATGTTTCCGCTTCTTTTTTGGTAATAGCCGTTTTTTCGGCTAAAAGTGCGGCTAAATCCTGTAGATTGATTCTTTCGTTCATGGTTTCAAATCTTTAAGTCTTTTATTTAAAGTAGAGGAAGTCCTGTATTTAACAATTAGTTTGGGAGGAACAAGCAATTTTTTACCGGTATTCGGATGAATACTGATACGTTCCTGCCTTTTTTTCACTTCCAGCGTTCCAAAATTTACAATTGAAACGACGTTGTTTTTGACGAGCTCTGCTGTAATAATCGCAGTTGTTTCGTCCAATCGTTTTTCAGCTTCCGCTTTGGGCAACTGCAAACGTTGAGCCAAAGCGGTAAGTAATTCAGAGTAATTCATGCGTTTAGATTTGTTTATTATAATTATGTTCTACATTTCCAAATAAATCGAACGATTGCATACCGGTAATTTCCACAGGATAAAATTCACCCGGAATTAAAGTTTGTTTTTTTTCTACCAATACTTCCGGATCGACTTCCGGCGAATCGTATTCGGTTCTTCCGATATAAAAATCCGGTTCTTCGCGATCGATGATTACTTTTAAGGTTTGCCCGATTTTACTTTCTCCGATTTCCCGGGCAATTTGCTCCTGAACAGCCATCAGTTCATCCATGCGACGATTTTTTATTTCCGGTTCGACATCGTCTTTGTAATGCCGGTGGGAATAAGTTCCTTCTTCCGCTGAATACATGAATGCTCCCAAGCGTTCAAACCGCATCTCTTTTACGAAATTCAACAAATCGGTAAAGTCTTCTTCCGTTTCGCCGGGGTGTCCCGCCATCATGGTTGTCCGGATATGAATATCAGGGACTTCTCTGCGTATGGCTTGCAGCAGTTCGCGGGTTTCCTTTTGTGAAATATTACGCCGCATTCGTTTTAATACGGCATCGCTACTGTGTTGCAAAGCAATATCCAAATAATTGCAAATATTATCCCGCTTGCGCATCACGGATAAGATATCCATTGGAAACATAGCCGGATAAGCATAATGCAAGCGAATCCATTCAACGCCTTTGACGTCAGAAATCCGTTCGAGTAATTCCGCTAAATTATATTTGTTATAAATATCTTTACCGTAATAAGTCAAATCCTGCGCAATCAACTGAAATTCTTTGACTCCCTGCTTAACCAGCGACCGGATTTCAGCAACAACCGCATCCATTGGCTTCGATTGGTATTTTCCTGTAATCAATGGAATTGAGCAAAATGAGCAAGTTCGGTTGCAGCCTTCCGCAATTTTAATATAGGCGTAATGAGCGGGCGTAGTCAGTAGGCGTTCAGTCGCTAATTCCTGATAATACGGTTTTCCCAAATCGGATAAAAGCTCTTTCCAGTTGAATTTTCCGTAAAATTTATCAACTTCCGGTATTAATTTTTGGAGTTCTTTCAGGTATCTTTCCGATAAGCATCCCATGACAAATAGTTTCCGGATTTGCTTGTTTTTCTTTGCTTCTCCAAATTCGAGAATCATCCGGATGGATTCTTCCTTAGCGCTCTCGATAAATCCGCAGGTATTAATGACAACAATATCGCCTTGAGGCGTTTCCGGATCGTGAGCGACCGAATAGCCGTTGGCTGCAAATTGCCGTAGCAATAATTCCGAATCGACCAAGTTCTTGGAACAACCCAAGGTGATGATATCGACTTTATTTTTTTTCATCCTCGCCAAACAGGGAATTGACAAATTCCTTTTTCCGGAACACTTGCAAATCTTCCAATCCTTCTCCCAAACCAATGTATTTTACGGGGACTTGCAGTTGATCGGATATTCCAATTACTACCCCGCCCTTTGCCGTACCGTCTAATTTAGTGATTGCCAATGCAGTGACTTCCGTAGCCGCCGTAAATTGCCGCGCCTGTTCAAAAGCATTTTGTCCGGTCGAACCATCCAAAATCAGCAGAACTTCATGGGGAGCATCGGGAACCACTTTTTTCATAACGTTCTTTATTTTGGTCAGTTCGTTCATTAAGTTGACTTTATTGTGGAGGCGTCCCGCCGTATCGATAATCACGACGTCGGCATGATTGGCAGCAGCCGAACTTAATGTATCGTAAGCAACTGAAGCCGGATCGGCGCCCATTTTCTGTTTTACGATGGGAACTCCTACCCTTTCGCTCCAAATGGTTAGCTGTTCTACAGCGGCAGCCCGGAAAGTATCGGCAGCTCCCAGATAAACTTTTTTCCCGTTCTTTTTGAAATGATAAGCTAATTTACCGATTGTGGTAGTTTTTCCAACGCCATTAACTCCTACGACCATAATCACATACGGTTTATTGCCTGCCGGCAGTTCAAAATCGCCCTGTTCTTCCGTATCGTCGCCGGTCAGCATGGAGGCTATTTCATCGCGAAGAATAGCCGAAAGTTCTTTGCTATCAAGGTATTTATCGCGGGCGATTCGTTTTTCAATCCGTGAAATAATCTTCAGTGTCGTTTCCACCCCGACGTCCGAAGTAATCAAAACTTCTTCCAAATCGTCCAAAATAGCTTCATCTACCTTTGATTTACCGGCAACTACTCTGGTTAGCTTAGAAAAAACATTTTCTTTTGTTTTGGATAATCCTTTATCTAAGTTTTCCTTTTTGTCCTTTGAAAAAAAATCTAAAAGCCCCATTTGTCAATTATGAATTATAAATTATAAATTATGAATTTGTGCCGTTATAGGCTTGATGCTTAAATTCCTGCAAATATAAGTAAAATTGATAGAATAAAAAAACTTCCTTTTGACAGCAACTATCGAAAGGAAGTTCTTTTATAAAATAGAAAATTATGCGGATGAAAATCACTTTTGAGGGTGTTTTTCATCTATTCGTTTTTCCCAATTATTTAAAGTAATCTTTAACTGCTTCGTTGGGAACCATTTCTTCTTTAAAGATATAAGCTCCTGTTTTCGGTGATTTAACCATTTTAATCACCTTCGAATACGAACGTCCTTCGGACTTTTCGCGGTATCCCGCAACGGTTTTTTTTGCCATGACTTATCGAATTATTTTATTTCTTTATGAACAGTTACTCGTTTCAGAATCGGATTGTATTTTTTAAGCTCCATCCGTCCGGTTGTATTCTTCCGGTTTTTTGTAGTAATATACCGGGAAGTTCCGGGCAAACCGCTTTCTTTATGTTCGGTACATTCCAATATTACCTGTATCCTGTTTCCTTTTGCTTTCTTTGCCATTTGTAATGCCTCCTACTTTTTTATAAATTTAAATATCCTTTTTCGGCAGCCTGTTTAATAGCCGCATCCAACCCGATTTTATTAATGGTACGTAAGCCATTGGCGGAAACGTTCAGGTCAACCCAGCAATCCTGTTCTACCCAATAGAACTTTTTAGTGAACAAATTAACGTCAAATTTGCGTTTCGTTCTGAGGTTCGAATGCGCAACATTATTGCCCACCATTGCTTTTTTCCCGGTAATTTGACAGATTTTTGACATCTTATTATCTTGTTTTTATTTGTTTTACTGTAAATTTTTTAATCCTCTCCGTAATGAGCCTGCAAAGGTAAGAATTATTTTTTATTTGAGCAATTATTTTATTACAATAATTTTTTTATTATTATCACCTTCTCTCTATATTATAAGAAAAAACATATTACCTTTGCACTACAAAAAACTATGACCGGTGAGGTACATTACTTTTTTCATAATGTTATTATGTGTATGTTCCGGCTTGGATGCACAGGAGAAGAACTATACCGTGAGCGGTAGCGTAAGCGACATCAGCAACGGCGAAGATCTTATCGGAGCTTCTATCTCTGAAGCGAACACCCACCGTGGAGCAATATCTAATACATACGGCTATTACTCGTTGAGTTTGCCGAAAGGTAAGCATACGCTGACCGTTTCTTATTTGGGATACCGGCAAAAGGAAATCCCGATAGAACTAACGGCTGATATGAGGTTGAATGTGAGACTTGAAGCCGATACGAAAGAACTGACCGAAGTGGTTGTGTCGGCAGAAGGACGCAATGCAAACGTAGTAAAACCTGATATGAGCGTTGAGAGATTGACTTCCAAAATCATTAAGGCGGCTCCCGCTCTTTTGGGTGAAGTGGATGTCCTGAAGACTATCCAATTGTTGCCCGGAGTACAGGCGACTTCGGAAGGTTCATCCGGTTTCAGCGTTCGAGGCGGAGGTTACGACCAAAATCTGATTCTGCTGGACGAGGCGTCGGTTTATAATGCTTCCCACCTGATGGGTTTTTTTTCAGTCTTTAATAATGACGCTATCAAAGATGTGACGCTCTACAAAGGAGATATTCCCGCTTCTTTTGGCGGACGTCTTTCTTCGCTTCTCGACATACGGACGAAAGATGGAAATAATCAAAATTATACCGCAACCGGAGGTATCGGACTTATCTCCAGCCGTCTTACCGTCGAAGGTCCTTTGGGCGACAAAGCTTCGGCTATCATATCGTTTCGGCGAACGTATGCCGACCTCTTTCTCAAACTTTCCAACGACTCGAATCAACGCAAATCGTCGCTCTATTTTTTTGATTTGAATATGAAAGTGAATTATCGCATAGACAATAACAACCGTATCTTTTTAGCCGCATATTCCGGACGCGACAACTTCGGTTTCAGCAACTTGGTAGGAATGAACTTCGGTAACAAAACGGCGACGGCTCGATGGAATCATCTGTTTTCGCCCAAGCTATTCTCTAACTTCACATTGATAGGCAGCTGGTATGACTACTATCTGATGAGTCAGTTTACCGACCAGCTCGGAGAGGAACTGAAGTCAGGACTGATGGATTACGGACTGAAAGCCGACTTCAACTATGTACCCAATCCGGTGAATAATATCAAGTTTGGCTACAACTTCACTTTCCACACTTTTCATCCCGGCGATGGCGGAGGTATCGGAACCGAGTCGATTTTCGGTCGTGTTTCATTTCCTAAGCAGTATGCAATGGAAAACACAGTGTATGTATCGAATGAAACAAACCTTAATAATAAACTCAAACTAAAGTATGGGCTTCGTTACACGGACTTCGCGAACGTAGACAAGGGCGCTGTCACGCATCATCAGCAACAATTCGAACCGCGTACCGGCATAACATTTATTCTCAGCGATCTGCATTCGATAAAAGCCAGTTATTCAAGAACAGCCCAATTCATACAGTTAGCTTCCAATTCGACAGCCGGTTCGCCGCTTGATTTGTGGTTTCCTGCTTCCGCCAATGTGAAGCCGCAATTGTGCGATCAATTTGCCGTAGGCTATTTCCGAAATTTCGCTTCCGACAACTATGAGTTTTCCGCCGAGGCTTATTATAAGAATATGAGGAATGTCGTGGATTTCAAAGACCATGCCGATCTTTTCCTGAACGATAATCTGGAAGAGGAACTTCTATTCGGTCGCGGTTATTCTTATGGATTAGAGCTTATGCTGCGGAAAACCGCCGGAAAACTCAACGGGTGGGTGAGCTACACGCTTTCCAAAAGTATGCGACAGATAGAAGGCATCAATGGAAACAATTGGTACCGTTCGCCTTACGACAAGCCTCAAAATGTTTCAGCGCTTGCAACGTATGATTTCACCAAGAGGTGGTCGTTTTCCGCTTGCTGGGTATACGGCAGCGGAACGCCTGTCACCTATCCCACCGGTCGCTTTCAAATAGAAGGCAATTATGTTCCTATATATTCCGGCAGAAATGAGTATCGTTATCCGGCTTATCATCGTCTCGACCTTTCGGCTACATGGAAATTATCTCCTCCGGGCAAGCGCTTCAAGCATGAGTTAAATTTTTCGCTTTACAATGCTTATGGACGTAAAAACGTCTGGACAATTCTTTTCCGCCAGGATGAAAATAATCCCGACAGCATGTATCCCGAGAAGATTTATCTATTCCGGTTCGTACCTTCCGTCACGTGGAATTTTAGTTTTTAAAACATTATGAATACTAAGAATTATTTCCGTCATATCCCGTTTGCAGTAAGCGTTATGCTTTTCTCCCTATCTTCCTGCATGGAGCGAACTGAAATCAATACGGACGACTCTCCTCCGCGCGTAGTGATTTACGGCTATATTACAACAGACACAACGCAGCAAACTATCCGCATCACCCGTTCGTCCAGTTATTTTGCCACGACAAAACCGGAAGGTATTTCGAACGCTACGGTCAGCATCAGTTCTAATGACGGCGACGTGTTCCAACTCAATGAGTCGTCTGACGAACCCGGGTTGTATTTTACTTCACCCGACGTTTACGGGATACAGGGCAAGACTTATACGCTTCACGCCGCTCTCGATTTTTACGGAGATGGAAAGACGGAAGAATACGAAGCTACTTCGTATCTGCCTTTTCCCGCGACGCTTGATTCTGCTGCCATAACGCCTGCTCCTTCTATGGACAATATTCTCCAAGTACTTATCTGGGGAAGTCTTCCGGAAGAAAGCAGCGGCAATTACAGCTTTCATCTTTTCCGTAACGGCGTGGCGATAAACGATTCCTTGCGCCGCTTCCAGATTATGCAGGACGACTATGTCGCTACTAAAAATTTCGCAGCTTTGCCTATATCCATGTTGAATCCTGATCGCGACAGGGAAAAACTGTCGCCCGGAGATACGCTTACAGTACAAATAGAAAGTATCACCTCCGAATATGCCACTTTCATACAGAATGCCCAAGAAGAATTACGCGGTCCCATTCCACTTTTCGGAGGTCCTCCCGCTAATGTAGAAACCAACATCCGCTGTTCGTCAGGCGACGCACAGCCTCAAATATCCGGTTTTTTCACTGCCTATTCCAAGCGTAGCGTTTCTACGATATATCAATAGCTAAATTATTAGATAAGTTGTTAAAAGAATAATGCGCAAGTTTTTCCCTATATTTATACTCTAATATTTATTACAAAATAACATTATGATTATCAAAAAAGCGACGTTTGTTATCAGTAACACCAACATTTCCTTATGTCCGAAGGATGGGCGTCCGGAATATGCATTCATTGGGCGTTCCAATGTAGGAAAATCATCTTTGATCAATATGTTGACCGGTGTGAAAGGCTTGGCGCTTACCTCTTCTACACCGGGTAAAACACAGTTAATCAATCATTTTTTAATTAATGACGCTTGGTATATAGTCGATTTGCCCGGTTACGGCTATGCCCAGCGCGGGAAAAAAGGACGTGAAAAAATCCGGCAAATTATTGATATTTACTTAGATGAGCGTAAAGAGTTGACCTGCCTTTTTGTATTGCTGGATTGCAGGCTTGAACCACAGAAAATCGACTTGGAGTTTATCAATCAGTTAGGTGAAAGCGGTATCCCATTTGCCGTTATTTTTACTAAAACCGATAAAGTTTCACAAAGTAAGTTGAATGAGAATGTGTCAGATTATAAAGCCAAACTCTTGGAAACATGGGACGAACTTCCTCCTGTCTTTTATACCTCTGCCGAACATAAAAAAGGAAGAGATGAAGTGCTGAATTATATTGAGGAAATTAATGAAAAAGTCACGTAACTTTTTATTGCTTATTCTTCAACTTTCTTATCATAATGCTATTTTTTTTATAAAAAAACTTTCCAAATATTTTGAAACTCGAAATTTGTTTGTACATTTGCATCCGATTTGGCAATGAAACTAACAAATAGATTTACTATTTTATCATATACTAAACAAATAAATAATATGAAAGTACAAGAGGTTTTAAATGATTTGAAAAGACGATTTCCGAATGAACCGGAATATCATCAGGCGGTTGAAGAGGTATTGGCGTCGATTGAAGATGTGTATAATCAACACCCTGAATTTGAAAAAGCAAACTTGGTTGAAAGATTATGTATTCCCGACAGAATTTTTTCGTTCCGCATCACTTGGTTTGATGATAAAGGCAACGTCAAAGTGAATATGGGATATCGCGTCCAGCATAATAATGCGATAGGACCCTACAAAGGAGGAATGCGTTTCCATAGTTCGGTCAATCCTTCTATCCTCAAATTTCTTGCTTTCGAGCAAACTTTCAAAAATTCATTAACAACATTGCCGATGGGTGGAGCTAAAGGCGGTTCCGATTTTTCTCCGAGAGGAAAATCCACAGCCGAAATCATGCGTTTCTGCCAGGCATTTATGTTGGAATTAGGACGGCATTTGGGACCGGATATCGACGTTCCTGCCGGCGATATAGGCGTGGGCGGTCGCGAAGTAGCCTATATGTTTGGGATGTACAAAAAATTAACGCATGAACATACAGGTACTTTTACAGGTAAAGGAATAGAATTTGGAGGTTCGTTGATTCGTCCGGAAGCTACGGGTTACGGAAACATATACTTCCTGCTGGAAATGCTAAAGACTAAAAAGATTGACATCAAAGGTAAAATATGCGCCGTTTCAGGTTCGGGAAATGTTGCCCAGTATACGGTCGAAAAGTTGATTGAACTCGGAGCAAAAGTAGTTACCCTGTCCGATTCCGATGGATATATCTACGATCCGGATGGAATAGACAGCGAAAAGCTGGAATATGTGATGGAACTGAAGAATTTGTATCGCGGTCGTATCCGGGAATATAGCGAGAAATACAACTGCAAATATGTACCGGGAGCGCGTCCTTGGGGCGAAAAATGCGATATAGCGCTTCCTTCTGCCACTCAGAACGAAATCGACGAATATGATGCTCATAAATTGATAGCAAATGGATGTATAGCCGTTTCGGAAGGAGCCAATATGCCTTCCACTCCGGGCGCTATCGAAGTATTCCAGAAAGCGAAAATCCTGTATGCGCCGGGTAAAGCGGCTAATGCCGGCGGAGTTGCCACTTCCGGTCTGGAAATGACGCAAAATTCCATGCGCTTAAACTGGAGCAGGGAAGAAGTAGACGCCAAATTAAAAAGCATTATGAGCGATATTCATGCACAATGCGTGAAATACGGCAAAGAAGGAGATTATGTGAATTACGTCAAAGGAGCCAATGTAGCCGGATTTATGAAAGTGGCGAAGGCGATGATGGCGCAGGGGATTATTTAATTGCCCCCAACCCCTTGAAGGAGAAGTTAAGAACGATAGCGACATGTATTGGTAGCTGTCGATTTTAGAAAAATCGGATGTAGTTGTAAAGCGATTGCATCCGTTTTTATAATTATATGTGTTGTTTAAAAATGACTTCATTTTTATTTTTCAAAAAAGAATAGTATTTTTGTTGAAAAATTTATATGAGTCAGTGTGAAGATGTGGTTGGACCCCAACCTCATATTAATAAAATAATTTTGATGAAAAAGCATTATATTATTATTCTCCTTCTTTTAGGAGCACAGATTTCCGTCTTTCCGCAAGAGATTGTATATCAAGCCGGACTTCATAATTTCTTTGATAACAACGAGTTTGCCGATTGTCCGGTTGGATTTTC
>Ga0123354_10019875_pt1 | contig 10552 bp, 2 predicted proteins | sample TergutLab28metaG_2_FD_97872 | JGI IMG/M metagenome (GOLD analysis project Ga0123354, IMG submission 97872) | Labiotermes labralis P4 segment gut microbial communities from Petit-Saut dam, French Guiana - Lab288 P4 | ecosystem: Host-associated > Arthropoda: Insects > Digestive system > Gut ...
AAGGCAAGGCGCTGAAGGAACTTGACACCATTCTGACAGAAACATTAGTTTGTTTCCTTCCTGATCGGGCTAAGGACTTATCAGCACCCCTGTATTATGTTTGTAGGAAATATATGGCTTGATTTTAGGGGTGGAATTCGATCCTAATATTAACTGTATGCAGTTACGAATCAGTCTGCACAAGAAGTGGCTCCAGTCTTACTGACACCTCCGCTGACCAAGCAGGAAAGGTGCAACATAGGAAAAAAGCGTAAAGGTCGAGCATGGCATGGTAGCCATATACCGCACCTTTTCCTTTTGCTCCGATTCCTCATTGTCCTATACCTGCAACCAGCATAGTTCACTAATCATGGCGACTAAGGCAGAGTTGTGTCAAAAGACGTGTCTTCTATCGCAGTTTTATCATCAGGCCCAGGCAGTTCTGACTCTGAACAAATGGGCTTTACGAAGCTTCAAAATGTTTACTCTCTACCAGTCGACATGGCGTCAGAAGAAGTAAACCAGCGACTGTCTTGGCACATCAAATATCCCTGACACTTCTTCCTTTCGACACTGGTACACAGTGTCACGCGTTGCGCCAATTTTAGTAGTAAATATGCTGGAAAATGAATCATTCATTTCCATCTAGTGATTACAACAGTGTTTTCCCATCTTTTTTGTCCCGCAGGAACCCCCAGAATAATTTTTCCTATCCGAAGGAACCCCAGCGTATAGAAACATTTTCACGTCAACAAACAAAGACGCAGCTGGTTGCTCATGTTGATTACTGCAGTATTACCAATTGCCGTGAAAAAAAATCCGCTATATTTCTAGGGATATTTGGAATTTCTCGCAGAACTTAAAAACTTCTTTATATGTTTATTCCACGATTTCTCGCGGAACCCTAAAGATGTTCTGCGGAACCCTGCATAGATTAGCAATGCAAGGAATTATACAGCCGCTCACCCACACGTCAAAATGGTGTACTGCAGGACAGGCGGCTATTTCTTCTCTTTATAGCGTCTACGCAGGCTGCTGCAGAAGTCTAAAGGGAGTTCCTCCAGTTCTTCGAAACATTTTAATGCCTTGCATTTCAAATGAGAGATGTACTTCAGAATCATTTTGGACTGGAAAGAGTGACGTATTTTATGCAACGACGCTGTCAGTTGCTACGGTTACACAGCGTCAGTGGCAGATGAATGTATGAGTATCGAGCACTGCTAGAATATTGCTGACAGCGGAATACCGACGTCCCCGGAGAAAAACCTGTCCCAGCGCCACCATAAATCCCAAAGGTATCGAAGTTAACGGTGTTTTTGTTACATTCTAGCCATTTCTTTTGTTTCACTGAACTGTCTGAAAAGCACATTAATTATGTACTATTTCTTTGAATAGTCTGAATCGGTTAATAGATGTTCGTAGCTTCTTCAACACCACGAGCAACGCCAACTTGCTAAGCTGGATTCAGACACTGAACACTGTGCGCTGAAAACCGAAAATGTACGGGGCTGAAGTAAAATAAGTGTCTGTATTTCCTATGGTTCTTAGCCTGAAATGACTGATGATTGATTGTATGTGTGAATTTATGTGGCACCGAAGATTTAACGGTACTGATCTATTTGATAAAATATTACAACTAGTTACTCCATTTCTCCCTCAAGAACAGTAATGGTTTGTAATGAAGTAAGCTGGTGTTTCAAAGACTTACGTGAGGACTTTGCATTTACCTGAGTATAACAGAAAAACGATGACAGAAATGGTGCAGGTTCTGTGATCACGTTGACATTCTGCTGTTACGTCTACCATCGTGGAGAGGGGGATTATTTAAAGGTACAGTTGAACGTGAAGTGTTACTGAGATTGGGGATATATGTTGGCCACTTCTGGTTCCATTCAAAGTCGCCCATCTTATGCAGGTGGCCAGCTTATGGAAACCACTTGACACTACGCAAAATTGAACTGTGCACTATCACTCTCGTCACTGTACAGTTCAGAGTGCAGACAGGTGGTCGAGGAGGAAAGCAGGTACGTAACCCTGTCGATGAATTAGAGACTTGCAGTACAGTAATGGGTCAGTCGCTGCTAGAAAATTCCGGCCTATTATTATCCACACTTGTGGGTAAAGGAAGGAGGTTGAGTGGACAACATGTAGTTCTGCTAATGCGTGAGAATTTCGGCTTATGTACGGCATGACACAGAAACTATACAAACCCTCAATCGGCCAAGATAGGGAGGTGGAAATTATTCAGAAGCATAGCACTCAGTAGAAATTAGTACCAGGAGCATTTCCTGGGGGTAAAGGCGGCCGGTGCGAAAGGCTGACAACCTTACCACCATCCTGTGCCTTTGTCATGAAATCTGGGAACCTTAACTTCCTGGAATCCTCTAGATCACTCCAGGCTTGTAACGGGGCTGCTTTTATAGCACTCAGTGTGAAACTGTGGCCAAGGGTCATGATAGATGATGATCAACTGTGATTTACAAGGATGACCAACTTTACAGGTTTTACTGTAATTATGTATTTTTGGTTCATGTTTGTGTGTTAACCTCTCTTCTTATTGGGCGTTCTTCATGAAATGAAAAGATCCTTATTTAGAATAGAGGAACCTGCTGTGCGCCTGCTTCTTTATCTGCCTGTTGCAAAGTACTACAGACCAAATTACCTGGCGGATTTTCACGAACTCAAGTGTACGTGCACTTTTAAAAAATTTTCGGGCAAGCTTGAATTTCATGAAAATCTGGTCACTGGCGGTTATAATTACAAGAGTACATGAACTTATAACCCGATTTTACACCTAGTTATTATGTTAGTTTTCATAATAATAATACGATACAACAAAGAGACGTCTAACCTCAAAATTGTCATTGCTAGTCAAGCTAGCACAGTCTACAAAAGCAACATAAAAACGAAAACGCGTACTTTACCTATCGCGTGAAATTTGGAGTAGAAAATCCACGCACAGTGCTATTGATTAATTATGCACTTTGTGAGAATCAGTGCCTTGAAAGCCAAACCTTACGTAGCGCACGCAAAAAAAAATTCATGAACGTATTCTCTGAACTGTTCGTCCATCTTGTATGACATTCAGTAGGAAATATATTAACAGCGATTTAGTGGGTGACAGTGGATTTAGTAAAAAGTTGTCATAGTGAAAGCCATACATTTCTTACGGTCGTCAATGGAATTCTATACCCACCTTCCACTTTTTTATTTTCCGATTTGGACGAAATTCGGTATACTATATCCGGACATAATTCTTTTGAGCATTTATAAGTATCGTTAAAATTGGTGCATGGAAGTTCGTATTTTTCATTGAAATTATGTTTACATTAGAACAGCAAAACCGTATGATATTTTGAAAGCAGACAGGGCCTTGGTGAAATTTGTGTGCTGCATTACAGAGTGCGACATTTGCAGTCTTGTTATTACTGTGTGTGTTTCCGGGTTAAAACCGACTGTGCCGTAGAGAATGCATTGTGTTGAAGCGTGACATTTTGTAGTTCGGTAGTTGCGTATCTACCTAGTCCCCGACGTCCACTAGCTGCATGGTCACCAACGCGAACAAGAATAAAGCTCAGTTTTCACGAATCTATCTTCCTACAAGAAGTTCAGCCTGTTACATTTCATGAATTGATATGATATATGACATATTTCTTAACTGCAATTGGGTAGCCACCCAATGACAGTAGTACAGTACACATTTCCACACACACAAAACACAGAACGACACAAAACAAACAATACATAGAACAACACAAAAACTTTTGAAGAGTGCGGGGGTGTAGAAGTATAGCTTTGCCCTTTCTTTAAAGTCGGCGCCAGATGCGAGTGAGCAGTCAACGCCACACTCCGACCGCCTTAAGGCCAGGAACGAGCCCCGGTACCAATTTTACTGGAGGCTGGGTGAGCTCGGGTCGGTCTTGACAAGTATGGAAGGCATCGTCCTCACCGGGGCTTGAACCACGAACCGTCCAGCCCATAGCGAGTCACTATATCGACTACGCTACCTCGATCTCCTCGATTTTCCTTAAAAAATTAATTGTTTTACCTTCATTCGACAAACAGCCTCATGACTCGAGTAGTTAAACATATATTATTCTTGCAGTTTTTAGACGCTTTCGCAAAATTACGAAAAGCGACTGTTACGTTCAACATGTCTGTCCGTCTGTCTTTCCTCCGTCTGCATGAAAAATCTCGGCTTCCACTGGACCGATTTTCGTGAAATTTAATATTAGAGTATTTTTCGAAGATCTTTCGAGGATATTTAACTGTCATTAAAATCTGACCAGAATAACCGGCAATTTACACGAAGACCGACCTATCCACTTTTTTTTTATCACACCTCGCAGAGTTCTTCTTATAACGAGAAATGTTTCAGACAAAATTTGTAGAGAAAATCACAAGAAGCATTTCATGTTGAATAACTTCACCCCCCCCCCCCCCCCCACCCACCCCCCCATAATCAAAAAAAAAAAAAAAAACAAAAAAAACATTTCAAGTTGTAACCACCCCCCCCCCCCCCCCCCGAAAATCGTACCGTTTATAAGATAATGTGGAAAAGTACTGTACAGCCGGACAGGTCACAGATGACAATTTGGGGCATGCGCACTGCAGGCAACAAACACACTTTCATAATATGTAATATTTATTGCTTTTCCACTGAAACAATGGTTGTACGAACGCGTCTCATTGTTACGTTATAGTAGACTACATCGCCTGTCTTGTTTCTGCATGATTTATTCCGTGCATCTGGATGCTAAGATTAACCGCAAATGTAAGAACAGCAAGGTAGAGCTACTTAAAACCAGTGCAGTTATATGGTTTAACAAAATGTGCAGTATTAACCGTCTCGCGTCTAAATGCACACGTGTTAAAGAAACAACAAATAACTTTCTAACTGCATTTACTGAAAGCGCCATAATAAAGATTACTGCTTTACTCTTCTAATACATTACACTTTTAAAGATACTATTTTAATCATGAATTGTGAAACCCACATGGTTTGGGATAATGTGAGTTACTTTTGTAATCTATTATATTTTAGTACGTTTTAAATCTTGGTAAAACATTAATAAATATACGTCAAAGCACAACTATTTAATAGTATACGAGGCTACATGTTTCGACCTTTTAAACGGTCATCATCATCAGGCCTTCTAACAGATCGAGTCAACAAATGCTGTGTGCATTTTGGGATCCCAATATGTTTACATTGACAAAATACATAAAATCTAGCAGATCGGTTTACATAAGAAGGGGCGATGTGTGTGTATTGCACAACTACATGTAGTTAAAATATTTAAAATGGCGGTTGGTTGTCTTCAACTATAATATCAGGTCCCGTTAATAGCTAAGTATTTCTTGGAAGTTGTGGGTTTATTTTTTAGCGACGTCGAAAACGACCAACCGCCATTCTAAATATTTTAACTATATATAGTTATGCAAAGAGGAGCTAAATGATTTGCACTCCTCACCCAATATTGTGCAGGTGATAAAATCGAGAAGAATGAGATGGGCTGGGCATGTGGCGCGTATGGGTGAGGAGAGGGGGGTGTATAGGGTCTTAGTTGGGAAACCGGAGGGAAGGAGACCAATGGGGTGACCTAGGCGTAGATGGGTGGATAAAATTAGGATGGATCTCCAGGAGGTGGGATGTGGGTATGTGGACTGGATTGGGCTGGCCCAGTATAGAGACAGGTGGCGGACGCTTGTGGTGTGGTAATGAACCTTCGGGTTCCGTGAAATACGACGAATTTCTTGACTAGCTGCAAACCAGTTAGCTCCTCTGCACCATGGAGTAAGTAAGTATAGTTATGCAATACACACATCGCCCCTTCTTATGTAAACCGATCGGCTATGTTTTATGTATTTTATCGATGTAAACATATTGGGATCCAAACGTGTTCACAGCATCTGTTGGCTTGATCTGTTAGAAGGCCTGATGATGATGACCGTTTAAAAGGTCGAAACATGTAGCATCGTATACTATTAAATAGTTGTGCTTTGACGTATTTTAGTTAATGTTTTAGTATATTCCTAGCACGTCGTGATGTCTTCCATCAAGTTTAAATCTTGGTGTTGAGCTCTCTGAGGTTGGCGTGCCGCCGAAACATGTAGGAGCGATATAAAACTGCATTTGTATATACAAAGAAGCATTTATTGGTGTCACGAATGTACAGTTTATTCTTGCGGTGTGAACATGGGAAGTCCTGTACTGTCTCGTACTTATTTAATACGCATAACAATTCGAGGATTAACCACGTTACCGTCTTCGGGTTTCGTTTGTGATTACACTACAAGGCACATATAGGTCAGTGTCCGACCAATTATAACGATAACTCATTAACTCCGAAAAGCAGAATCGTTCTTGAGAAGCTAACATTTCCACTGCTTGTGAAAGAAATTTCCTGAATTTTATAGGAACCGAAGGTTCGTAACCGCGCTAAGAACAGTTTACCACTTGTCCTCGCCCTGTGCCAGAAAGATCCTGTCAGCAGCCTCCCACCATATTACTTCATGATCTGCTTTAATACGATACTCGCGTCTATGCCTAGACCTTCCAAGCGGTCTCTTTCCAGTGGTGTTTTCCACCAAAACAAACCATCAAGCTATTCATCATGTAGTCTTCTCCACTCCCTGCTGTTTCCTCCAACTTAGGCCCAAATATCCTCCTCAGCATCCTATTCTCGAACACCCTGAACCTATGATCCTCCCTTAATGTGACAGACCAAGTTTCACACCCATACAGAACAACAGGATATATTATAGCTATGCATATTTCAATCTTTACATTCTTTCATAGCAAGTGAGAAGACAGAAGATTTTGTACCAAATGGTAGCAAGAATTCCCTGAATGTAGCTAGGTAGCACTCTTTCCCTTTCTTCACCGACCTTTAGTCTCCCTGTCGAAAGTGAACTTATGAAGTAGGCTACTCTTAGTTTCCTGGTAAGCGCAATGTTGGGTTGTTAGTGTCGTTCCTACGCACTTGGGATGTGACACATTTTCAAAGGATTTATAAGCTATCCTTGTATTGTCACTTTGTCCTCCATTCTGATACAGAAACATGAGCATATAATCAAGTAAACTGGAATCACAATTAATATCCAGAAAATGTTTTCAGTTGGGATATGTTTTGGCTACCAAAACATACCATTGCCGGTCTCCTGATATGAACATTTATAATTCTATAACGCAATGATATTCACATTATATGGACCAATTCTGTGCACGTACTGCGAAATGTATGATAGCCACAATTTTCAAGGCCTAAAATTCTAACCTATTTGTTAATTCAACTGTGTTTTATATATGCTTGTTTGACGCAAGACTGCATGCGGATGAATTAAGAAGGTCGAAACATGTCAGAGTAATAGTGGATTGTATTTGAAAGTTTATGTTTTAATGTCTGAATACCTATGTACGCTAAAAAAAAAGTATGCTGTAATATTTGTGCGTTTGTTGGTGTTACCTATTTAAAAAATAAAAAATATTTCAGACAGCATTGTCACCTCGCAGAAACGTCTATATTCACGACACGAACAAATTTCTGTACTATGTGCCGTCTTCGAGACGGGTTTCAGCTACACGCAAACTACGAGTTGCACCATATCGATATAAACCAGAATTAAATGTCCGACAACATCTGGTATAGATTGCGCTCGATATCTGTTTAGTTTCCATGACGAAAACTGAGGACAATAAACACAGTTTCCCGATATGGATTGGTTCTGTGCACTGTGGCAGCACTTTATCACGTGTCTCCAACATCTCATGTATGCATCGAAACGAGTCCAGCCAGTAAATAGTTCCAGGCGTCACACTTTCCACGGAGGAGAGGGTCTTCACATCCCCACTCTCTTAAACTTTTGCTCGGAAAGAAGAAAACCCTTGATCTACGCCCCTGAGTCTCGTTCGGCCAAGGTCCTCATTTAGGCCTACATGCATTGTTGCCGCTGTGTAAGCAGAACTCCAAAACTTAGATCGCTGGAACAAAAGTAATTTTTGTTCTAAAAACTGAATGAACATGGTAGACGTCGCATAATATAATTACATGCAGTAAGGACCTGATACACCAAGACGTAAAATCTGATTCCATATCGTTTTACGTGTCAATTAGCTTACGTAGCTAACTAATTCTTCGTAGAGAAAATACGTTCTCATAATGAAACATCAATTTACAATTCATTGTGACAGTATGTTCCAACTAAAGCGACCGTTTATATGGTAAGAACCGTAACAACAAATTCAACGGAACGTGTTGATATGCGACCGCAACATTCTGTTTGTTAGACACAGACATCAGCCTAGATAACCATTGGCCTTGATCGGGATTCCAAGGATTTTATGTTTAGACCATGCAGTTTTGAAAACGAAGTAATGAAGACACTGAACGTACACACATGGAAACTTAAATTGAAAATTCCTGATGTTTCTTCGCTTTTGTTCTTTTAATTTGAGCAACGTTACAAGAAGTAAACTGAAAATACGGTATTAGAAATTTCGTTGACGTGATACCTGTGTGCAAGTTGGCAACGCTGCTGGAGGCGTGAGCGGCAATGAGAGGGGAGTGTATGTGTTGTGTGCTTGTGCCGATGTAGTGGAAAAACGTTCGCGAACTGTTAACCCTCCAACTCATTATCATCATCATCACCAATGATGATTGGTCAAAGTATGAAATCGGCCTCAGACTGATCTGGTAGTTTGGTCAAAGTGTGTGGGTTTGTGGACATTGCATATTTCAACCTGTCGTAAAATGGCGATAGTTTGAAAGTGTGGTAACTTTAGCATATAGAAAACGCCACGCAAAAAAAACAGCAGTCACGAGCGTAACTAGGTAGGCTTTCGCAGCGGTGCAGGTGAGATGTCCGTTCTTCTTCGATGTGGTGTTGCGTAACTGGGTGATTCTTTACGAAGTGTGATCATTTCGACATTTGAAGACGAAACTTGCGTGCTGCCTCGAAACGTCGTGCACCAATCACCCAGCGACGCAGCGCCACATCCCAGAAGAACGAAGACGTAATTCGGTTTCATAAAATTAAACGCACTTCAACCGAACAGACAAACGTCTTTTTGAATGCGACGCCGTGTATTCTGGCAGAAATGTAGCGACATTTCGGTGAAATGTGTTTCAGAATAGATGACTGTTCTATCCTGAAGATGGAGGCAGTATGCTTCTCTGAAACGTCCGTGGATTTCTATCAGAGTACACGGCGAAAAATTTCAGAGCAAGGTAATTTTCAGTCACTTCCATGAGAACGTCCTATCTCGCAAGTAAGGGATCTGACATTTGTGTGAGATTTCATAGTGTTTTGGCAAAAATTACAGTATTCTAGGATAGGACGTTGTGTTGATTGGGAATTTGTTTCGGGGGTTTCTTGCTGCTACTATCTTCAGGATAGGCTAAAAATTATAAAAAATGAAGGTCCCAGGAGCGCCGCATCCTAACACAAAATGGCTACATTACAACAATTTTAATTGATGTATTTTTTTTAAAATCCAGGGTGAACAAATTATCCAAAAATCTAGGAGCCACCTCAAAATTCTAGGCGCCAGAAGGTGATATGAAGCATCTTCCACACTAAGGGCCAACAAGTATTAGGTGCCATCGCACGAAATTTTGTCGATTAAGCGATCCGGATTTGTGCACCTCTGATTTAGATGACCACAAAAATTACCGATTAATTTTTTGAAAATAAAGTTGTTTAGAAGCACAAAATTGCGGCTACAGTCAGTAGCGTAGCTAGGTTTCTTGGCGCCCGGGGCCACCATGACCGCCCGTAACAGAAATCATTAATTTAAAAGTATCATATCATTTACTGAATTTCCTTTTAGTAATATCATATCATTTACTGAATTTCCTTTTAGTTTACTCAACAGTATTAAAGTTTTCTGAGCGCTGGAAATCAAACATATTCATTCAAAATATTTATTTTACAGCCCACTTTCAGCCCCTTGCATTCTGCATCCCGGGGCGGCCAAACCACTAGCTGTCCCCCACCCTAGCACCAGTAGAAGGTAAAGCAATCCCATTACACGCCTGGTCAAGCCCTGAGGTTTCCGGGAAGCTGAGACTCCCAGATTTCAAGAAAATCAGCACATGAAGGTGGTAAGGTTGTCAACCATACGCACCGGCCGCCTTTACCCCCCAGGAAATACTGCTGGTACTCATTTCAGTTACAGGCTGAGTCGACCCCAGGGCCATAGTGCGGCCGGAAGGATTATGTCAATTAAAAATTCCAGTGACACCATCGTGAATCGAACTCCCGACCTTCTGACTTGAAGCGCAGTGCCTCAACCAAACGCGCCACCACGTGCCCCCAAATACCAGTAGTTGCAGAAAATTTACAGACAGAACACATCTACACTTGAAGAACTGATATTACCTACCTGGAGTATCTCACAACCGATCCCAGTGGCCACGCGGCCTAAGGCGTGGGTCTGCGACTGACCTCTTCCTGGGATTGCGGGTTCGAATTCCGCTGGGTGTTGCGTGTTGTCACGTAGAGGTGTCTGCACTGGGCCGATCCGTTGTCCAGAGGAGTCCTACCGTGTGTGTGTGTGTGTGTGTGTGTG
>Ga0123354_10019876_pt1 | contig 10552 bp, 13 predicted proteins | sample TergutLab28metaG_2_FD_97872 | JGI IMG/M metagenome (GOLD analysis project Ga0123354, IMG submission 97872) | Labiotermes labralis P4 segment gut microbial communities from Petit-Saut dam, French Guiana - Lab288 P4 | ecosystem: Host-associated > Arthropoda: Insects > Digestive system > Gut ...
ACGCCGGGAAGTCTACCGGTATCTCGCAATGCCTGGTAAACTCCAGTAAACACTCTCCGGTTTGGTATTCTACGATTCGGAAACCGTTGCTGATATTCAGCTACGGCAAGAACTGAGTTACCGCCACAAAACCCGTACACATAAATCATATCTGCATACTCTTCAAATGAAAATGTAAATGGCATCGTGAACGTAACAGGCGCACCGAGAAGAGAACTGTTCTGACAACCAGTAGCCGGCACACTAGGCATCGCCGCCATACCAACCCACCCCGCCTTTCCCCGCACGCCTTAGGTACCGTCCAAGTATCGAGATAAGGGGAACTCCCTTGTCTGTAGCTGGCTAAAAATAGCGTCCCGCCAGCTGACAGACGCGGTTCACATGAGGGCGTGTACGGGAATTAAAAAACGGTCATAACTCCGTAACCGTCCAAAATCGGACACATGTTTATATGAACTGTTTTGATCACAAAGACCTAGGAAATCACCTCCTGCAGTTATGCCCTAAAGTCGTGAAACGCCCTGTATAATCGTGTGTCTTGGGTAGACACTCCGCCAGCGTGTAGACCTGCTCGACCGTGAGAATGACAGACTTTGACCCACCCATCCGTATGGCACCGAATTCCATCAGAGGTTGATAGTCGCGAGCAGGGTAGAATCCGACAGACATGTATTTGGTGTTTTCCCCATTGATGTAAAACAGACGCCTGAGTGGGACCTTCTGGGGATCGAATGCGGGATTGACAGCCCAGTAGGTACAGGTGTCACTGGTGTCGGTGGGCGACGAGGCGTCGGGCAGCTACTCCTGGACGGGAGGGTTCAACATCCTCCTCCTCCTCTTAGCAGCATTAACAACGTCGGTAGTTGGCCGTTTAGACTGCCTAGACGCCATCGCAGCAGGGACCAGAATAACGGGATGGGCGACGTGCTCGACCGGTTTATAGGGCTGCACCAAATTCGGCAGTATGACGTGTCATGTCAGGAGGACATTGGACAAAATCCTTCTTCTGCACATAGTACATTAACCAATCGGAGAGTGAATGCGCGGTTTTGGTTTCGCAAGCAAATCTAGGAAACTTGTAACAAGTTAATGTACACAAGTGGTCGTGATTCAAAGAGTCGGGTGAGGGGCAATTGAGATCCTCTAGGTTATGGATCGGCCGTCCCGTGAGTCCTGCGAGTAATCTGCATTTCGAGACGCCGTACGCTTGGAGTTACGAGAATCCCTCCACAGTTTCATTAATGACCGTGTGGAATTCTTTGTATTCAATATGACCATCGGACCAATTTAAGCCGTTCGCTGTCGAGCCATGATTCGTCATCTTGTTGGGGCTCTTGAAACGGAACATCTCGAACGCGGCGGCCCTGGCCACGCACAGCTCCTTCACGACCGTCTCATTCTCCTGCCCCCGCAAGAACTCGTAATCAATCACGACCTCTCTCCCTCCAGTCATGTTAGATTAGCAATGATAAGGATCGTTAAAAAGTACCTACGTTTTATAGGCAGCTGCGACAGCATTGACCCCAGCCGCCACGCGACATTTAAGCCCCGAATTCGGTAGCGAACAATCGCTCCACCTGTAGGTCTGCGTTGCATGCATCGAAGAGCGAGGTGAATTGTTTCGGGGTGTAGGCCCGATCCATGTAGAGGGCGAATAGACAGCAGTACTTGTCGCAGACGTTACTTGTCAGGCCTTGGAGCTGTCTCCTGTTGTAGTCCCAGGTCGTGCAGAACACAACTCGAGTCCTTGTTGTGGTACTTTTTTCCTTGAAGACTGCAAGATGTGGTAGAAAATAACATTTTTGCCTCCCCTCTTGAGAGTTCATTGGTTTCATGTGATCTAATTCTTCATATTCCGTCATGAAATTGTTGTACTGATCCTTGAGTTTTGGATCTAGTTCCAGTCTACGTTCAATTGCATGTAGTCTTCGGGTAGCAGAGATGGAGAAGATCCAAGTTGCTTGTGATCCATCTATGTTGGCAATCTAACAACAAATCTTCCGTCTTGTTGGGTTGTGTGTGTGATAAAGTGTTGTTCACAGGATTGTTGCCCTGTTGTCATGGTGGATTGCATCACGGGTTCCACTTCCCAGAAGCCGTTTAAATTGTGCTCCAGACTGTTGTCTTCTCGAAGCAGAAATGTATATTGAGGGTCATGCTGTGTAGTAGTGGCTGGAGTTCGACCAGAGAGTATCCAGCCAAGAACTGCCTCTTGTAAAACTGGATAATTGCCAGGACGTGCCCTTCTGTCTGATCGAAGCATCTCGTAGAATAAGTCAGCTCCAATGAGTAGATCAATGCCCCCTGGTTGATCAAACAGTTCACCAGCCAACTTGATATAAATTTAGTCTCAGTATTCTGCACTTGTATTGGCAGTGGCAACCCATAAATTGTAATTTGTACTGTTTGTCAAGGGCAGGCGAATTATGTATACAAGAAAATTTCCCTTGAAGTATACATCCAAATCAATGATTCTTAAAACTAGGTGGTGCTAAACTGCACTCAATTCGAAGGGCAAAGACAATTCTGGTGGCATGTCAGCTTGACTAGCCTTCATCAGTTTCATAATCTGAGCAGGTGCAATGATTTGTGGTTGTAGTTCCCGTTTTTGCGACCTCATGATGGCATCAATTAAAATCTCATACTCTGTCCTACACTCACCATTACCTCTGTTAAGTTGCATTGAGTGCTCATTCACAGTAAGCATTATGGACGTGGCCGTAAAAATTCTTTTGACTTTTCCATCCTGCTTGTTAATGTGTTTGGCCATTTCTTCTAGACTCGTAGACAAAATTTTCTCGTTTTCTGAAACTACCAACGAGGTGGAATTTAAAGACCTCGGTGTAGACTTTACAACGGCTATCTGTTCTTTTGAAAGCTAAAGAACCTCCATTTGCTCGCTTTCTAAACCATTAAGCTTGTCAGAATAGTAATTTGCGTCTGTTATCTAATGTGGCAAAGAATTTTACTAGTACCTCCGATAAAATTAAACACACCCCTTTTGTACCTGGTGTTGTATCCCAAATTGATGGTGGGTTGGGATTGTAGAACGTCGACCGAGAAAGAAGTCATTGAGTACGTTGGAATACTTAAGATTTAAAATTCAGGTTCCCAGCAACTCGAGGTGAACTGTGGGTATTGCTGATTTATTAATTGAAGATGTGATGGCTACAGTTGTTCTAAACAAATACTTGAAGTTCACTGTTAAATGATAGAGAAATGTCGATTCCAGTAGCGAGCGACAGAGTTCCTTGCGGCAGGTGGTGTAGATTGAAATCCCCCGAATATGCCTTTACTGGCCTTCTTATATGACCAATTCAGGGCGTCGGTTTTCACGTGATAGTTCATTGAACGGGGGGCTTGTGGAGAATTCTATGCATTAAAATCATGGAGCAATCACGTGCAGTGTAAGAGTCAGGGTACAATTCTGAGCTTACCGAGGACGACAGTTGCGTCAGCCAGTTGGGGTTTGGGTGACAGTTATTACCTTTGATGCTTTATAACAATGTTGTTTGACACTGGTGACCCAGGTTTCCTGTTATTTCGACATTTCTTTATAGAACAAGTACTTTCTTGTAATTTTAACTTAACCATATTACTGTTATTAAGTATGATTTTACACCTTAAAATGAAATGCCGTCTTATCTATCAGTCGTAAGACGGTAGTATACGACGTGTGTTCCTATTACACCCGACAAAGCACTTGCGAGGAGTGGAACTGTAAACCCGTCCTTTTGAACTAAAAGTTTACGTTTACTCTTGAAACTGATTTTAGTTACCAACATTCCTAAATGATTCTTATTATATTTCTTTAGCTTGCTGTTTCCGTTTTTAGTTAATTTATGATTCCCGTTTAGCGTATTTGTAGCACACTCGACAGTAGCTTTTATGAGCTTGTCTCCACATGCAAGTAACGCGCGTCTGGCTTCTGGTTTAGCGTCTTTAAGGACGTGGAGAAAGTGTAGTTGTGACTTAAACCGGTTCGTTACCCAGTACAGGTGCAGTAACCTCAAGTTTCCCCTGGAAAATCTTTGTTCTAAATCTTAGTAAATCGTTAATCGTTTGTGTTAAATCCAAGAAAAAATAACTGTGCGGCTCTTTATATGCTTCTAGGTACGTTTTATTTAAACTGGAAATGTTTTCAGGGTAGACTGGTTGAGCCAAGTGCACAATCTGAGTTTGTCTCTCGGATTCTTAAACACAACTATAATACTTGGTGTTTAGAGAAATATCACGTGACGATGGACCTTGGTGAAATACGTTCTGTGTAATTAGAGCCATACTAATTTTACGATGATGTGATCCTTTGGTAAATAATTCGCTCACTTTTGTAGAATAGGCAGAGTCAACTAAATCATCCAACACTATTAGTGTAGGTAGGTGGATTTGCCAGAACAACTTAGTCCTGCGACGATTAATGTAAATGGATGTTGCAGCTTCAGAGTCATACTCTAAAATGAAGTGAAATGCGCAATAGCGCCTCTATTTATTGCACTTTTCCCGACTAGAATAAATAAATAAATTGCACGTTAGCCCGACTAATAAATTAATCATGCCCCTAGGTTGAGGAGTCAAGGTTGTCCTTAGCCGGCGCTTCTTAAAGACAATTTTGTAATCCTTTGTTTCAGGTTCTGACACAACGACACCACTGTGTGTCCTCTTGATCTTTTTAGGATTGTGTACATGCATGGGCGTGGTGTCTTTGAGAATCATATCCCTCAAGGTGGTGAAGTTTACAACCCAGCCAAATGAACTTTCCTCCCATTACCGGCATGAGTAACATTGTTACGCGTCCGACAAAAGTACGCCAGCCATTGAATAGCCTAAACAGACTGGCGATCCCCCATACGGTAGCTCCCTCGGGATAATGCCTACAGAACTTGGTTTCAGAAACATGTTCCGGAACACCTTGTTGAAAATGGACGATATTGTAATGTCTTGCCGAAAGGGGTCCATCTTGACCAATTTTAAAAACAAATTCCGAAAAGCACAGCATACCTCACACAGTACAATGACGTCGTCCATGAAGTAGGCCAACAGTTTCCCCTTATTGTTAAATATTTTGTCCTTTACCCCCTCATACCAGGCCGAAAATTGGGTTCGTTCATCACCAGACATAAAGTCTGCCCCATACTACTCGGGTTCGGGATGAGTGCCCACATAATCCAAATTGTTGGCAGTGTTGAAGAAGTGAGGGTAGTACCCTTTCTTGCATGTGAGATCGAATGATTTGGGCATGCTCTTGAGACTCGTTGGCAAATAGTTAAGCGAATCCTGAAAGTGGAGATTCTCCACAACCATACTAAGAATTTTGCTACCGTCCATTATCAATTGCGGGGCCCATCTCAGTTCTAGAAACCTTCTAAGGAGAAACTGTGCGTCGTATCCACGAGAGTTGTGTGAAATGATATAAAAGTTATTCGCGAATGGTCGGGACTGCCGGAGAGAATGAATAAATTTGTCTACGGGACCTTGCCGGAACGCATGGATATGCTTACCACACTGTTCACAATCGGCACTCATATCATCCATGGCTTCACACTTAGAACACATTTGCTGAGCACATGAGCTTCGGTACATGCTGAAAAAACCCATCACGCTTTTCAAGGTCTTGTGTGCACTGCGTATTAAAGAAAACGTACAAAAACTTGTCTGATATGTTTCTAGGCTTCAGTGGAGCCACGTAACAAACGTGGCCTGGAGGTTGCTTCTTATTACAGAAATTACAGAATTTCTGAAAACTTTCATGTTTCGAATCAGCTGTTACCGAATAACTACAATTTCGGCATACTTGTCTCCACTGAGAAACTAGTCTGCCTTTAATTCTGAAAACACTTCTCATTGAGGAACAGTTTTTTTGCATGTACCACAATTCTTGGTCTGATCCTTAGTACAAGGTGGTGTAGCAATACACAGGGAACATACTGTCACATTTGAGCGTATTGTATAAAGTATCACACACGTTGAGCCCACGCGGTCGCCACCCCGCGAGAGTGAGGCCACTTGATGACAAAAAGAGGGCTCGGCACCATGAATACCCCCGTCGATCGTTTGGGCGGTCTGGTTCCGAAACCATAAACTGTTGTGGGGCGGAATGAGTAAACGACCCACGCAATACACAAACAACAAACATAGTAGTAACAAGTAATATAGAAAATATATTCTGAGTACAGGATATGCATACATAAATTATACACACAAAGCACTATAATTGCACAAGAGAACCGTATCGGCCTTCACAGTGGATCATACACCATTCCTAATTTTCTGCGTAACATTACGATGCATCCACAGGCCTAACGTAGTACGTCCGCCTTCCAAACAAGCCTCACTGAATACAATGTTACGTGATACAAATTGCAGCTTGACTTGCACTACAGAGTAAGCAACCTTCAGGCAGGAACGTTCTTACGTGCATGACCTCACAACATTACATTGACTCTTACAAGCCTCAGGTGCTTCTCGCACAATAAACACATACCATCGTTATAAGGACAACAGTTAAACAAAACATTTCTTACGTACATGACCTGACAATATTACATTGGCTCGTACCAATTCTCAGTGCTACTCGCACAACAACTACATACCAACATTACCAGGGCAACAGTTAAACAATACTTCTTCTCTGTTTTGCCACTAGCTCCCGGCGGCCGGCGTCGAGTATGAAACAACTAAAAATGTCGTCTTTAGAAATACGAAGCAAAAAATGTAAAGTTCAATCTTACGTCCATACTCGATCGCCGGTCCTGCTGGTAGTGCACAACACACAGCAAAACAATACTCCCTCGGCTGGCTCTCGCTCCCTATTAAGAAACACTTTCCCTGTAATATTTTAATTTGTAATAATACCACTTGAATGTATCAGTTAATCTGATAAAGGTATTAAACACAGTTCCACAGGCTGTTGTAGCCAACAGGTATCGAAAACAGTACCGCAGACTGTTGTAGGTAACAAGTCTCGAAGGCTGTACCGCAGATTGTTTGTAGCTAACTGGTATCGAAGGCAGACCGCAAATTGTTTTTATCTAACATGTATCGAAGGCAGAACGATGCACAGTAGGTACCGAAGCAGAGAAGTTCTTGACGATGTAGAAGCCCATTTCAGAATATCTTTTTTCATCGCCTCCGATATTTTCTTCGACAAAGATGATTTGTAATTGTTGTCCAAGTACTTGGGGTGACTCATGTCGTAAATAGCGGGATATTGTCTTACACATTCTATTACTTTCTCGTCGTCCATTGTGAGATCTCAATTTTGTTATAACAGTACAGTATAACAGCTAAGAGTACTCACTACGTAGCACCGCAAAACAAAACAAACACCACGATCCCTCGCCGTGAACTGCACGTAGGCCGAGTTTACGTGTGACGGGACGGCGCGTCAACATGGCGAGCACGGGAAAAGAATCGTCAGCGACGTTGAGGGCACGGCCCTGGCGCAGACCCGTCCCGTTGTAACATAAATACTTCTATTAGAAAACAATTGCACGAAACATCGGCCTGTTCCGTACGATAGCCGTTCCATACGGCACGTTCTGACATAAATCAGACCTAATACCGTGACGATGCTGGTGTAGTCTGCGCATTCAACTCGCTTGTTTCAGCGCGTGCAAATAATGTAGCAACCTATCTTGAGCATTGCTTGCCTTATTGGTGGGAATTGTTTAAAAGTTCGGTGTGGCCTAAAAACAGATGATCTGTGCCGTCGACTTGATTTTTATTTTCTAAGTTGCCAATAATTTCGCTTTCTCCGTTGACTGCTTTTTATACATTTTGTTATTTGAGACGGTGGCACTTCTGACGATAATTGAGGTATTGGACAGCTGTTCTCTGCGTCTTGACTCAGTGGTGGGGTTCTTGCTTCCTGTAGTGGCGTTTCTGAAATTTGGCTATCTGAAACTTTGGGGGTTGTTGGACGAGGTGTGAGTGTATAGTCGAAAAACTCCAAATAACGACTCCACGGCCATATTTCGTATTTTTTAGTGGCTTATCCTGTCGTACCTTTGAGGAACCTCTTGTAGTTAAAGTAGAAATGTCTTAAATTCTTGCATTTTTGTTTTACCTTTCTGCCGTAAGAAGTAAAAAAATGAAGTTTAAAAAGAAAACTTTTTTTTAATTTTTTGTCACACCTGTATATTTGTATAGTTACAGAGACAATCACAGGATAGGGAATTGGTACTTTTATGTCTAAAGTAATGAAAAAGAACATACAATGAGAGAATACATTTTTCTGATTTTTTAGTATGATATTTTGCAGCTGCTGTCTCGGGAATATTTCCAGTCATATTTCTACTCTGCAAGTAAAACTCCAAAAAATTCGTATCTTAGTGGGCCATTTCCTTTCACCGCAGCATTATCATCATCGTCATCATCATGTTTGTAAAGGGTTAGGCGTGTTTCCTGTTTCTTAATCCTCAAGATGTAGCTGGTTCCTCCATCAATTCTTTGGTCGTCCTATGTTTCTTTGTCCTTTTTTCTATATTATACTGGTTGTTTTGGTATTCTGTTTGTTTGCATCCACTACGTTTGTTAGCTACTTTTTCTATTAGTTTTATTTCCTTTACCGTGTTGTGTGCCCCCAGTTTTTCCCCTAATTCGTTGTTTCTTTTCTTTATCTAATGTTGTAATTTCAAGTCAATGTCTCAGACTTTTCGTCTGTGCTGCTTCAAAATGTCCTTCCTCTCTTCATTACCCAAGCTTCACTTCCAAATTTCAGTGCTCCTTTAGCTGTAATGTTGCGAATTCTTAATTTTCTTTGTTCGTTTTCCAACTGTCTGCGTATAGCTCCATTTATTTTGTTGTGTGTTCGCAGTTTGTCTTCAAAATCAGTTTTGTATTCTGATACACAGTACCCTGAGTATTTAAAGTCTGTTACCTGTTCAATAATATTGTCTGTCATCACAGTTGTAACCCCCTGTATATGGTCTCCACATTGCCATTGCTTTTTTGTGCTGGACATGGTCGTTTTGTAGTTTCTTGCTACAAGATTCAGGTGATGTGCCATTGTAATTCATCTTCATATGTGGCAATTAAAATGTGGTTATGTGCATGTAGTATGGTGTTCACTAATTTTCTGTTATTTAGTTTAGGCCATTCTTAATGAATGTTTAAAATTCCTGTAAAATTTTATTAACGTGTACATTAAATAATACTGGATAGAGGCCAAATCCCATTCTTACCCTTTATGTAAATTGAATCCGATATACCTTCATTAAATTTAATTCTAACCTTCGTATTTCTGTAGATACATTTTATTGTATTTAATAAATAATTTGGAATTTCATTTTCCACAGCTTGTCTCTGTTCGCGTTATCATATGCCTTTTTAAATCTATAAATACGAGTAGCGGTAAGTTGTGTTCCTTTTTCTTCAGTTACCTGTTGCACCGTGAATATGGCATCGGAGCAACTGCGTCCCTGTCTAAAACCACACTTTTCTACCATTTCGTTTTCCAAATGTTCATTTAATCTGTTTTAATTATGTTTGGATATAGTTTTTAAGCTTTGGGCGATAAAGAAATGCCTCTGTAATTTTCACATTTGCTTTTTGTTCCTTTTTTTATGTATGTCACTATTCCTGTCTCCCATTCTTTTGACTTTGATTTTTGTCTACTGTATTGTTAAACAGCTTTATAGCTTTAGTATGTGCGTTTTTAGTTCGTTTCCTCCAATTTTCCAGAGTTCCAGGTGTAGGTTCTCATGCGCAACTTTTCCTGTTTTTTTTGGTAAGTTTAAGTACTTTGCTTATCTCTATTGTTATCATGACTTACTTGCCGTCTCTCAGCTCACTTCTCTCCTCTTCTGTTCCTTCTTCACCTTTGCTCTCCTGCTCATTGCAGATTTTTCCATAGTATTCTTTCTATTTCGCTTTTGTTATTGTGGTCAGTTTTAAATTTTTCTCTTTCTTGAAGTTCTAGTTGTTTAAAATTTTAAAGCCTCTTTTTGTTTTCCTGTTATGTCCCTTTCCAATGTCTTAAGTTTATCCCAATTATTTCTTGTTTGCCTTCGTGTCTTTTTTCCTTACTATTACTCGGTGTTTTTTGTAGTCTGTATAGAGCTCCACTGTTTTGGTTTGTAAATACTTTCTGTAGCTAGATTTCTTCTATTCTGTTGCCAGTTGTATTTCTTCATTCCACATTGGAATCCATTTCCGGTTCTCCCACTTATACCCTACGCTCTCTTCTCCTGTTTTGGTGATGGCCTCTTTGATTTTTAACCAGTATGTCTCTGTCTCTGTCGTTAATTGTGCGAGTTTCCCTTTCGGTTTATTTTTGTGTAAAGTTATTGATTCTTGTTCCAACAAATGTGCTTAAATGCCCGAGAGTGTTTTATATTGTGTTCAGACCAGGCTGCAGTTAGAGAACGGGAAGGAGCATGTTCGGGACGTTGGGTATTTTGAACACTAACAATCCACAGTTCTTCTGTATATGAGGTGTATATTAATGAAATGTTACAAACTGAACATGAGGGGGGGGGGGGGGTGCAGAAAATTAAATATAAAAATTTAAAATGAAACCTTAATCTTTAAAGATGAGACTTTTAAAAAACCT
>Ga0123354_10019877_pt1 | contig 10552 bp, 7 predicted proteins | sample TergutLab28metaG_2_FD_97872 | JGI IMG/M metagenome (GOLD analysis project Ga0123354, IMG submission 97872) | Labiotermes labralis P4 segment gut microbial communities from Petit-Saut dam, French Guiana - Lab288 P4 | ecosystem: Host-associated > Arthropoda: Insects > Digestive system > Gut ...
TGTGTTTGGTAATATTCCCAATGGTGTTTCAAAAACAGAACACTGTTTTAAGGGAAACGCCCCCCCCCCCCCCCCCCCCCCCCCCCACTACCACCTCCACCGCACTGAAAATAAATGGACCAGGTTTTCTCTAAAATGTTGGTATGTGTCTGCCAAGGTGCATGATGTCATATCCCAGAAGACAGTAACCTTCATGATTTTGTGTTTGTTTAGTCTTGTCAATTTAAATCAGCCTTATTGAATGTGTTGATTTAAGGTGTTCAGTTCATTACTTTTTCAAATATACATTCTCTGCAGCTTGTGTATTTAGTTTGTGAAGGTTATACAATACAAACTAACAAAATGCACCTTTTCTAAACTAATATTTTAGTTTATGATGTCTTCTACGTGTTTCAAACTCAAAGGTTCATCTTCAGGAAGATGATTGTACATACTGTATATATATTGTAATTTCAGCATGTGAAACATACAGTACCATACCCGTATGTACAACCATCTTCCTGAAGATGAACCCTCGGGTTTGAAACATGTAGAAGACATCATGAATTAAAATATTAGTTTAGAAAAGGTGAATTTTATTGGTTTATATTGAATGTTTATATTACAATGTCTGGTGCAGACAACATAAAATTAGTGAAGGTTGTTTGCCTGTATGAGTTATTGTACCGCTTTCTGATGGCTAGTAATAATTAAGGAAATAAGTAAGTTGTTCATGCAATGAAGAACACATGACTGCTCTTGTCATTATTTCGGTGTGCACAAAATGTGAGTTATTAGGAAGGGAAAACAGATGATGATCATTGGTGACATTAGAAAATTTAACATGCAGTCTAGATGGGTAAGCATTCGAGGACAGTGGAATGGGTTTGTATTTTCAGCTGTGAAACGGATTTGCCTTCCTAGACTAAGTCATGTATTACGTAGGGCAAGGGTTCTCAGACTTTTTTTCTGGCATGCTACGAAATGAAATGTATCGATTTCAGTGTACTACCGACATATTTGTTTGTACTGGATTAAAAAAAATATGAAATTGGGAAAATGGGCTGACTCTTAGGATATGTAGTATAATGTTGCCAGCCGTGCTGCATATTAGCAAATATATGTGGCTTATGTTTTATTTGTTTTAGAATTTCTATCCTTATTTATGTTCCAATTTTTTTTTGTTAAGGCCACATGCTGGTAAACAGTGGTTGGCATATTAGTAGTGGTATGCCAACCACTGTTTGAGAAACCATGCTTAGAGAAAACCAAATGGAAAGTGAAATTTATGTTAGGTAAGCTAAATATGAACAATTTTTTCTGATTGTGTGTTACATTAAACATTTTTTTTTTACATTATCCATCATTTTCTTTAAAATAAAGCATTTAAACAACTGGATCTCTTTCATCAGTTACTTTTAAGGTAGGGAACATTCCTAATTTCTGTTAGTTAGTTCACCAAGTAGAGCTGATATTGATCATAAGAGCTGATGATGAAAATAGATCAAGTTTCCAAATGTTTCATTTGCAAGAGGATGATGAACATGTCCAGAGTGATAGTCATATTTTGTTTTGAATTATTCAACTCTGTTTTCATTCTAACACAAGGATATTTTCAGCTTCTCCATTTCTGTTTCAGATGTGAAACCTTGGTCAGGAATTCAGAATCTGCTCCCCAGCGTGCCTGTCTTTACTGGTGAAAGTACCCCAGGTACTTCAGAAAGGTCAGCAAGCGCAAACACAAATCATCCCCAGGTTCCCTCCAGTAGCACCGGACCGTCTGACCGAGATGTGGATGCGTTTGCTAGAAGTCTCCTTCAGCAGATTCAGCACCGAAATGAGGTTCAAATTTTTGCCAAAGAAGTGACAACAACAAATACTCAATTGTTACATGAGATTACTGCAGATAATTCTAACATTCCAGGTGTTCAGCCATCTTCGAAAAATGTTGAAAGTCTTCAGAGGTTTGGATCATTGGATATTAGTTCTCTGCTTGCAGGTAGTGGTACACCTAATGTATTCCAATGTCCGAATTGTCACAAAATGTATCGTTATAAGTCTTCTCTTGCACGTCATATTAGGCTCGAGTGCGGCAAAGAGCCACAGTTCCAGTGCCCCTACTGTCCACATGTAACCAAGCATAAGAGTAGCCTTGTGATGCACATTGATGCAAGACACAGGGCAGGTAAGTTAAATGTTTAGAAGATGTACTAAATTTTAAACACATGTAGGTTATAAATCATCAGTGGACTGCTGCATATAAAATGATTCACGCACGGTCAGCAATTACTATGCATGCAATTCCAGTTATTCCTCCAGTTGATTTTTGGGTTTTATTCTGGAAAGTGTCTGAAATGATTCATATATAATGTGTTACATCTGTTATTCTGATCCTCAGCAACTTGTATAATGATTGCATGTTGTATCATGAAAAGTAGTACCATTGAGTGTCTGGTAGCTGTGTACATCAAAACTGTGAAATATATAACTGAAATTTAAGTATTTTAATTGAACTCATTGTGACAATTTGTGACAAGTACTTTGTATATTCTGTTCTTTTGCAACAACGCTAAATTGCAGAGGCCAACAGGAATATGATAACATAAAAGAATGCAAGCTTTTTAATTGAATTCTCTTATTCTAATTCTCAATTGAATGTTAAAACATTTTGTATCATGTTGCCATCTTTAAGAAAATGACAGTGGCTCTTTGCTTTAGACATATTGAAAAAGGTAGAATTGTTTAGTTGGCAGAACTACAGTGTAAAGGATGTGTATCATTTGAGAATGTTAGAATATTAGAATATCAATTTATTAAATCATATAATAGTTTCAGATTGTGTAATGAATGGTATGTACTTTTGTATGTCTTGCGTACAAATAAAAATGCTGAACAGAAACACTGCTTGTTGCAGCATTTGACTGTCAGTTTTGTGATCAGCATATCTGATGTCAAAACCGGCTGATTTATTACATGTTATTAAAAGAAAAATATGAAGAAACTGTGAAGTACTTTTCTATTATTTGATGTTGTGTCCCTTTCCTTTTTATTTATTTCAGTGCTTACACTTTCAGAATGGACTATAATTCTGTGTAATAGGTTACCATTATTCACAGTTGCTAGTAACTGTGATGTGTACATTGTAAAATACGTGGTATGCAGATTGTGATAACGGTTGGGACTACCATCAGTCTTCTTTAATAACACAGATTTAAAACTGGCCTGTTTCTTTTGAAATTACCTGTAATGCAAGGATGTGTTCTTTGTTTAATCTGTAACATACTTCTTTAGGTTAAATATTGTCATCAACAAAATTTGTGGGTTGACATGTATTGTAAAACAAATGAGGGAGTTTTATAGTGACTGTTAGTGATTACTGTCTTGTGAGAAGCGATGCCATATAGTCTGGTAGATATTTACTGCTATTTTGGAGGAACGCGCTGCTTCCGTCTTGAGGGTTGAAGATCAAAGCAGCAGGTTTCTCTGAAATGTCAGTGAATTTCTGGCATAGTTTATGGCATCACAGCTCACACGACGGCATTCTTTACAGATAAGGAAGCTTTTATGCATCCAGATATTGGATGTTACATATCTTCTGCTACTTCTTGTTCATTACTGTTTACTTTTTGTGCCTGTGTCTGTGTTTAATCCTCTTGCTAGGTTTATGATCCTCTTCTTGGCTCATTCTAGTGTTGCAGGCATTTGTGCTGTTTATCTCTCTCTCTCTCTCTCTCTCTCTCACACACACACACACACACACACACACACACACACACACACACACACACACACACACACACACACACACACACACACACCACACACACACACACACACACACACACACACACACACACACAGATATATATATGTAACATGTCATATATTGTTTTACCCTGTCGCTGTATTTCGATGTAGTGAAAGGTGGGATTTTTGTCTTGTGTCTTTTTATCAAACATATTTGTAGACAGTGTCATTTATATCTGTTAAAGTATTCATTTGCACTGTGTGTTAGTTATTGAGGTTTAAAATAAAATTCTGTAAATGTTTGTTGTTATTCAGTTTACATACTATACTTCCTTTCTCTACTTTCTCAGACACTAATGATAGGGATGCGCAGTACAGTAATGGGTGAGCACAAACAATCTTAACCATTTTGGAAGTTGATCATGAAACATACAGGCAGGGTGCAACATCTGAATATTTAACCATTAAAACATATCAGTTTTAAACTCTTGACAGTTTTACTCTTTGTTCAGTATCTGAGTGTACATGTTAGCATAGCAGCAGCAGCATTATTTCTGTTATCAACACATGAAAATTTGGGCTCTTTCCCCCTCGACCTAGCTGTCCATTGAATGATGATGGTTAAAGTATGTGGGACTTGAATCTGACCACTCATCTCCATCTTTCCATCTTTGTGTCTTAGTTAAGATTATGTGTAGTTTTACTTTTGTTATTCCTAAGCATACTGAAAATATTATCATTTATTTGTCTGTTTTTGATATGTACAGTATGCACCGTTGGACAATGCCAATGGCTGTGCTTCACATAATCTGCTCTGCGCATTGGAGATTTGTATTTATTTTGGTATGTGATTATGAGAAACATGTAGTGGGGTACAGAAACTTGTAAAAAAAAATGTGTGGATATAGAAAAGATGTATGCAGTTCTGTGATATGCATTTGCCTCGGTACAGCTGTTTCATAAGGCTGAGAGGTACCCTTCCTTTTATTTTGTTTTTAGGTACCTAAGCATTTGAGATTTGATGTTCTCACACCAGTAGATATGAGGATGATGGTGTTCTGGGATTTGACTCTGTGGTGTTATGTAGATGGATACAGATGTTTCAGAGAAATACACTGCATCCCTTTTAATGGTTTGGGAGAGATAGCTGCCTGAATCTTTAGGACTCAAGATTCAAGACATCTGTGATATAAAATCATGCTGATTGGTAAACAATAACGGCCATTAACTGTCTCCCTGTTCAGGTTGTATGTTATCTTCCAATGATGGTAGCAACATGCAGGTAGTTAAATATTACGTATGCCTTTGATATGGAGACAGCAAGCTCCTCTGAAACATGTGTACTTATGAAGGGACATGGCATCACATTCCAGAAGACTTGAATCAGTAGTGCTGATGTGAGTACCTCATATCACCTATAAGGTTAACCCTGATAGCTGCGGCAAGTTTTTCTGAAATGTTGATATGCATCAACTAATCTGTGTATTATCACATTCCAGAAGACTGTAGTCTTTACATAAGTGGTTTGCCACGCTCAACATTGTGTCAGTATGCTTTCAGAACTCATCTGTCAGTCCCATATGACCTGATGCTAGAGTACTATTACTAAGTTGTAATCTTTATTCCAGGACTGTACCATTTTTGGGAACAGCAACAAGAAACCAGCACAAGTTCTGGAGAAATGGGACAACAGTACTGCAGCAATGTACATATGTCAGACATTCAGAGGCAGGCAAATGAAACAGTGTTGGGTTTTGAAGGATATCGCTGTCCAAATTGTTACAGGACTTACAGAATGAAAGGGACACTTATTAGACACATTAGATTTGAATGTGGCAAAGATCCACAATTCCAGTGCCCACACTGTCCACAGCAAACCAAACACAAGAGCAACATGCTTAGACATATCAGAAGACATCATGGGCCTAAGTGTTGAGAGATTTGTTTATGCATGTAATAGCCGTAAGACACTGTTGAAAGGAGCACTGCAATTTGAGTGTTAAATATTTTCCCTGAAACTTAGCTATTAACTTGCCAGACCTGTGTCATATTTGGGTGAGCATGTCCTCAAATTTTAATACCTGTGACTTTTGTCCTTTCTATGTGCAAATGCTGGGTTAATACCTTAAAATATGTCAATACCAGTTTCTGCTCAGTTTATCATTCACAGTCACCCAACGATTAGTCTTTATGAAGTCTGTGTAGTTCCATAAATGATGCTAGAATCAAAACGATGGTTCATGACCTTGGGTTGTTATGTCATGTTAACTGGTGAATTGATGTTGCAAAGGAATGTTAGGTCTTGATCTTGAGGGTTAGTGGAGTACTTGACCCTGAAGATGAAGGTAGTAAGCTCCTTTGAAACAATGTTGACTCTTTCCCAGTTGACAAGGTTGAACATGCCAAGATACTAGAATGTTCATCAGTACTGCTGTGATAACCTCTAATCTTGCAAGAGTCTGTAACATTAGACTGTGTCTATTTTTGGTGCCAAACTTCACGGTTGTCTTTGTGGCACACTTGCCTTGATTGTAGGAGGACTGAATTGAGGTCTCATTTTGTGGACTGATTAGCCTGAATGAGGCTTTCCTCTTGGTTCCCTCATTTTGCAAGCAAATGCCCGTACAGTACCTTAAATTCTTTTGAACTCCCTACCTTCTGGACACTTTGCGCATGTTTATTCATTTAGCATCCTGTCATTTGATGCTATATGAAATGTACTATAGAAAGCATTATTGAATTATGATTTTCAGGGTGTTCTCAACTCTAGTGACTTGGTATTATTATGCAGCCATCTGTTATTTCTGTTTCTGAATTAACTTAATGGACGGAACTGTACACTGAATTAACTGTTGTCAAGGTTGTGACTTTGGGATGTGAAAGTATACAGCTTGGTAGAAGGGTACCTTGATGGGCCTTCAAGGTAGAAGATGGAAGCAGCAGGTTTCTGAGAAACATTGGTACATGTATACCAAAATGCGTGGCATTACATTCTGTAAGAACATAATCTTACTTCCACTAGAAGAAAGTTTTTTTTGGCTTGCACTGCAGATTAAGCTTAAGTGAAAGTCTTCAGGGTTATTACGCTGTGTGGGGCCGTCATTTCATTCCATTGTTTTGGAAGAATGTGCTGTGCTACCTTCTCATTCGTTTGCCTTGAAGGTGGATGCATCACATTCTTCCAAATTATGGCAACTAGCTTATGATCCTGCATGGTGTACTAAACCTGCAAGCTGTCATTTTGGGTGCGCAAAAAGCAGCTTGTCAACTTTAATACTTGTGTTAAGTCATATCAGTCCAATATAACTTCTGCCTCATGTGAAACCAAAGTTAAAAATACACCAAGTGGCAGTTAACCAGATATGTACCTTTGTGTTCTTCTAACAATAACATCACCATGAAGATGGCTGCCATAGCATTCGAAACATGTTGGTGAGCATATAGTGAATAAAATACATCATAAACAATTAAGTGCATTGTGTTGGTTATTTATATATTATGGATCTGATTAATGCTGGATGTTGTAACATATTAAAATGTCTTAGTACATGGAATAAAATTTAATTGTTATTTAAGGTCTACAGCTTTAATTTGAATCATATATTGGCATGGTTAATTGTGAATTGACTACTGAGATACAATGAGATAATAGTAATATAAATAATTTATTAGTAGTGTAGTGAACAAGTGTTGAGGTAATGAGGTACCCCAAACTCCTTATTAATGTTTCTGGAAAAATTATATGTGCTTAAGTAGTACACATCTGTACTCTTGAAATGTTTTTGTAACCGCTGCTCTGTTTTTGAAGTATTAATGTTCCTTGATATTATGTTAAATAACTGGTGACCAAATGCTTATTATGGTAATTGGGAACAACGCTGATCCCAATGGCCCTGTGGTCTAAAGTGTGGGTCTGCAGCCACTCGCACGCTGGGATTGCAGTTCATATCCTGCCAGAGGCATGAATGTCTGTCTGTGGTGAGTGCTGTGTGGTGTCAGGTAGGGGTCTATGTGACGGACTGATTGCTCATCCGCTGGAGTCCTCCTGATTGTGGTTTGTCTGAGTGTGAACTTGAAACCTCAAACAAGGAGGCCTAGGCCCACTGGGGCTATCAAGGCATTAAAAAAAGGGAGTGACACTTGATTTGACTGTTTGGTTTTGTTGTACCTGTTAGTGATAGATGTGTTTATTCTGTTTTGGAAGTGCATGATATAGTTGCTGCTAGTTAGGAGACTGACATGTGAGAAGTGTTGCTTAACCTGTTGCCTATGGCTGCAAGCATCATAATTTGCAACTTTGTCCCAAAAGGTCTTTTCAGAGTACCTAATATTGCATTTCCATGACTCCATATTAGATTATGACATTTAAACGTTCAAATACAGTTTGTTTATTTTTTGAATTAAGACTGGCTCTGTTATGAACACACACCCATGCACTTGATGTATGTTACTTGAATACTTAATGTGCGGTTGTACACTTCTGGGCTTTGTTCAGATTTTATCTCACTACAAGGAAATATTCTCACACAGGCAACCATAGTTGCTACAGCTCTGACATGCCCGTGTAATTTGCCTCTTCCTCCTCCCTCTCCTCTCCTTTCTTTCCTCCCCCTTACCTCCCCTCCCTCTCCTACCACCACCACCACCACCACCACCACCAAACCACCACCACTACCGCTGCTGAACTAGCTACTCTGCCCTTTACTGCAACTGTCAGCATGTCATGAGACTTAAGCATATGCATCCAAAACTGCAAATAAGCATATGCATCCAAAACTGCGTGAATTTGCAGGTTTCTGTTAACATCAGTAATTTTATTCTGTACATAAGAATGAACTCAAAGCAGTGAAAAGAAGAAGAAACGAGAAAGAACCAAATACTTTGTGACATTTATTTGTTTTTATTGTTCAGGAAACCATCACATCCCAAAATTCTGTGTTTCCTGCTGGCATAGGTTTAAAAAAGATACTAGTATCAGTGTTACACTTGAATTGTAAAGTAGATTTCTTTAACATTGTATGTTTTGCTATTTCAGATATTGGAACTTTGTCATGGGACGTCCTAAGACAGTTTAATACTTCTGCTAGAGGAATATTTGGAGCCAGTACATCAAAGCCTGGAGCTGGCAATTTTTCAAACAAAGGATTCTTTTGTACGCAGTGTTTAAAAGTTTACCGTCATCGTAGTAACCTGTTGAGGCACATTCGGCTAGAATGTGGAAAAGAGCCTATATTCCACTGTCCGTACTGTCAGCATCGGTCAAAACGGAAGGGCAATCTGATGATACACATAAGAAATTTACATCATAAAGATATGGAGAATTCTGACAGTTTTTCATAAACCTTTTCTACCCTACTTTCCTTGTTAAAAATTATGAAGTAGGCTATTGAGATCACTATGCTGTTTGTGTGTGTGTTGTTATTTCAGTTTTGAACTAGTTGACATTTTCACAAAGTATGACCTGAATGTTATGTCATTGGAAGACACTCTAGTTCCGTTATTTTTAATTTCATTAAGTCAGAATGAGAGTAGTAATAATGACAACATGCCTTGCAAGCAAACTTTTGATGTTGGAGCAATACTAGCAGCACATACATTTGGGCCCTAAAATTGTGTATGGTCAAATGAAAAATACACAACATTTGGTATGATAACATGTGATAACAAGATGCAGCCTTGCAGCCATGCACTTTTAGTTTTTTGGCACTAAATAATGAATCAATAGAGCTATGCATGTGAAATTTGGTATGGAGTTATGTCATGAATGTCTGTACGACTAAGGTTTATTCCCAGTCTGGGATGTCTCGATTTCTGTCTTCATCATAATATCCACAGCTCAGGAACTTACCTTTCCACATTATTACTGTGCAACAGTTGTTTTCTGTCCCTTGTACACCTTCGTACCTTGCCAGTAACTTTACTCTCACAGTTCCTTGAGCTCTGTTGACTGATTATGTTTGAGTTTTTAGTAAGTTTGCAGGAAAGTTGCAGTTTATCCATATATGTTTGGGAATGAGAAGTGATTACAAAATATTAGTATTTTGAAAACTTACTATAATTGTTATTGGCATTACTATCTTACACATTCCGTTTAGTCATGATATTACTTTGGGATTCAAATGTTGTTTTGTAATTGAGATTTAAATGGATGTGCAAAAGGTAATAGTACTTTACTGTCACCTCAAAGTTTCAAGAGGACTATTGATCTCTGTTGATAATTCAGCTTTTATAGGTGTTTCAGTGTGGTGTTTTTATATGTTGTTTTGTATAATAAATAAATGTATTTTAAGTCTCAGATTGTTTCATTATTTCTATTTAAGTGGTTATGAATACATTAACAGCCACTGTTATTATTGATATATTTGTCCTAGGCCACTGAAGTTTTTTTATATTTGCTGTCCCAAGCCAATAGATGAGACATGTGTCATCTTTACACGATTTTTAATTTTGAGAAACATTGATATGTGTCATGCTATCTGTAAGTTGTAGTGGACACACTCTATTGGAGACTCTGTGTCACCAGTAGTGAAAGTGGCACTGACAAAGTATGTATTAAGGCATTAGAGAGCAGACAGCAGTAACCACCATGGTGGGAGGTAAATTGTCTGTAGCAGGCGACAGTGATTGCCGAGGTGGAAGGTGAAATGTCTGCGGCTGGCAGCGGTAACTGCCATGGGTGTAGCTTGGCTAATAACATGGCGGGGGGGGGGGGGGGGGAAAAAACTCTGTTTTTAAGAAATTTTTTTTTGAGAGGGGGCAAAGATAAAAGGGGGGGGAAAATTTGTTTTAACTTTTTATAAAAAAAAAAACCCTTTAGCAAAAAACA
>Ga0123354_10019879_pt1 | contig 10551 bp, 7 predicted proteins | sample TergutLab28metaG_2_FD_97872 | JGI IMG/M metagenome (GOLD analysis project Ga0123354, IMG submission 97872) | Labiotermes labralis P4 segment gut microbial communities from Petit-Saut dam, French Guiana - Lab288 P4 | ecosystem: Host-associated > Arthropoda: Insects > Digestive system > Gut ...
CCGGGGCGTGCTGCTGACCACTCACCCCTTTCTAGTGCCGCGGTCATGGAAGAGTAGAGCTATACCTCTACCCACCCTCTGGGCCACACCGGGCCTCTAACGGGGTCACTTTCCCTTTTACCGTTTTTATCTGAAAGAAAAAGAAAATACAAAGAAAGTGCTAGTCAATAGGGACGCAGGAGCATGGGAATGGCAACGACGAAGGAAAGTTGTCTCCTGTCTGGTATTCATTGTACATTCATTGCTCAGAGTGCTTTTTCAAGAATATCAAATTTGCCCTGTTGTGTTGCGTTGCAATTAGCCGGGAGATCCGATGTATGTGAATGTTTTAGGGAGGGCAGAAGTACATACAGAGTTGCAGTGGGGGAATCTGAAAGAAAGAGACTGCTTGAAGAACGTACGCGGAAATTGGCAATTGGCAATGGAACATGCGAAACGTTCGTTAAAACTTTTTGCATGAGACGTCGGATTATGGAAGTCTGGAGCGGCCTGTGTTGTTGGCATGTTGGTAAAGCGTTCATCGTCATCAACGTGAACATATAGACGGCACTGAGATTGTAATAAAATAACCAACTAGATGCAGCAATAACGGTTTATTAATTATTTCAATCAGCTCAACGTGTTTCGGGCTATGATTTCGCCCATCCTCAGGAGCACTAGACTGTGTTTACAGCTTGTGGTATAATGCATCGTCGATGCATTATACCACAAGCTGTAAACACAGTCTAGTACTCCTGAGGATGGGCGAAATCATAGCCCGAAACACGTTGAGCTGATTGAAATAATTAATAAACCGTTATTGCTGCATCTAGTTGGTTGTTTATTTTGTTGTATCAGTGATGCACGGTCACACTAACATTAACCCTTTAACCCTTTAAACGCCGAGTTAAATCCCATCTGCCATTTGCTGGCATTGATAGGAGCTCACCATATTCTCCACGTTAGCGGGGTAAGGGTTAAATGTATGAGCACTGAAATTATTTTATTCCTTCTCTCTATGCACGTAAGCTGATGGTCTGTAATCGGAGATTGTTCTGAATTATAAACCTGTAGGTCGAAGGGTAAGGAGAAACCAAAAGGAGGCGAAAACTCTGTCAAACTTAGCGACATCACAACATAGACTTTTGCGTAAATCACGTAAAAGGAATACATCATAGTGTTAAAGGCTGTAATTTTAATAACGGAAGTCACTCTTACCCGTTTTAAAGTACTGTAGTTTCAGGGTCGATCTCGCGCCTACCGGGGTTCGAACCCTGAACCGTCCCGCCAGTAGCAGGTCGCTATACCGACTACACTATCCCGGCCCGTCTTCCAGCATGTTGCCTTATACCGTTTCTATTGTCGTCTGTAGCTTTCCTTATTGCATTTCGTCTAGACTTGCACCCTGTGCATGGTGGAGCACTTGGCGCGCCTTCGCAGTACCCGGTATTGCTGGCTGTTAGCAAGCTTAGTTCGTTTTAGGGCCCACATTAGTTGCATATTCATTGGGAGGGTAATGCCGTGAACACGTGTTAACATAGAGTGCAATATCGGCCATGAAACAAGCTTCCGTGGCGTATAGTTGTAGAGGTATGCGTCGCATAACGACGTTTCAGTCAACGACGGACCGCATATACGACGGTGTTCCCATAATATTATAATACTTCCCACTGTGTTACAATTGCCTACAGTATTCAGTACAGTAACATGCTGTACAGATCTGTAGCCTAGCAGCAATAGGCTATACCGTATAGCGTAGGTGTGTAGTAGGCTATACTATCTGGGTTTATGTACGTACACTGTATGACGTTCGCGCAACGAGGAAATCGCCTAACGACGCATTTCTCAGAACGTATCCCCGTCGTTAAGCGACGCATATCTGTAGAAGCGAAGATGCTTGAAACATTCAGCATCCAACCCCTTTCGTTCGCCAAGCTCTTACCTGTTTCCAGCTCTGCATTTAAGAACTAGGCGGTCACGCGTTTTGAAGACGATAGCGAGGTGGACCGTTTTGTGACACTGTGGCTTGTAACACAGGCCACGGAGTGATATCAACAGGAAGTAGCAACAGACAGACAGACAACGTAGCATTGAGGCGCGTTCGTGCAACCGTTGTTGCAGTGGGAAAACAATGACTATTATACAACCTGTGTGTGTATTTGTAGCCTTAGGTATCCAGCATGCAATGCGCATGCGCCGTAGTGGCCTTCCCCGCTCTAAAATATTTTTCCACCTTATCTCCTAAACGGCACGATTAAAAAAAAAAACCGTCATTGAACATAAAATGTGTTTTGATTTTCTCTACATATTCTGCCTGAAACTTTTTCATTCTAAAAACAAATGAGAGGGTTATAATAAAACGTGTATATTGGTCTTCATGTAAAGTAACCTTTATTCTTGTCTGATTTCGATGTAACTTGAATTTTCTAAACAGAGTTTCGAAAAATCCACCAATATCAAATTTCATGAAAATCCGTCCAGTGGGATCCGAGTTGTCCCATGCAGACGGACGGACGGACGGACGGACGGACAGACATGACGAAGCTAATTAATAGTTGCTTTTCGAAATTTTGCGAACGCGCCTAACACCTCGTGCCACGACATGGTAAATGCGTCAGCTGTGGCGAGGACAGTTCTGGTGAAGCACTGGTTAGCTTTTACCCTGTAGTTGAATGTGACCTGTTTGTGTGAGAGTTTAAAATAAAGAACCCAAAATGTTTATGCATTTTTTAAAACTTGTTCTCTGTCCCAGTGCCACTTTGTCCACCACAAATTTCCGAGGATTGGACTGGGATCGAACCTGGGTCTCTGCGGTTGGAGGCCGGCGACTAGCTGCCTGAAAACTCAACCTCAATTATAGTTAAAGATTCGGTTCGTACCGCGGAGTAAACACACTCCGTCTCGGTTATAAAAACCAGTCAGTTAATGCTGTACAGTGAAATAATCGCTGTTTGTTCTCAGATCCACACAAAACACATAAATACACTGTGTGGGCAGAACGTAGAATGTAGAACGTTCTGCGCAGTAAACACACTCCGTCTCGGTTATAAAAACCAACCAGTTAATGTTGTACAGTGAAGTTATCGCTGTTTGTTCTCATCCACACAAAACACATAAATACACTGTGTGGGCAGAACGTAGAATGTAGAACGTACCGCGCAGTAAACACTCTCCGTCTCGGTTATAAACACCAGTCAGTTATTGCTGTACAGTGAAATAAGCGCTGTTTGTTCAGAGAGCTGAACAAAACACGTCAATACACTGTGAGGGCAGAACGTAGAATTGTTGATTGTTAAACCTGGTGGTACATAAAGTAAACCACTGGACCTTACGGTTTAAAGCAAGTTATTTTGGTTCCTGACAACATGTTGTGTATTTGCAGGACGATACAGGATCCAGCAAGCCAAAGGCTCACCTGGTACAAGCCCCCGCTCACAGTTCTTGTTATAAAGAAGGTGCGCGACGTGTCCGTGCTGCAGCCCTTTGTGCAACTCGTCAAGTGGCTTATCGAGGTCAGTGTTACTGATAATGAAATGTAATGCCATGTCGCCAGTCCATCGCACTGCCGGATCACGTGCACGTATCAGGTCGACTGGACTGCACTGGTCATATGCAGGCGCGAAAAAACTGACGGGACGTGGCATATGTTTTTTCCTTGGGAGGCTTGTCATTCAGCCACACAAGAAATCCCCAGCCTTCTGTGGAACCAAAATGTTCACAGGAGCGCCACAAGTCTGCAAACACGGCCAGTTGAATCCAGTCAACAAGATGAGACTGTTTCTTTCATATCCCCCCATCTTCGCCTAGAATAGTGTTTCTCAACCTCTGTGAGACCGCGGCCCGGTAAATTCTTTTTTCATAAGACGAGGGCCCGGTCCCAACAGATTTACTCGTAAATACCTTTCAATTTATTAAGTTCATACATTAAACTAACATAAGTATTAATAATTAAATATGGCGTAATCATAAAGAGTATTAGTACACTTATGTATACGGTGTGGCATGTTGACAAATATAAAATTACATTTAAATTAGTTATGAGCCACTCGACTAATAAAATTTTGTAGCATATTGTAGGCCAACATCTGGGTCTGAGTTTTTCGACACATTCACGTACATTTTTCACCTCAGAATATTTCCACTATAAAACATTTATTCGGGAAAATTGCTTAGAAAACTAAAATGACAAATTCCAGGAGAACCTCTCGCGGCCCGGTATAATTGATGCCAGGGCCTGGTACCGAGCCGCGGCCCGGCGGTTGAGAAACATTGGCTTAGAACACCCAACTCGTCTCAGCCTTTTAGGTTTTCTGAAGAAAATTTCGGATATATATTTCTCACATGTTGCATGTGTGCTACATGCCTTGCTGATGTGATCAGCCTCACATCTGATGGACAGCACATGTTATGGAGCTTCTTTTGTTTAATGTTTTTATTTTCATTTTATTACAGTCTACAAGGTGGGCCGGTAGCTCAGTCGGTATAGCGACTGAGCTACGGGTGGGGACGAGATTTTCCGCCCGTCCAGACCGGCCCTGGGGCCCACCTAGCCTCCTGTACAATGGGCACCGAGTCTTTCCCGGGGGTAAAGTGCGGCCGGGGCGTGCTGCTGACCACTCACCCCCTTCTAGTGCCGCAGTCATGGAAGATTAGAGCTATACTTCTACCCACCCAATGGGCCACACCGGGCCTGTAACGGGAACGCTTTACCTTTACCTTTTTTACAGTCAACAGTATTCCACTCAAAATTGTTTTTCTTCGGACACTCCCAGTCTGTGTGCTTGTCCCTTAAGGTGAGACAGCAAAAATGTTAATATTGCACAGATGAAACCAAACGTGGCATTTTTCTGTCATATTTCCTCTGCACACCATATTTAATGGTTGTACTATAGTAATGAGATCGTTAGGTTCATTGTTGACTGCATACATAACACCCTGGGAGTTCTGGCTGACAGTGGAGTGCATGAGTACCAGCAACACAGTAGTGGCTGGATCCCATGCCTGAGGAGGTAAGATAAGTGTGCGTGACTGTACTGGATTCATCTGGCACTTTATACAAAGAAACTGAGCACGTACTGACTAGCTGAACAACTGTTAGCTTCTGAAGAAGATGTGTGCTCAGTGTGAGGTTGCAGTGGGGCTGATGAGAATTCAAGTCTTCTGGAATGATACACACTGTTGATTGATAAATAGTTACCGATGCTGTGGAGAGCTCTGCCTTCGTCTTGAGGGTCTTGAAGTCCAAAAGGAGTCTCTACTTGAAGCGTTAGACCATCGAGATGGAACCACAGTGTTCCCTGTAGTTTAGAAACATTAATGAATTTTTTTGTAGTAATGCTTGGAAGTCATGGTTTTTAACCATCGTATACGCCCTGTTGTAATGTTAAAACCACTTGGTATATCAAGTCATAATGTTACAACCACTCCGCATATCCTGTCGTAATGTTACAACCGCCCGGTATGTCCAGTCATAATCTTATAACCACTGTGTATGTCCTGTTATAATGTTACAACCACTGTGTATCACCTGTTATAACGTCTGAACCACTCTGTACCTCTTGTTTATAATGTTAGCACCACTCTCTATCCCGTGTTGTAATGACACAAGACACTCCGTTATGGTTAAGCAGTTAACATGTATGATTCAGTTCTGAGATATCATGGGTTTGATACTTAGCCAGGTGGCTGGAAACCCTGACTGGTCGTTTCTGGGTGTCCTCCATTCCTCCGGGTAATATCCTTGAAATATGCCACAGATCTTCCACATCTAACTGTCAACATCTGAAGGAAGACCCGTGACATGGTCGTTAAATCTTTTTCTTTTAATCTTTCATCGAGTACATGCGAGCAAAACGCTGTGATTTGAAACGTGCCACATAATGATGTCAATGTATTGCACGTGCAGGAGAAGAGCATGGTTGTGTTTGTGGAGCAGACGGTTATGGATGACGCACTGCTTCTGAACAATTCAGGCTTCTCAGTCGTCAAGGAGAAACTAATGACGTTTCGAGATGGGAAAGATGATCTGACAGACAAGATTGACTTCATCATCTGTCTGGGTGGCGACGGGACCCTGCTATATGCCAGTCTACTGTTTCAGGTAAGGAATTCGCTGTTCTGTTTAACTATGCATACAGCGTGGCTTGCTGTTTATCTTCATCACTATTGAAACTAAAGGAAGGGCGATACCAGCCTTCTGTGAGTTGTGTGTGATATTGCCTTATTCTTGACCTGTGTCCGTCATGTTTCGAATTTTTTTTTTTTACTTAAATGACCATTGTTTATATAGGACAGGGGCAGAGGTTTGACACCCAGCCCATCAAATATTTTTGGGTTTAACTCGGTGACTCCATTTTGTTTTATGACAAATTGCCTCAAGTATTGGCTCTTCTATACAGTTGCGCGGGTGAACTACACCACGTGGGAGGCCTGAAATCTCGCAGATTGCAAGGAGTGTAATAGAAGTTAGAAGTTTGGATAATATTAACCTAACATTCGGCGGATATCGTAGGGCCACCAGCCTTTTGAAGCGGCAATTGTAGGATCCCTCAGCCAAGTTCCCAGAATTTTGTTTTTAAGTTTTTGTATTTTTGGGAACACTTAAATATTGAACAAAGGTCCAGAGACCAGAATGTATAGTCTAGTGGCTATAACAGAGTACATGCCTGCGAATATTCACAAAATGCTAACATAAAATTGTGGGTCTGTTGAGCGGTGTAACCCATGAGATAGGCATTCTGTGTGATCCACGTTATAATCCGAATTTAAACATCTGTAGCCAATTGCACGAGTGATGGCTGCAATATACTGACGGCGACTAGGTGTGATACTTCAGCTCCACCCGCTTTGAGTGATGCGGTATAAGATAAAAGAGCTCACTGAATGCAATGGTGGCGTAACCCAAAAATTTCGCGTTGCATTAATACTATGATTGAGCTAAAAAATATTACAACTACATCTGACAATACCAGCACACCTCTTATTTGAAACATGCCCCGCTAGATGATGTTATTGTCGGATGTAGTTACATTTTTGAGCTCAATCGTAGTATTAACTCCAAATGGGCAAATTTTGGTTGGTGCCACTATTGATTCATTGAGCGAAATGGGGATTGTCCACCCTCTGCAACGCAAACCACACGAAGAAAAGAGGAGGGCACAGCGGGTCTACTTCAAATAATTGTCGACTGAGCAGTTTGGTGTAGGGGCCCTGCTCTGGACCTTTATTTGGGAGATATCGAGCAGAACTGCCAACTAAACCAGTTTCTTGTTTTGCTTTCTCGTTTTGTTTGCTTCTTAGAATTCTAACCCTGGAGTGCACAATTCTTGGGCACAGGTCGCCAGAGTGACTATATATTAATGGTGGTCCTAAATATTTGTGGGTTGTCAGGATGTAACTCGTGTCTTGTCAACGTTTTTGGCACCTAGCATTTTGGGGTGGCTCCCAGATTTTAGAAAATTTGTACATCTAGCCCAGGACGCCCATTAAAGATACTTCTGGATTGTAGTATTGAGACCAGAGTGGTCCACAAGGTGAAGTCCTTGAAGCATGGTGGTGGAGGTTGTGATTATGATGATGTGGTTATAACACGATGAAGCACATGACAGCTGCACACAAAGAAATGCACAGACACACTTTAACCCTTATCCTGCTAATGTGGAGAATAGGGTGAGCTCCTAATAATGCCAGCAAATGGCAGAAGGGATTTAACTCGGCGTTTAAAGGGTTAATGATTATAAATGTCGAATGTAACGTAAAAATGCCTGACCCACATTGAAGGTGACCCCTTCAATGATAAGCCAGTGTCTGTAATGCCTGAGCTATTGCATGGTGTTGTTCTGGCTACCTTTTTTATGCCAAGAGCTCAGATAGTGTTGTCAATATAGCAACTGACCTATGGACTTGAGAACCCTAGGAATCTTGGTTCAATCCTCAGCAGGAGCAGATTTTTGCCGCCTCCAAAGCCTCCACAAAAGCACTGGGGCCATCCAGCCTCTTGTTCAACTGTATCAGAGGCTACCCCAGAGCTAAAGCGGCCGGAGTGTCAAGTTGACCACTGACCTTCATCTGGTACTGCGATTAAGAATGGATGGACATATACTCGAACATACCGCTATATAGCAGGATTAATTCCACAAAGTCTCCAGCTTCAGGCGTTAATTATGCTAGTGAGACTAGAGTGGTGTCACAGGTGGGAGAGAGTGTGAAGTCATGTGCAGATAGATCAGTGTGTTTCTACAGAGTGGTGGAGTGCCGGTATTCCTCTGCCTATGTAGTTGTTGCAGTTGTGTGACTGAGGTTGGAGGACCATAAGGTTTGTGGGACTTGCGCTGAAGATTGTTCTGCAAAATGATGGATACTTTGTGAATATAATCCTGCTATACCCGCATGATGTGCAAAGAGAAAACTTTACGTGTATATTAGGTATATCTCTTTGTTTTACGAGGCCTGGTAATATCCATTGTACATTTTACTGATGCACGTATGTTGCTGTGAAGTTTATGTCAAATTTTCTAACTCTGTACACTTCTTATGTGGGCCGGGTAGCTCAGTCGGTATAGCGACTGGCTACGGGCTGGACGGTCCGGGGGTCGAATCCCGGTGGGGGGCGAGATTTTCCGCACCTGTCCAGACCGGCCCTGGGGCCCACCCAGCCTCCTGTACAATGGGTACCGGGTCTTTCCCGGGAGTAAAGAGCGGCCGGGGCGTGACGCTGATCCCTCACCCCATTCTAGTGCCGTGGTCAAGAAAGAGTAGAGCTATTCCTCTACTCCCCCTATGGGCCGTATGACCTGTTCAGAGCCTAGGTGCCGGTACAAGGGTGCACTTTACCTTTTTTTCACTTCTTATGCACATTAGCTATTAAGACAACATTAAAAAGACATTTGGTGGGAATGTTATGACACTTCACGTGGCTGTTTATTTTGAAAAGTAATTGAAAAGTAACAGTATGAAATTACTGACAACTGAAATATCTGTTCCTCAGCAATCTGTGCCACCTGTCATGGCGTTTCATCTTGGGTCCTTGGGATTTCTCACACCGTTTGAATTTGACAACTTCCAGGAGCAAGTCACAAATGTACTGGAAGGTAATGTATTGTGTTACAGTAAATGGCTGCAGTTTTGCATTGTGCGTGGAGTAGTCACAGTGTAACTTTGGATGGTTCATACCATTGCAGAGAAACACAATAATTGCCCACCATTACCTCTGATAACTGGTGTTTCTCCATGTTAACAACTGCATAATGATCATGGTAATGGAACACCACTCCACACCATTGCAACGTATTACTAGTAGCTGTAGCTCATCTTGCTAACCAGTGCATAATGCTGGAACACCACCATTCTTCTGCAGCAGTAAGCAGTGCTTAGCTTGGTTCCATGTACTAAATATAAATTATGAATAGGCATTGATTTCCAGTGATACTGCACAGTGGTTCTGGTGGCTGCCACTCTTTGTACAGTTTTGAGTCCACCTTAGTGTAATTTTCAATTAATCGTTAGGTTATTTAACTTCAGAGATTGTATGCCATGAAATGATCAAAGAACAGCAATGAAGATATCCAAAGCCTAGCCTAATCTGAACTGGTCTCCAAGTATTTCTGCTATGCTACCCGTTTTCTGATGATTCTGATCATAAGAATATTGACTTCCTTAAGTGTAACTTGAGAAGGGGGGGATGACAAGGTGGGCAAATGCCACTCCAATAATTTTGCTGCCTAAAAATTGTTTAGTCAGTCAAGAATGCATGCATTTGGCATGAGAGTGGGGGAAAGGGGTGTATGTGTGTCAATAACTGGTTGAAACAGATCTTCCCCGTCTTTCTAACTTGACTCCTTTGTAATGTAAATAAGGTTCCTTAAAGTTCCTAAAACCTATGGTCGATTTTGCCCCCCCCCCCCCTCGGCCCATTGTTTTTATCCACATATCCACATTACACATGTGTTGGCTGTGATGGTGTAAATTTCATCATCTGACTTAAAAAGGGGTCCATTATAAGCTCTTTGTGTAAGAACCTTTGCAATTTGATGACAGAAAATCATTGAGTTGGTGTTGTAAACGTCTTCATGTTGAAAAGTAAAACAAAATTTTTTGAAGTTACTGTCAAAACACAGCAGTGTATAAATATTAGTATTTTATTGTGGCAACATGTTTCGGTCTTATTAGACCATCTTCAGGCCAGCATTCAGTTATGTTTTGACGGTAACTTGTACACATTTTGTTTTACTTTTGAATTCAAACACAACGGGATGCCCTCGAATAAACAAATCTTCATGTCTGCACATTTTTAACCTCACCTTTTATCCTACTGAGAACTGTATTTAGCTGAGTTGTGTGTGGACGTTATATTTTTGTGTCTTTGTTATGAGAGTAAGTGGGCCGGGATAGCGCAGTCGGTATAGCGACTCGCTACGGGCTGGATGGTCCGGGGATCGAATCCCGGTGGGGGCGAGATTTTCCGCACCGTCCAGACCGGCCCTGGGGCTTACCCAGCCTCCTATACAATGGGTACAGGGTCTTTCCCGGGGGTAAAGCGGCCGGGGCGTGGCGTTGACCACCCACCCCCACCTA
>Ga0123354_10019882_pt1 | contig 10550 bp, 7 predicted proteins | sample TergutLab28metaG_2_FD_97872 | JGI IMG/M metagenome (GOLD analysis project Ga0123354, IMG submission 97872) | Labiotermes labralis P4 segment gut microbial communities from Petit-Saut dam, French Guiana - Lab288 P4 | ecosystem: Host-associated > Arthropoda: Insects > Digestive system > Gut ...
ATTCAGCCCAAACTAAACAAAAAACTCAGCCCTAATTAAACACAAAACTCAACCCAAACTAAACACAAAACTTAGCCCTAACTAAACACAACACTCAGTCCTAACTAAGCAAAACACTCAGCCCTAACTAAACACAAAACTCAGTCCAGACTAAACACAACATTCAACACTAACTAAACACAAAACTCACCCCTAACTAAACACAACATTCAGCCCAAACTAAACACAAAACTCAGCCCAAACTGAACTTAAAACTCAGCCCTAACTAAACACAACATTCAGCCCAAACTAAACAAAAAACTCAGCCATAACTAAACACAAAACTCAGACCAAACTAAACACAAAACGCAGCCCAAACCAAACACAATATTCAGCCCAAACTAAACAAAAAACTCAGCCCTAATTAAACACAAAACTCAACCCAAACTAAACACAAAACTTAGCCCTAACTAAACACAAAACTCAGCCCTAACTAAACACAAAACTCAGCCCTAACTAAACACAACGCTCAGCCCAAACTAAACAAAACATTCAGCCCAAACTAAACACAAAACTCAGCCAAAACTAAACATAAAGCTCAGCCCTAACTAAACACAACATTCAGCCCAAACTAAACAAAAAACTCAGACCTAACTAAACACAAAACTCAGCCCAAACTAAACACAAAACTCAGCCCTAACTAAACACAACGCTCAGCCCTAACTAAACACAATACTCAGCCCTAACTCAACACAAAACTCAGCCCTAACTAAACACAACGCTCAGCCCTAACCAAACACAATACTCAGCCCTAACTCAACACAAAACGCATCCTTAACTGATTACAATACACAACACTAACTTAAAGAAGGGAATTGCATCTTCTGAAGACTAAACATAATGTAAATAGTTAACTTCCTATTATACAGAAAATACGAAGTCTCTATTACAAAACAATAGGTTGCTGCTGTGTAAGGAACTTACCATTATTTTTTCTGACAATGAGATGAAACACAAGGGAATATATGCACCATATAGACTAAATGCACAACACTTAAGGCTTAAGCTCGTGGTGTACAGTGCTGTTTAAATGTTCTGAAGGGCGTTGGGGATATCGAGAGTTCAGCTTTAGGAAATACAGCAAAAAATATAGACAAGGAATTAACACCTTCTAGATAAGTCACGTGACCTGATATGGAAAAGCGGGTTAGAGCATGGAAATGATTATCTATTAGGCCCACTTTTGTACAACGACCTTCTGATTGATCACGTGTCCACGATGAAATGGAAGATGAAACCTGGTGGGTTGTCAGGCAACAGAGCGAGAAGCGATGACGTCAGTGTGACACGACCTTTGTTCTTTAGGAAGAACGTTAAATGGGGCTCTTTGTAAAATATGAATTTGATACAACATGATACTTTGGTCCGTCAAACAGATAATTATTTTCACATACTCCCTAACACAGACATTATTGTAGATTAACCTTCCTCAGTAAACAGGAGAGGAAAGGTCTAACGAATTTTGTGCCAGAAAGCAGCTATAAAAATTCGAGTCACAGAGCAACGCAGCTAACTGGGTAAAAAAGAACGCATCTTTAAGTTGTTTAATTGCACACTATATCCAGAAGTGTTTAAAAGGTAGCTGTAGTATGTATAGGCTATGTTACGTGATCGGAGATGGGTTAGGCGAGCCGGTGTTGTGATTGGTATATGTGTTGGGAGAACGAGAAATCACGTTTCGACTACCGGCGAGGGCTAGAGGCTCCCCTCATCCGCAGTGTGTCCAGATAGAGCCTGGGACCCACCCTACATCCTAACAACTAGGTGCCCGGAACGCTCTCGGCGAAGATGAGCATTTACGTCATTCCAGTGCCGAATATAGGCATCACTGGAGAGACTTGCACAGGGAAATATCAGCTTTCATTGCCTGTTATTTATCTCTAATAATATTATGTATGAAGAATATTTTTAGAAGAGTTACAATACTAGCGAAAAACTTCGTCATGCTTCTCCGTCCTCTTGACCCCTTGTATCAGCGCGGCCGCTACTGGATATATACGTATTTCCGTGAAATTCGATAATGGGGATTATTATATAAATCTGTCTAAAAATCCAAATGCCTATACAACTGGGCAAAATTATAAGCAATTTTACATGAAGACCTAATTACATTTTATTGTTTCCGGCGACAGTAAGTCGCAATGAAAGCGCTCTCTTTACCTGATATGGTATTAGGCTGTTAGGATAGCTAAGGAGGTATAAACATTACGCGAACGCGCAACATTGTTACTTTTACGCCCAGTGTTCACCCTTTTTGTAAAAGTGATAGAATTTTTATATATGTGAGTTTCGTGTATAGCAAATTTTATATTGGGTAAAAAATTTGCTTTGCAACATTTAGCCTGTACCCTTCAGGAGAAACTAACTCCAAATGACACATAATTATGACGTGCCGTGAGGCCGGAGGGGTGGAAAGTGGGGAAGAAAAATATGCGAATATGAAGTTACGTCTTTGGAAACCAAACCATTAGAGAGAAGTGCTAGAAGTTGACATTAATTCATGTTAAAGGTAAGGTTGGAAAGCAAAGCCCCGTATTGATCTGGTAGTAGATATAAAGAAAACACATCAGACTAACACAACATTTTACTATTAAACAGGGTGGTGCAGAGCCGACTGGCACTTTTTGCAACATGATAAGGTTTCACACTCCAAGATAGAGATGAAATGAAACATTTATAGGCACTAAGCAAACAATTCATTACTTATTTTTTACTTTAGACAGATAGACAAGACTGACTGACACAGACAGACAGAGAGACAGACAGACAGACAGACAGATATATATACCGCAACCAAATGTGTTGAAGCGCCGTTTACTCTTCAATTGAGTCCATCTTTTTGAATCTCTCTCTCTCTCTCTCTCTCTCTCTATATATATATATATATAGCTATATCGATAGATCGATAACATCCTGAAGATTCGCTCCTTCATTGGCAGCACATTGTCTTAAAGGCTCCACACAGCTTTCAAAGACTAGGGCCAACAGCTCTTGATTTACGTTCGCAATTTCATCCCGAATAACACACACCAGCTTCTGTGTTATGATTGGGCGATTTCTGTATAGGCATTCTTTTAAGCACACCGATAAGAAGAAAACCAGGACCATGAGGTCCGACGACCCTACAGGCCATGGGACAACCGATACATGAAAATATTCATCGTCGCCCATTGATAGGCTACATCCTCCACCGATCCGTTGTCACTGAACAGGTGTTGAAGTGGCATGACCTTATCTCTTATACGGTGCGCAGACTTTGCCCCCTAACACTAATCGTAGGGCAATAGTGTGAACTGTAATGTGTCAGTCGACTTTGCGCCACCCTATACTATAAACGTTATTTTGACTACATGTTTCGGCTTAATTACAAACCATCACAGACTCCCCTCGTAATAGTGTAAAAACAATGTTTTGAGTTAGACTGCCAACCTGTCACATTTAGTCCTTAAACACACAGTGGAACGTATCAAATTGAGATTTCTTGAAGATCGTCTAATGGCGGGCTGTTGTGGAGACGATAATGAATCTTGATTTCCCAAACCATAAATTTCCGAATATTTGTTTAAAAAACTGCCATTTGATTCTCTCCTGAGACTAACCCAGCCAGCAATCTCGTATTTGCTTAAAATGAAGTTCGTAATAAAAAGGTTAAGTTTCCCTGTCCACATCCTGAAGACATATAAGGAAGCGGAGGTTTAGCTCCACTCATTCTTAACCTTACCGCTAGGTAGAAGTGAGTGGTTAATGTCAGGCCCATGCTGATTTACCGTCTGGGAAGAATCCCGGTACCCATTAAATAGTAGGTTGCGGCGGTCCCAAAACAGGCCTGTACGTTCTGAAGAAGTAAAGATTTCTTGCCCACCGGGATTCAAGCCCCGGACCGTCCAGTCCGTAGTTTTAATTTTAATCAGTTAAAGCCTAATGTGGACACTTGCCTATGCCTGGTCCACGGTTGCAGATCAAAAATATGTCTCAACCCTTTAAAACACAATATTTATTGTTTGCTGTATGCACCACTTTACATTTTACAATGTATGTTTGGGTTTTGTATAATTCTTTGTATAAAAAGCAATTATTTGTCTATGCAAGAGTAACAAATTGATGTCTGTAATACAGAAATAATATATTTTCTGTGACATATAAACTGGCATTTAAATAGTACTGCTACATATGTAGAGTTTAGGCAGAAAAGGAAAGAGTAGGGATATCGTTGTGGTGCAGTCAGTAGGCTACATGCTGGAATATCCTGGATTCGTTTACCAGCGGGGTCAAGACATTGCTTCAAAATGTCCAGATCCCTACCGGAGTCCACCCAGTTTCTTATTCACTGACTACAAGGCAATCTTTCTCCATGCGTAAAAGAGCCGGGGATGCATTTGACAGTTTACTTCCTCCTAGTGTCGAAGTTAAAATATGAATGGAGATACTCAATTATTACACCAACCACTGCACATATATAACATTTATAAAATTTACACATTAAAGCATTACAACATTAAAAACGTTCCGACATGTTTCGGTCCTAAGACCATCATCAGGGAGCTATATATTCCTTGCTAAAGTCACACCAGAAATAGTCACAGATTAATTTCGTTGTACAAGTTGGGTGTTGTGTAATGTTATGTTGCGAAGAATGCCATGCTACGGATGTGCATTCTGTGCTTCGTTGCAATGCAACGTTGTGCCGTTGTCACGAAATCTGAGAACCTTAACTTCCTGGAACCCTCTGGGCCCCTCCAGGCCTGTAACGGGACTTCTTTACCTTTACCTGTTATTATAGCTGAAGAGTTGGATGGGCACCGTCATGAAGACCGAGTATCGCGACGCTAGGAACACTTCAAATACGCACACGATCCTTCGAGCAGAATTCTTGAGAAACTGACAGTAGCTGCTTTGGTCAAGACAGCTGTCGATTTCTGTGGAATTCCGATGTGCCTTACCCTATTAAGAAGGACCCTCCACTGGTACGTGGTCCAGATGAATTCGGTTCAAACCCTGTTTTTCTGACTTTTTAAGATCCATGTTAATTTTATCGCCTAATTTACGTCTAGATTCCGAAGTGATGTATTCCTTGCAGTTTCATATACTGAATTTTTATATGCGTTTAGATTAAACAGTAACGCTTATGTGCATGTAGAGAGAGTTAAGCTGAAAACAGAATACAGTCGTTCGACAGTTCTATTTGCCTTGTATTTCCTCATTTAATAATATACAACATATATGTATGTAACTTGCGCGTGTTTAGACTGCTTGCTTCATATGCCCTACTAGAGCTCCCAGATACAGTATATTTGACACCTAATTAACATATTATTAAAAACTTTAAGTTATTTTCTAGAAACTGCTGATAATTCGATTTTGACGTGTACTTAAGCTCGTCTTTGGTGTGTGGGTAGCTACTATACTCGTTGTCTTCCATATTTCCCGTAGCTAATAGTCACATGGCATTCGAGCAGGCCACAAAGGACTACTAATTGTTCGATCCAAAAACATTTCTTAAGGAAGTATAGGATGTCCGATCATCTTGCTGTGTTAACCCCGTACTATGTCTTCTCATTACTGAAATTAAAAAAAAATGATGCGGGATTTTTTTCAGTATATTTTATGAAATTTATTACTTCCGAAAAAAGAGATGGCTACGATATTCTTGTAGCACTGATGGCGCAACATACCAAACTGTGACGTCAAGTAACGGCAGCTTGTGTTCATTTTATGTATGTACCATACATTTGTATATAGATTTTATTCAAACAACAATGCACAATGCGTATGTTTTATTTTAACAATATTTATATTATAATTAAAATTACACGTTTCGATACATTTGGTTCATCCTCAGGGAGTACCAAAGTTGTACATCGCTAAAGTTACGTACTTTCCATATTATTAAAATTTAATTAAAGATTATCAAATTAAAATATTTATATGGTTTTTGTTGTTGTTGATGTAATGTAGTCTATGATTTCGCAATATAATTTGTTTCAGCAGTATGTTTACGTGGCAGTATATACATCTGGCTATTCCTGTGTTGATGTTGCCTTTGTGCCGGGGTGGTGAGCACCTTGTTTGTTTATCTGGGATCGTCTACCTACCAGTGTCTTCGGTTTCTGTGTTTACGTGGCCATTAGGATAAGCCGTTCTTCAACTGTAGAACAAATTGTGACATGATCTAATTAATCACTGCACACAGTTTCACGGAGCCAGTTACGAAACTGTATCCTCGTCACACGGTCTATTTCCTGGGAGCATTTACACAACCTTAAATTTATTTGGTTACAACGAAAAAAAAATTGTGGCTTCTTGTACTGATGACATAGACACACCCGTCTCCTTTGATAGCCGTCTTAAAGATTCTAATGGAACTCTTTCTAATCCTTCCCCAATATAACCAACATTTGTCCTAAAAGAACACGCACTGTTTAACCTCGCTTCTTATTCAACAATAGACCCATTTTTCGAAATGTATTCACAATATGATGTAATGTTGATTTAGAAGGAACTGAAACACCGGAAAACCTTATTCTAAATTTCCCAGGACAGTTTTAGTACGATTGCTTCCTTATATAGGTTTCCACAATCAAAATCCTATTACATACAGCCGATGAAACTGGATTTGTGACGTCAGATAATGAAATGTACTCTAAAGCGGCGATAGGACTGGCGGTGTTTGAGTAATTCAGCAGCCATGAGATTTGCCACGTGTTTGGTACAGAATTTCAATTGGGCATCTTTTATAAAGGAAATACTGTCGCTTTGCACATCATGCAGGATTATAGGAAATTAGTTCTAGTCGTTCCTAGTCTCGGTGTTAGTTTCACGACCCGGCCGTTCTACTTCCAGGGAATTGTCCCAGATTCCTATTGAATAGGAGGCTGGTTGGATTTCAGAGCCAGTGTAAACCCTTCGGAACAGTAACCGTTCTTGCTTCTGATGTCAATCATACCATACACCCATTGTCATCCGCCCCGTAGGCTAGTTATTACATCACTATATTACGGGTCTTCAGTAGATTGCCTATATAGGATCACGCCTTTTTATACATTTGTATTCCAAATATTAAATGAACTTACAGGAATATGCTACGGAAATGGAAAAAAAAAGCTGTGAAACCGATAGATAGGTATGACGCTATTCCCATTTCATCTAGTTCCCTCCGTATTTTCCCTCGCACAGCAGAGATCATTATATTTTTTTTTATTTCTGCCAATCCTTTCGGTATTCTCGCAGCCCACCACATTACTCTTTGTTCTGGAGTGACATCTGTCATGGGGTGTTATAGGACCCTTTTTCATTTGCACTGTGACCTGAACCACCTGATCAATGAAGTTTCTGCCCCTGGAAATCCCGTTCATTCCGACAGCACTCCTTTTTTTCTGTAGTTCGTGAAGCCAAACTGTCCGACACAAGAGGAAGCGCAGTGTCCGAACTCGTGAGTTAAAGGACAACCAGATTTTCGGGTTTGTGCAGTAATTGGGAAAACCGAGGAGTGGCGCGTGTGAGATCGGACAGTTGCATGTTCAAGTGGGTTTATGTTAAACATTTATTGCGAACCATTTCCTTTAATGTTTGCATTCAGTGTTTCATTGATCTGCTGACTCTGCTAACCCTGTCGCCTAATCCACTTCCATGAGGCAGTTAGCGCCACTCCAAAAATTCCCGGCGGTTTATGGAAACCGTAATTTCGTTAGTGCTTCAAAAGCCCAAACTTGTCCCTATCCTGAGCCGGATAAATCCACTCTACGCTCTCCCATCATATTCCTTTTAAGACAAATTTCAATACTGTCTTCAATATAGGCCTAAGCATTTGAATTTAATAACTCTCCAACAAGATACGACTTATTCAGTTTATTACATTTCTGTAGGCAGCTCTATATGCTTCGGATGTCGGCACCCATCATCAGGAGCTTGTAAAACTGTAATTACAGCTTCTGGAATTGATTAACCGGATCTACTACCATCCGCTCTCGTTGTTGAGTTGGAACGGATTCACGTGTATCGTACAGTAGGTATTACCTACCGGACGATACATGTGAATCAGTTCCAACTCAACAACGAGAGCGGATGGTAGTAGATCCGGTTAATCAATACCAGGAGCTCTAATTACAGTTGTACGAGCTCCTGATGATGGGTGTCAACACCCGAAACACGTAGAGCTGCCTACAGAAATGTAATAAACTGAATAAGTCGCATCTTGTTGGACAATTATTAAATTCTATTCACGATGCACGGACCCATGTATGTAAAAAAAGGCCCAAGCATATCAAATTGTCTCGTTGTTTCATTTTTCTTCATCAAAATCTCCTATCTGTTTCTCATTTTCCTCATATGTGATACCTGCACCCTGCCCTACCCATATACCCGTATTTTCTTCGAGTGAATGGCCTGAAACGTAGTGGATAGGGTTACCATTTATGCATCTGTTTTTATAAAATCTAGCTGAAATAACTTTAAAACATAGTAGGTCTATGTGATATTCTATCCATGCAGCACGACCAAATTTTCCATATAAGGCCATTATTTTATCTGACAACTGTTGCCTATTGATGTCCGTCTACTCGGCAAATTATAAAGTTTCGATTTGAAAGTAGCGACGTGTTTGTCTGATGTTTCGCGTGTATGCTAGACTACAGAAAATGTTACCAGCACGTATATTATATATGGCGAATAAAACTCTTGGAGTAAATACAATACATTGAACTAAATCCCGTAGGTCCCATTGCATAGCTAGCACCCCTGTATTTGGCGCCACGCGAAACAACGTGACTGAAGTGTGATGCGTGGTTCAATTACAAGAATATCCGCCTGTTATTAAAATCATATTGCCTGTTGAAGACTTAAAGAATGACATTTATGGAGTGTTTCAAAACAGCTTTGTTATGAAGAGTTTAGACTTTCTGTATGAGCGTCTCGATGTTTGATGTATGCCTTACATTTGTTTCTCTTTAAACAGTACTGGCAGTCCAGCTGATGGATTTGCTTCTTATGTACTGCTGCAGTCCCAGCAGGACCGAGAAGGGCAACTGCCAGTAAGCCGGTAAGCGCCATAGATCGCTGTAGTGTCTGTTGACATGGGAACAGTAGTGTGTCTGCCCACAACGGAAAACATTGGTCGCTTCTGCGGGCATGCCGTTGACTGCTTCCCGTCTCACTTCCAGTGCCGAACAACAGGAAGCTCACCTGGCGAAAACCTTGCTTCATTCACCACACAGTGTGAGTTCCTTCATAAAGTTTACAAGCAATACATCAGTGAAATGATTGAATGTTCACTGCTTGCTTCATGTTTATCGAATGATGCGACGTTTTAGTGTTTTGTCCGGCTACGGCTGTTGGCCTAAAGACCGACCATCCAAAAGTCATGTCACCATAATTTATTGTAGACACGCCAAGAAAAGTCGTGGAAGCTGGGCAGAGGTTTAGAAAGGATCTGTACGTTGTACACCCGCTCTTACCTTAAGCTGGTTTGTCGCACGCCCTTTGGCTTTAATGTCCTTTACCAATTCACACCACTTATTAGTTTTCGCTCTCACATTTTTGGTTTGACACCTCTTTGGTTGGCTGCGTTTTAATAGGCGGGGCCCTCATTTCTGAAGAGAATATCTTTTTCAATTTACGCCTTTTAGAATGACGCCCACTTTTTCAGGAAAGCAATTGGGACGTAAAACAAGGGCTGGGTGTATACCGAAATGACACATGTATTATGCTTTCCTTACAGAAAGCTTTCAGTGCCAGCTTAGTGTATAAGCACTTAGTTTCCATCCTGTCCCGCTTACACGCAATTCGCTCCTGCTCGTGGCAAACGCATAATAGATTAATCAATTAATTAATTATTGTTCACATGTAATTGGCTACAATATTCTATTTCGTACGCTGTGGAGTAGTTTTTGGTTGGTTTATTTGAAAATGCTGTTGGCTATCACAGAAATAATGGCGATAACGCTTTTACAACGCACCGACTTTAGCTCCTTGAACGATGTATGACAAATATGAGAGTTCTTTTACGTAGATATTCCTCTAGAATGTAGAGTAAAATGATGGTAGCCTTACGAACTTTGTCTTTAATTGAAGGTCTGATGCTTGCAGCTGATGAACCACTGGAAATAGGCAAGTGAAATTTGATACGGACAGGTGTTTTGTAGTCCTTTATACAAGGTAGGGAGAGAGTAATGCTTACAGCTTTGGATAGTGACATAATGGCTATTCAGGTTCTTGAAGTTAATATCATTATCATGAATAAATGTTGTAGGTTTAGAGCTTTAAGTCCTGTCCTTTGGAATTCATACATTTTCAGACGATCCTGTTCTCTCCATTTTCCTCTTGGAAGGCCTGTATCCTATTATCTCCATTTTCCCCTTGGAAGGCCTGTATCCTGTTCTCTCCATTTACCCCTTGTAAGGCCTGTGTCATATTCTCTCCCATTTTCCCCTTGGAAGGCCTGTATCCTATTCTCTCCATTTTCCTCTTGGAAGGCCTGTATCCTGTTCTCTCCATTTTCCCCTTGGAAGGCCTGTATC
>Ga0123354_10019883_pt1 | contig 10550 bp, 7 predicted proteins | sample TergutLab28metaG_2_FD_97872 | JGI IMG/M metagenome (GOLD analysis project Ga0123354, IMG submission 97872) | Labiotermes labralis P4 segment gut microbial communities from Petit-Saut dam, French Guiana - Lab288 P4 | ecosystem: Host-associated > Arthropoda: Insects > Digestive system > Gut ...
CTCTTTTGGTTTCAATATTGCATGTTTATTGTGCGTGCAGTGGTTTGAAAGTTTCACTGATGCAGGATCAAAGACTAAATTTCCTTGGCTCCAACTGTTTAATTCCAATGAACTTGTAAGTAAGAATCGTATGTACAAGAGATGTTTCAAAATCTCATTCAGGTATTAGCTTCAAAGTTCTGAATAAAACAGCAGGTAAGAAAAAGCAAAACTTCTCTGCAGACAATCAATACATTCTGCTTTCGCTTTAATTCTGCAAAATTCGGTTAGTCATTAACCATTCCACCATTTGATGCTCTGTAGTCGGAGCTAACAACTGTACGCTAAAACAGTGTGTAATATGAGTTAACAAAATATCCATTTATGGCAGACGGTAGCTATCGATGAGTAACTGCGGAAGTTTTATTTATATTAGGCAGTATTATTTATTGATTCTTATCAACGCAGTAAACCATTTTGTTCTTTGATAAATTTAAACTTAAGAGTATCCCATAAAATCTATTTTTCTGTAAAGTTAAAGGAAATTAAGACATCAAAGAACTTAATAATACTGGTTAAATTATCTCTGAAATATGTGAGATGTAAAGTTAAAATTTAGAATAACTTTCGGAACAATTATAAACATCAATATGATCAAGACGAGGGGATGATCTATCTTGCGTACCTTTTAATATAACACTGAAGAAGCTAATCAAGTATTTGCAGATAGAACTTAAAGGAATCGAATGTAATAAAATAACCCAGATACTTCCTTATGCACAAGATATAGTAAGAGTAGAAAGATCCTTGACAGATTAAAAAAAAATGAAGAAACTAATGCGAACAGCACAAGTAATGGGATTTAACAGTAAACATAGAGAAAACAAAATACTTGGAAGTAACAAAAAAACCCAAAAATAATAAAATGGCAAAAATTAATGACCAGGAATATGAGAAGATAAAGGAATTTATTTAAGTATTCAGAAATAGTCTTAACAGAAGATAATAATGTAACAATAAAAATCCAATAACCAAAAACTGTAGCTAATGAAACTAGCTAAGGGCTACAGAAACAACTTAACACACCGAATGTGAAACGTCAGAGTAAATGTATGTTATACAATACCGTTACAAGACCGACACTTACATATGGAAGGGAATGTTAGCCCCTCTCAAAGAAGGGTGGAATTTTGCACTGAATCTTTGAACGAAGAATGTTAAGAATGATATACGGTCCTGCTAACGATAATGGGATACGGAGAACAAGATACAGCAGTGTGCTTTATACATTCTATGATGAACTGCACACAGTCCAAGTGATAAAAATAGGAAGATTGCGGTGGCTGGGACACCTCTTTAGAATCCAATAGGTGCGTCATAGCATGAAGCTTAGCCTTCTTAAACCAGAAGGCACTCGAAGTTTAGGAATACCAAAGTTGAGGTGGTGTGAGTCAGATGAGGAAGATCTGAAGAACATGGGCGTGAGGAACTGAAGACGTAAGTAGCAGGACCGAGAGCAGTGGAGGACAACTTTGGTAGAGACTAAATTTCACCATGGACTCTTATGCCAGAAAAAAAAAACTTCATATTGCATGGTAGGTGAACGTGTCAAATTTGAAAGATGAAAATTAATTCTCAGATACAAAACAGATTTATGTATAACATCATGTGTTCTGCAATTTAGAACTGACATATCTGCCGTCAGACAACGACAGCAAACACCACATTTCCCTAACCTTCTACTTTTACACATCGTAAGAGAAAAATTATATTTAGGTCGACTCAAATCCAATTCATCGTCTAATTCAGATAATACGGTTTGCACTACCTCGACATCACACTGTCAATATAGGTAACATGGATAGGATTAACTATGACTGGACAGAGAGGGAGTGTGTACGGAATTCTGTTTGGGAGTGCTTTGGAAAATGTCTAATTGGGAAAATCGAAGAGGATGTAGTAGAATGACATATATGTTAACGTATGACGCCTATAGAAACATCTCTGGCTCGTAGCCAAGAACTCCTTGGATATTAGCGCTGTACAATATTCTTGTTTTGCCACTACATTATTAATTTATTATTTGTTAGTACATTTGTTGCTAACATTCCTAGCATCACTAGCACTACAATCAGGCTACAGATGCCTAAGAGCCTGCATAATTTTTAAACATTTCTAAGAACCGAGACCTTGCATTCTCAGCACAACTATTGTTAGTCATTTGTAGTCACAATAATGTAATCACTCGCCATGTTGCGCACCATTCCACTGATGTTAATTACAATAGTGTCACACATTTTACATGAATTTAAACTCTCTTCGCCACACTATTGTTCAGAATAGCTAGGCGATCCACTTGGCCAACTCCGTTAAAGAGGGAGCCGCAGATGGTGCAAATGGCTGGAGTACAGTGTAAGAATGTCAGTTACAATCAGCATAAAATCCTTCATTTTGGGCAGCAGTTAAATTGAAACATCAACTTTCATTGTTTGCTATTTTGGTGATAATCAAACGGATACATTATATTTTACATCACGTTGTTTTACTTAAGACGTCTTACACATTAAACGCTTGCAGCACACATCATTTAGCTATCTGTGACATTCCAAAGCCCATCTTATATAAAAGCATATACATTTTCTTCGGACCGTTTTGAAAACATTATAAGTCATCCCTACAATTTTATTGCAGCTAATGTGTATACTTTTAGCAAAATAAACACATTTATTAAGGACATATTTGATATATTTGCCTTTCTTATATAATATATCAGATAAGAACTCAAAACTCTGGTTCTTTTTTCCTTCTGGTCTTGTTTTCTCAATCGCTAGATATTTTTCATATGATGCGAGGACGCAACGGAAAGGACACGTAGCACAAATAGAACTGAAAAGGAATGCGTAAGGGGTTTGGTGGCAAATCCCGAAAGAAGGAGACGGGTTGGAAGAGCTAGGCACATATGGAAGGATAACATTGAGATGTATATTTAAACAGAATGACAGGATGCAGACTGGATTCACTTTACTCAAGACAGGAACCAGAAACAGACTGGTGTGACCTCGGCAATGAACGCACAGGTGCCATAAAATGCGGGAAATTTCTGGACTATCCAAGGAAGGGTCAGTTTCCCAAGACGGAATCGCCACCGTGGAGTCTTTATATGCAATATTTTCAACTTAACTACCGTTTAATTGCAGACATGTTTCCAAATTAAAGGACACCTCCTTCATATTCACATTTCTTTAACATCCTTCGATTTGTAATTGCATATTCTCATCTTTTAACGGAATGTATTTTTCAAGGGATGGTTTCTGTGTTACTGCACAGTCTAGAGTCACATGTACGTGGAAGTGCTGCCTCCACCTGCAGGGTGAAGATTAGATTCCGGTGTAATCTATGTTTTATGTTGAAGCGTGTGAAGAAAACGTTGATTGCGTAGGTAAGTACGTAAGTATTATGGACAGTGAAATCCACGACAAAGGTGGAAAGGGTACGTCTCAAATTAAGCAATTTCTATATTAAAAAACTCCACTCTGTCAATCTGAAAATTGAGGCAGCTCTTCCCTCCGTAACCTTTAAACGCCGAATTAAATCCCATCTGCCATCTGCTGGCCTTATTAGGAGCTCACCATATTCTCCACGTTAGCAGGATAAGGGTTAACTATAACACCACACAACGTAATAACCAGGAAGGCCAAAGTCTAAAACTTAGCTCTGAAGGTAATAAAGTTTCACAAAATATTTCCCGTAAAACCACTTCTCAATAATAATTGATACGTATTTATAATTATGCGTTCCGTGTCCTACGGCTTCACTACAACTAAACATAATTTAACACAAAAAATGTGACGTTTGCACATGGCCACGAAGTGACTAAAAGTTTGGACAAAGTTCGCCGTCCCAGAATAAAACACACAGCATTTTAGAGATTGAATTTTCTGCTTTTTTTTAGATAGAAGGAGAAACCGACTTATCGGAACCGTCAGAAAAGCCACTCTCAATCCTTGGAAGATGGACAATGGTCAGCACTTTACTCTCCACTATAAAAATAATATGTTCAGAGTCATCCACCTTCGCTTACAACGGAATGAGATATTTTTACGTTCCCCCTTCACACGCTATTACTGACGAGTCACCAAGTCGCAGTCATTTTACAGCTTTCTGACTGCTTTTAGAAACAATCTTTACACCTCTGCGTGTCTCATTTTGTTTTCATGCTGCAAGAAGAATTGTTGATGAATGTCAACACATTTATTATTCCCTTCTGTCGTCTTTCACTCTTTTTTTCTTCTTAAATTTTAGATCTTATTTGCTTTAGTCTATTTTACTTTCTCTCTACTTCCATTTCCTTCATTTTTGACTGTTGTTGACTGCTGTAGTACAGTACAGTACGCCTTAACTAACTGATGATCCAAAGAAGAGATTAAATTCACTTCCAAAGGACGGAAAACTGATGACACGAGAGATTCAAATGTGTTATAATGAAACGAAGGCTCTTTTATGTTGCCTTTGACAAACGTATTTCTAAGTTTGTAGAAGTTCTAGAATCTCTACTATTTTGGACGGCTTTTCTTCACTTAGAAATTGGCAGAAGAGGCGGCAATTCTTGGCAAATGACACTCTGTAAAGTAGCTTCCAATTGCTTCCAACTCTCAGTTTTGGACATAACTGAGTGACATTACCTCTGAGAGAGAGAAACCGACAGCCAATTAAAAAGCAGTCGCGTTACAGGCCCGGAAGAACCCAGAGGGTTCCAGGAAGTTAAGGTTCTTCCAAAATTTCGTGACAACGGCACAGGATGATGGTAGGTTATCAGCCTTACGTACCCGACAACCAATTATATAGATTAAAAACCCCAATGTGTCGTTTCTGGTGAAATCTTATGGTTCTGGTGAACAACTGCTTGACATGATTGAGGGACATCGGCACCTTCAGTTCAGTACTACGTTGCAGGCACGCTGGATACTCCTTAGAATTCTCTGAATCAAGCAAAAGCGATACGAACACAGGAATATGCTATATTTGTTTATACTACATGCCAAATTCGAAGCTAAATTTATATCTTAGCGCTACATATACAGTAGCTCAGAAATTAAGCGCAAGACTGTCAGTGGTTAGCTATGCCAACTTGTATTTGGGAGGTCACAATTTTGTTATTTTACTCAGATACCTCGCGTTTGTCAGCCCCTTCAGAAAAACGTTCGAAATAGTTATTTCAAAAATCAATATTCTCCTCAGATAATGCTTGCTGATGAACACAGGATCTACGAAAGGTACGTAACAGAAGAAATGAAGAAAGGAATAGTTGAACAGCCGAAAGAAATAGAGACGCACAAAAAGAAAAAAACAAAAGAAAACAAGAACTGACGAAGCAAAGCACTACGTCACAATATTCCGTTCCTTTTCACTGAATTGAAGGGACGTAATTAGATCCGAGCAGCAATTCGTTATGCACTGCATGTTTTCCAATGCTGGAATGGCACAAATTCGGTAGGGGACAGTAAAATGCGTAGATATGATACAAACAAACATACAACCTATATTGCTGACGATGATAAGGCAGTCTCATATTATTCTAATATACGTTATACAATTAACTCAATAGCTACCTAACTCCAAGTTGCACAGTCCTGCTTCAGAAGTAGTAGTTCCGGAGCTAGACTGACGTTTTCTCCCTGACTGAGGTTTTCATACCCTGACTGAGGTTTTTCCGTGCTCTTTCCTCAGTTGTAAGGCAAATACCAGAGTAAAGTTAGCAAAGTGAAGGCACGGCCCGCACTCTTCCAAATTAGTTGTTATTTATGTTGTTGTATGTATTGTCGGTGTGCAAATGTGCACTGTAATACTGCCACCGGTGACAACTCAACTGCATTTAACAATATATCATATTACATCTTATACTCTCATATTACCCCCACTGTATGGAGCCAGACTTTCACTACAGTATTCATAAAATCCCACAACCTGTCCTTGTCCAGAGCCAAATAAATCCCTTCTATGCCGTTCATTTCATTCCTTGAAGATCTGTTTTAATATTATCCTCCCATCTACTCACAGATCTGCCAATTGGTCTCTTTCCTTCAAGTTTCCCCATCAAGACCCTGTGTGCACCTTTCCTCTTCTCCATGCGTGCCCAATGTCCCGCGCATCTCATTATTCTTGATTTGCTCACTCGAATAATATTTCCTGAAGAGTGCAGATTATGAAATTTCTTGCTATTTAGCCTTCTCCACTACCCTGTTACTTTGTTCCTATTAGGCTCACACATCTTCCTCAATGCCCTATTCTCAAACACCCTCAACCTGTGTTTCACAGTCAATATGGGAGACCAAGTTTCAAATCAGTACAAAAATAGACAACGTTATAGTTTTTAAAATTAATCTGTATTTTTGGGCACGAAACAGGACGACAGAACATTCTGGACCAAATGTTAAACTTTCGCTGAGTTCAATCTGCTCGTCATTTCTCCTTGAATGTAATTTTCATTTGTTAGTGGTTTTTCCCAAATACCTGAACTTCGCCACATTCTTAAAGGATCTGAGACATAAACATACATTAATTTTCTCAGCATTTATGTCTATATTAATATTATTACTAGTGAATAGTAAACCTTGCTTGTTTTTCTTTATAGTTGTGTCCTATCACTCTGCAAATTAATATCATCAGCGTGAACAGAAATCTGATTTGCACCATTTATTTTCAACATCTCGTGGTTTGCTTGAACTCTCTTTAAAATGTTCTAAAGCAAAGTTTTAAAGCCATGTCGACGAAGCGACTCCTTGTTTCAGCCCACTTTTATTAGTAAATGTGCCAGACAAATATTCGCCTCACACGGTCAGTATTACACGTTACACTGAAACATATTTTTTTAATCAAACTAGTTTCATAGAGATACCAAAGTCAATCAGAATAATACAAGAGACGTCCCTCCCAGTATAATCACAGGTTTTTTCGATATGCGTGAACACCTGACGCATCGCCTAATTGTATTCCCACTTTTTCTCAAGTATTTGACGAAAACAGGATATATGATTCTTAGTTGCCAATGGCACATTGAGATGCACACTGACGAACCCCAACAATTTCTTCTGCCTATGGGGTTAAATTTGACAGCAGACATTAAATATACATTTGTGTGGGTAAATCGAGACATATCACTGTTACTGCAGTCTTGTTTTTCTTATAGGGAGGTACAATGATAGACCCCCCTTACACAATTGGAGCAATTCTTTGTTATTCCAAATACAATCAACATGTTATTGGATCTCAGAATGAATTGTCCTACTTCCTTTTGGAATAAGTACTGATGGAAATTGGCCCATAACTTGTGATTTAAATCTTTTCAAATTTCAGTAGTCGTGTCAATGTCAAAGACTCTGGGATAGGGCACTAGTGACACAGCTGTGGACATTTATTCTGCCTAAATATCACTGACTTCAAATGCATTTACTAACTGAGAAAAATAACTCATCTACCTTTCCCCAATAACGGGGGAGTCAGCAAGCAGATTGCCATAAAGAATTCGTGACATGAAAACCACGGAGTTTAAAATGAAGAGCTGAGCTATAGATCTGCCCCTCCACTAGTGCGTTCATGGCATGTGACAAGGAAACTTAACGAAATTTCGCGGATGAATTTTGTATGTTGCATGTTACAGCTTACATAATGAATGGCATAAAAATGTGTTGTCACACACAGAATGTTACACAAGTCAATTCCCAAACACCTCTTATACTTATGCAGTCCTGCCAATAGGTCAAATTTCCTTTAAAATGTTTAAACTGTAATACGAGTGACAGAGAGTGAGGGCGTCGAAACTCACAGCCGCAAAGTGAACGCTCTACCCAGAAAAAAATCTTAGTAAATAATTTTTTTCTGAAAAACAGGTCAAAACAATTAACTTCGTTTTCCTAGGCTGGATATAGACGGACATTATAATTACTCATTATCGAACTACAGCAGTTAGGACTGAACCTGGGTACTTCCGGACACTAAGTTTGTTTTAGCCGCTGAAGTACGAAATTAGATTCTGACCATTGCTTCTAGTATAAAAAATAACAGCGATGAAACCAAGTGTCACTTTGAACGATTCGAATATAGGTCTGTTATACACTTGGGGAAGTGCCTACACCATTATCGAGAGTGTAGATGGAGCCTTACGACGAGATTTAGTGGATTGTTCACCGCCTGGTACCTGCAGGGAAGGAGGCGCTCCCTCTTGGAGATTAATGACAGCTTCATCTGTGGATATGACAGTTCTTTGCTTCCATACTCGGGAACGTTTCCCCAGTAATCCCAGTACACGGCTCAGACTAGCTGAACCTGCAAGACAGATCCATTTCGCTTGATTGATACGTTTAGCTTGAAGACACGAACCTTTACAGATGTAAGCAACTAACTCTGGTGATATAATGGAATGTTCAACGCCGTTAATACCAAAATCAGCAATGCGACACGATCCCCGCACCAGTTCCATCCATATCCATTCATCACAATCTATTTTCCAATTTATCAAGTAACTATTTTCAAGCGCGTTTGTTCGGAAGTACTGCATGCATTCCTTACCTCCTCACAGTATCCATATTCCCAGCCAGCCATAACATCCCGCGTATTTTCATCCTAAGATTAATACATGAACTGTAAAACACCAAGTCCCAACATCCTATAGGCCCAATCCCCAAACCGTTCACTTTGGTCTAGTTAATACATTTTATGTATAAGTACTTTACTGGGATCTTTGTTGGCAGATACACTTTCAGGCTACTACTCCTCCCCCCCTCCCCCCCCCCTACATTCAGAGAAGTACATCATATTTCACATCCTTTCAAAGCAACTTCGAAAATTGTTTTTGTATCTTGTTCGTAAGTATTTTAGAAGTAGATGTGTTAATAACACTTTATATCTGCATATAATAATAATAATAATAATAATAATAATATGGGAGGATAATATTAAGATGGATCTTCATGAAGTGGGGTGGGGGTCATGGACTGGATTAGGGACAGGTGGTGGAAACTCATGAAGGCGGTATTGAACCTTCGGGTTCCATAAAATGCGGGGAATGTCTTGACTAGCTGAGAATCGGTTAGATTCTCAAGAAGGACTGTGCTCCATAGAGTAAGTAATAACAATAATAATAATAATAATCGACGGGAGAACTAAAAGATATTAACAATGTACAAAAAACGTAACCCAAAGGCTCCCACAGATAGGCTATATGTTAAAGGGAAGGGAGGAGCGAGAGACCTGTTACTAATCTAAGCGACATACAAAGCAGAGATAATCAAAGCTGCAGAATATTTGTATACATGATCTAAGACCAACCGAAAACAATCAAGGAATAAGAATGCAGCAATTAGAACTGCAGCGAAGGCTGTAGAAGAAATCAACCAAATAAGTGCAAGCAGTGACAAAAAAGAAAGACATAGAGCATACACAACCAACATAGACAGCTTCTTAGTGAAAAGACACGTTATTCTGGACATGGAGGAGATTTAAAAGCAGAAACTGAAAAGTGAAATAATGACTCCACAAACTGAGGAGTTACAAACCAAACGTCATTCAACAAATATTCTAAGATCACAAACAAGACAGCAAATGCAGGCTACGCCAATAATGTGACGAGACAGTAGACCGCATCACATCAGCGTGTCCAGTGCTGGCAAAAGAACAATATATAAAGTGACGTGACAGAGTGTGTGTTAAAAAACGCGTAACTTAACTTACGCAAAGAAACATGAATAAAATCAGACAATGAACACGGATTTGGCAAGTACCAACACCAGCAGAAACATATCATAAAATATGTAACCATATTATAGAATCAAAAAGTGAAACTTGACAGACCCAGCCCTAAAACTAAACTGGCCGTCATAATCCGTGACATTGAAAAACCACCATTTTTCTTCATAGACACTGCAATTTCAGGAGATAGAAATGTGATTAGGAAAGAAGCCGAAAAGATTCTAAAATATGAAGACCCTCCAATACAAATTCAGCTTTAAGAGGAATGTAAAAACAAAAGCAATAAAACAACAACAGCGGAAACTGGAACCATCTCAAAATCACGCAGACCGTATTCGAGTAATATAGTAGGAAAGCACGATTTTAGAAACTACATATGACATATTTTTGGCACTGCCCACGTACTTCGGGAAGTATTGACGTAAAAATACAAAACGTTAATCAATAGAAAGATCTGCAAAATTATATACCCTAGAAACATAATATGTTTCATTTATACAATTGTTAATACCGCGCGTAATAATGATGATAATGATGATAATAATAATAATAACAACATAGGCACATGTCACCGCATGACATGCCTGTGGAGGCACTGAGGAGAGGCAGTGGTTTGGTGGCAACCCACTCGCTACTTCGGCGCTAGAATTTGTGGGTGATCAGCACCACGTCCCGGAATAATAATAATAATAATAATAATAATAATAAGTATTTAGGTATAGAAGAGAGTTTTGATATACAGCATAAGAATGAGAAAGAAAAGCTGAAGAAGGAATACTTGAGGAGACTGAGGCTAGTTTTGGGTACAGAATTAAGTGCAAAGAATA
>Ga0123354_10019884_pt1 | contig 10549 bp, 9 predicted proteins | sample TergutLab28metaG_2_FD_97872 | JGI IMG/M metagenome (GOLD analysis project Ga0123354, IMG submission 97872) | Labiotermes labralis P4 segment gut microbial communities from Petit-Saut dam, French Guiana - Lab288 P4 | ecosystem: Host-associated > Arthropoda: Insects > Digestive system > Gut ...
CAATCAAAAAAAAAAAAAAAACACAACCCTGGACAAATTAAAAAACCCCCCCCCCCCCCAAACCTCTACATTACCGTTTCTTTTAATGACATGTTTAGTAATTAACCTTTCAACAAATACAGACAAGATAATGTTTACCTTAAACAAACAAAATTTATCACCTAACTATTATATTTTTACTGCAATTTCAAACCATTTTCCACTTATGACATGATACTTCAAAATTATGTCACATACAGAAGGTGTGCACCTCAGCCAAACATTTCCTAAATAAGGTCAATGTTCATGAAATTAAAATTCAAAATTAAGTTAATGGCTCATGATATAGAGTATCTATTTTCTGACTGTATACAACACCCAAACTATTACTGCTAGGCTGGTGTCAGTGGCAGCATTAAGGTGAAAGTGGTTTAAGAAATGGCACAGAGCATGAGGTGTATCATTCAACCAAATGATTCTGTTGAAGACTGCAGTTGCCGTATCACTCATCCAGCTGCCCTCTAGCTGATCAAGTGGCATGCCATACAAACAATTCTGCCAGTGGCAGAGGTTGTGGCATTCACTAAACCAATATTGAAATATACATAGGTTTCAATCAATGCAAATAAATAAGGGAGTTAGTACACACAGAAGGTAAAATTCACCCTAAAACAGGCCATGAAGGTCCAGAGGGGCAGTAAAGGTACCTTACTCTTTCTTTAACCCCAGTGCTAGATAGGGGTAGGTGGTCAGCAACACGATCTGGCTGCTTTATCCCCAGGCAAGAGTCCCAGTACCTACCGCAAAGGAGGCTGGGTGGGCCCAAAGGCAGTGTGGCCAGGTGCAGAAAACCTGGCCCACACAAGGATTCAATCCCTGGACTGTCCAGCCCGTAACAAGTCACAATGCCGACTATGCTATCTCAGCCCAAAAACACAATAGTGAAACTACAATCATATCATATTACATTAAAATATTTATGATTTGTCAGGATAAACATAGAAACCCCACACAAAACTGAAAGAATAGTGTAATTCATGGCATTAAATTTGAGGGTGTAATCCATGGCATTAATTTCAAGGCTGAATGATATCATGCTGAGGATGACGAGAGAAAGATTATCACCACCACCACCATTATCATAATCATCACTGTCTAAGTTTGCTGGTATGGGACTGAAACTGAGCACCTATCAAGAGCAGAACACAGACTGGCAGTGTTCAAGCACACAGAGTGTAAAGGAGAAACTCTGAGCAGAAGTAATAAGCACGAGAAAACGGCATAATGAAAAATTTCAAAACGTGTACTGTTCACCAAATATTAGTGGGATAATCAATGCAATGAGAAGGGCAAAACATACGGCACAAATGGAAGGAATGAAAGATGCATACAAAATCAGAAAATCCCAATTAGAGATCAATGGGCAAATTTAGACATAAGAAGACAGATAATATTCAAATGTACTTTGGAAAAATAAAATGTGAGAATGTTGCATGATGTTGAGCCAGTCCACATTCTCACGTCTCACTTTCTCAAGGTTCAGGATAGGATCCAGTGGTGGGTTCTTGTATATTTGGTCATGAAACTTGAGGTTTTATAAAGGGCAGGGAAAATGGATTTGAAACAAGAACAATATGATGTGACAGTGATGATATACAATTATGAAAATAACATAGCCAAGATGTTAGTTTAGAATATAAAAATAAAGAAGAATACAATAGGCTACACATGCAATCAGCATGGAGGAAAACAAAAAATACATACATAACTTTGCCTAATATTAGGACAAAAAAGAAGACAGGACAATAATATTAAAATTTATCTTAAGGAAAGAGGTTGTGAGATATGAAAAGACCCACAGGCTCAGGATAATGCCCAGTTTTATACTAGCAATACTGTATGTTCAATTTCCAAATACTGTAACTTTAATTAAAGTATAGAGATTGTAATGGCTTAGACATGTTGTAAGAATGGATGGTGTAAAGACAGTAAAGAAGTTACTGGAAGGCAAACCAGGAGGAGGGAGAAAGAAAGATACAGATAGATGGACACATGGTGTCCAATTGAACTTGAGAAATATGAGTGTAAAACAATAGAGAAAAAAGAACTCTGGACAGAACAGAATGGGCATCTGTCAAGAGGGAAGACAATGCCAAAAATGAAGGGCTGTAGCTGCTAAAGAAGAAGATGAAAAAGAATGTTAAACCTTCAGGTACTGTTATTACCAGATATATTTGGTGTAAGACGCACTACACTTGTATCCAGTGTAAAAGTTAATGCATTTCCATATTACTTTACATACCACCCAGAAGTTAGGTTGGCAACTGTTTTCCTTCCATTGCTCCCAGATTTGATGTGATACATTTGTTTCTAAAGTTTCTTCCTTGAAGCCCACCGAGACAGCAAATTCCGTTGCTTGGTCACCCACTAAGAGGGAATGCTGTGTGTTCTCCAATACATGTCGTGCAACAGATATGGCACTTTTCACACGTCTCAAAGCAGCAACTGCACCCACATTCATTGTCATTCTATGACACATTAAATCAGTGTACTGAGAATTTAATATTTATTCCTTGTAATTTATCACATATGTTTTCTTTCCACAAAGAAACAAAAGTAACAGGACACTTTGTGCAATTGCAGAACAAACTGAATGCCAATGACTATTGAATATAGAATTGCTCAGATGTATAATCACATGATCCAACATGCACAAACTTACAAATGTTGCCAGTTTCTGCACTGAAAAAAATATCAGTCTGGGTTTCACATTGTTGTTTACACTGTGCATCTTTATCTAGTGTGTATTGTTGGAACAATATTTAGACAGTCTAGGTATTTAACTGACACACCTCATGTTATCTATTGCATTCTTAACATATTAAGAAACATAAAGGATACAAAAATTAACTGCTGTGATATTGTCAAAATACAGTACTTAAAATGGTCCCTTCAATTTTGGCTGCTAGGTTTAGAGTGACAACAGCAATCAACACAGATGATGTAATAACATGCTAGAATTAAAAAAAAAAAAAAAAGTTGCAGGTAACGTGTGCAAATCATTTGCCATTATGAAGGGCAGGCCAAAACCTGCTTGGAAAATTGAATGAAATATTGTGAAAATACAGAGAGCTGCAATGACATGTTGCCACTTACACAATATAAGGAAACACTTCAAGCTTCTCTACAGGTGTTCAGTAAGAGCTCTTCAGTTACCCTGCAGGTGTCCCAACAACAGGTTACTTATTCCCATATTTGCTGCAGCACACCTTGTTCCACCCTGTTTACTGCCAACATGACACTGGAAAATCAGCAGATGCTACAGCTCCAGGATCACAAGGTTGACACTATGATTCTTCAAGAAAAGACATCTATATATAATATAAATCTTTCACAGTAACTGAATTCAATAAAGCTTTCTCAGGCTAGCAGCTGCTTCAAGTGCTTGACTCACTGTTCAACCACCTGATGTGGCTGCTTACACACTTACTGATTCCATGGCTCAGTGGCCCTCCAAGAGCCTTGGCCTCCTTAATTGCAGATGCCCATTATTCCCTGTCCAGTCCCTTCTGTAGCCATCTTTTAACCTACATTTCATGGTAAACCTTTTCAACATCTTCCAGCCATCTCATCTAGGTCTTTCCATTCTTATTCTTCCCTCTGGTTTACTCTCAAATGTTTCTTAACTACCATTCTGTGATCCATTCTTACTAGACGTCCTTTCGATTGCAATCCTTTCCTTTTTTTATGTCTGCTGCTATGTCTAAATCTTTGTATAGCTCCCACAATTCCTGACTAGTTCTTGTTCTCCACATTCCTTATTCTAACATTGGTCCTTATATCATCCTTAATATCTTCTTCTACCATGTATTCAGTCTCTTCATATCCATCTCTGTCACTGGCCATGTTTCACTTCCATACTCTACAATTAGTTTCACCATCATTTTATTTATTTTAATTTTAAATGCTTTACTCATAGCCCTAAGACCTAAATATTTGTCCCAGATTATCAAAACATATATTACCTTCAGCAATCCTTGATTTTATTTTTTCACTTATTACACTTCTTGAATTTATCAAGGTGCCTAAATATCTAAAACTCTGAACCCCTTCTAATACCAGTCCATCTATTATCAAATCTTTCTTTGCATTTGTTATATTTCTGTTTACGGTCATTTCTTTTTTTTTTGCTTTCATTTCTACTAATCCAGTAATTAATGCTGCTTCTTTAATTGCTCTCAGTGACAGTCCAAGTAAAAGCACATCATGTGCATATGCTGAATATTATCTCTGACATGGCTGGTAGCCTGAAAAAGTTTCATTGGTCAACATCCATATATTCACACAGAGGTCTGTGTGGATATATGGATGTTGTGCAACTCACTTTGCATATCCATAAAGTCATCTAACTTAAAATCGGAACACCTAACAAGAAAACAAGTCATCTTCCCCAAGGGCAAATAAATGAAAATGAAATTCTGCTAATCAATGAGATATGAGGACAGGCTGAGAAGAGATGCCACCTGTCATCCTTTTATTAGAGTAATGAGAATTGGATAAAACCGGTTCCATGCAGTCACGCGATATCTCTCCTCCACTGTGCATAACCTTGAACCCATAGCTATCCGTAACTCCAGTTCAGTGCCAGTCAAAATGCAAGGCTGTGAGGACATGAGGTTAAAACAACGTGCCGTTATTGAGTTCTTGACTGCAGAAACAATTCTTCCTATTGACATCCATCGCCATATGCAGGCAGTGTATGGGGATAAATGTGTTGATGTAAGCACAGACATTGGGTACAGCAGTTTCAGCAAGAAAAAGTGGGGTAAACAAGTTAGTTTGACAAAGCAAGGTCTGGGAGGCAACAGGACGGAATTCATAAACTTGTTACACGTTGGCAAAAGTGTACTGAAGTTGGAGGAGATTATGTGGAAAAGTGATTATGCACAGTTGTAAATAAAGGTAAAAGGTATATATATATATATATATATATTTTGTTTCATTTAAATGTCACCCTTCCTCTATTTTTTTCCCACTTCTTAAAGTGTACATTTTCTCCAGCTTCCTTATTTGACCTTTCAATTTATTGTATAATTTAATTCCTATGATCAAGACACATTTTTAAATACACTAGTTCTGCTGAATATGAAGACCCAAGTTCTGTTGTGTATTATTATTGTGCTGTTGTATATTATTATTGTGGCTTTCTGTACTTTGTTCCAACTCATAAGTTCCAATGTACCTTCCTGTGTTTAATGCAACTCACAAAAGCTGCAGCCACACACAACAGAGGTGGTCAACAAGGGAACCTCTGCATGCTACAGTGAACATGGAATGATGCAGGCTATCACTGGGATACCTGCAGTGTAAGCAAGGGAGCTCACATTCCACTCCTGTAATAAATGTTGAAATGTTTCCTCAAATTGTGTGATTTCATGTCAATGTGGCTTTTTGTATTCTCATAATATTTAATTAAATTTGCCACATAGTTTTTAGCCCATTCTGTATAATTAAATGGCATGTTCCAGGATTTCAGCTATCACACTGGGGTCTTCTTATTTACTGGCAATCCCAAAACTACTTCTTTTCAATCCTATGTATCTTGACGGATGCTGTATAACCTACCACTTAAAAACCCACCATTAAATTAAGCAAAGACATGTTATTTCACAACACAAAAGTTGACAGGCAGCTTGTGTTTATGGTGCACTTTCAAAGGCTCATAGTTTAACGTATGTGATATATTGTTGTTGAAAACTATGAACTTCCCTGTCACATGTACATACCTTATCAGGCAATAGTGTCTTTATATTTATGTACATACCCATCCATAATCATACCATCTAATGTAGTTTCTCCACTTTCATCTGGACTGCCACCATAACCTACAGTTCCATCACACTGTTCATATTCACAAGTGGCACAACCCTTTTCTACAGCATCCAGGGCTGACTTATTTTCCAAGTATATACTATTCCAAGCTGTGAAATTAGGATTCATGCCATTAGAATGTACTGATGGCAGGCCCCATACCATATTTTCCATGAATAAAAGATTTGATCTTGATATATGTCACTCCCTCACACCCTGTCTGTGCCCTGACTATGCATCAAATTAACCAATCATGTTAGTCTTTTCACAAAATCTTTAAAAGGAAATACTGCGCACATCAGGAGTAGAGTGACTTGGCAATGTTACATTAATGGACAAGAACAGACAGAAAGTGCAGACTGACACTGAGGCCTATCCAACAATAATCACAGTGGTACCAAGGGCTCTTTCACCATGGTTAAAGCAGTCAAGCCTTGAAGTTGATTAGTCTGTATCATTAGCAACACAGTCAGCTCTCACATTACTGTCTCCTTATTGCAGAAGGGTTAGGGAGAGATAGATGTGCTTGTGATGGTGCAACATTTTGTTAATTCTGAGATACAGGGATCTTTACTTTTAAAAAAATCTGTAATTCATGGAAATGACTTATTGAATGTACACTAATTTTTATTTTGTGCACAATACTTCAGGTGATGTTATACCACACTGTGTACCTCACTAATGAGCAATATTTGGTCACAACAAATGAAAAAATTGTTTGCAGGCCATATTATAGATAATACCTACTTTTTTTACTTCTATATCATTCATGATAATACTGCCGTCAATAATGCCAATATTGGAGCTGTAAACCTCATCTGAAATTAATCTTAAAACGATTGAATTAATCATACAAAATGTGAAAATTCTCATACCTAATAAGTCCTTACTTTGAGACACATGCTGTGTTGTCAAGCACTTACATTTAACCACCATTTTATGTTCCAGTTCCTAAACCTATAACCAATGAAGCCAAGTAGCATGATACTTATTTTTACGTGGGATGGAAATTATGTTTATATTTTGGTAAAAAAAAAAGTATGCTGTACTCCCAGTAATAAAACCTATTCTCTGAATAATTCTGTATGAATGGTGATAAAATAATTCTTCACTGAATTTTGAATCATTTTGTTTCATGTTTCTGAAATTAAAGCACAGGCTGCAATTCAACATTAGAGGGGTAGCATTTTGCTCATCGCTGGTGTAACTGATATCTATAACCCCCCCCCCTCAAATAAATTGAAACCTAACACAACAATTTGGGCCTTAGCACCACTTCCAAGTTTATGATCTGTACCCTTCTAGGTTCTTTTGCTGTATATTCCATTCTTTAACTTACAATAAAGGGTCATATTTGTGTTATGATACCTGAAACATCTGGTAGAATGACATATCAGTGTTACTGAAGATCATTCAGTTTGTTCAGATGTTACTGGGGTACAGATGCAAGCACAACATTCCCATTGTTCGATTTTTTCCTTTTGAGATAAGACACACTACGAACTAGCAGCCTGGGGCCCAAATTGCAGACTTAAAATATCCATGCCCTATCACATGGATGGGCATCATGGTTCAACTCAAGGCAAGGGCACAGATTCTCTGTTCTCCATTACATTCAAACTGACTCTGGAACCCACACAGCCACCTATCCAAAAGGGTACTGGAAGCTATTTCCACTGCTCTGCCATGCACTGAACACCTGCCTCACTACAGTTCTGAGGTTAATGTATAACACTGTACCTCCAGCCTCCCATATGTCTTCTGCAGTGGTACTTAAATAAGTACACAGAACACTTAACCACTTTACTTTCATAAGTATTACCAACATCAGTATTTCTGATGTTTATTGGACCGTGCATATTGTGATAGTTGAATAAAAAACCAAATAGATGTCACTTGTTATATTTACTTTACTTCTTAGATATTCAACGTGTTTCGGGCATTAATATGTCCATCCTCAGGAGTTTGCGACTGTGTTGTTGAACTACCATGTTGGCTTTATTGTTCTTGGATTGCTGTGTGCTGGAGTCAGGGTGCGGTTTGGCTGGGGTGGTATCCGGGCTGCCGGCTGAAGCACAACTCTAGTTGGTTTTTTATTCTTCAACTATTGCTATTTCATTTTATGTATATGCAGTTTTAAATTTGTGTAAATATCAAATATGAGTCACAGTAGCTGTCACTGTAGTGATTATGCAATGGGCTTGACAACCAGGTTCGATTCCCAATACATAGAGTTTTCTCTTCACCACCACATCTATGGCAGCAATGGGGCTCCTATCCATCAGGTGTCTGAGTTATTATTGTGAGGATAAAATTGTTAGGGCACAACCATGACCACTCATCTCCATGTAGTGTTGGAATTAAGACTGCATGGAGTTTTACCTCCACCTCCCCAAATATATTCATGGTATGGTGCTTAATAAGGGACAAAGAAAACTTTATCTAGTACATTTGTTTGTTTTACATGTGTAAAATATTGACACATAAATAGCATAAGCATAACCATAATTACTGATGCCAAAATCGTCATTGCAGTTACAGGTAATCTTAAGGGGCAATTTTAAAAAAGGGGTGATTTCACAGTTTTAATTAGTATTTTACTGATGTAGGCATTCTTAGACATGTTATTAAACTTGTTACTTTAAGGATGCACATTTCCATTGCATTATTAAACATAAATAAATATTGCAGTCAGTTAAGGTAACATTATATATAAACATGTATATATAACTTGAAGTTCATAAAAAATTAGAAAAGAATGTAATAAGATGTATGCAATTACATATACAATTTTTGGAAGCAACACATATACATTGCAGTCAGATCACTGACGTGTAGAAAAAGTGCATACAGAGTACAAATAGCTTCAATTCCTTAATTTTGAATGACACCATCCCATTGTGCATGTGTCATAAATTTTATTGCAAGTACCGACATACACAACAATTGAATATCAGTTGTAGTTTTACAACTGGTTAATCAGGCTACACGTTTCAGCCGTTTTATCCAGCCATCATCAGGCCTACAGAATAATACTATCAATTAAGGTACATTCGTTAACTCTACCAATGGGATCCCATTGTTTACACTGGACTTATATTTTAGTACCTTAATTTTCAACTTCTTGTAGTGGTAGATGGAGCTTGTCTGACTGGCTTTTATTAAGGTACATTCGTTAACTCTACTAATGGGATCCCATTGTTTACACTGGACTTATATTTTATTACCTTAATTTTCAACTTCTTGTAGTGGTAGATGGAGCACGCCTGACTGGCTTTTATCCATTGGACTTATATTTTAGTACCTTAATTTTCAATTTCTTGTAATAGTAGATGGAGTGCACCTGACTGGCTTTTATCCAGTGTAAACAATGGGATCCCATTGGTAGAGTTAACGAATATACCTTAATTGACAATATTATTCTGTAGGCCTGATGATGGCCAGATAAAACGGCCAAAACATGTAGCCTGATTAACCAGCTGTAAAACTACAACTGATATTCAATTGTTGAGTATGATGGTACTTTGCAATAAAATAATTTCCTTAACCTTGTTTTGTGATGTTTTGGCTGTGTTACCTATTGTCAGTATGTTGGCAACTGTAAACATTACTTTTATCTCAATTTCATACACCACTTTTACACTTTTAATTACTTCATGCTTGAATGCCTATGCCTGCTCAGTAGGCATTCAAGCACGAAGCAATTAAGACATGTATTTTTATCTCTGAAAGCGACATATTATATCAAGATGCAAGTATTCTTATACAACTTTACTAAACATATTCAAAATAAGTAACAGAAGCAAAACATCACAAAATAAGATTAAAGAAATGAAGCCAGTCCTACTCTATACACACTTTTTCTACACTCTGATGATCCCACTGTAATATACACATATAGCTTCCAGGAATGTTGTATCTAATTGCCTACATTACATTATTTTATTTATAAACATCAAGTTACACATTGCAGGCATTCTGTACCTTTTACACTATTTTAGCTTCTAAAGGGTGAGACCACCAACCTTAAACACAGCTGTAATATAGACTCCTTTTTTATTCTAGTAATTAGGGCTGATGGTGGCTAATCATATTTAGCGAAAACACGTAGCCTTTCTTCTCCCTGATAAAAAATGAACTGATAATTTTGGCTTTGATAAGTGTTATCCTAGCCTCCAAACTTCCAGGAATGTAACCCAACTGACCAATGTGCGAGTGCCATATTAGGTACAATCACTTAGCATCCTTAACCACTTAAAACTGTGAGCATTTGAAGATTCATGTATTCTGAGATTTATGCTACTGATATCTGAGAAGGCTTGAATCTTTATCAATATCACTGTGACAACCTCAAATCTCTCAACATGCGGCATACTCAATCTGGGCCGTACCAAGAATACATTCCACCCCTGCCAAACCTGTAGTTAAAAACAACTGAACTTTGTGGCAATAACACGAATTTCCTAGATACTTAGCAAAAAGTCTCAGGTTGTGTAATTCATAAGTTTTATTTACACCACAGTATAATTTTTTTTTAAATACTGCCAATTAAGGTTCAGGATAAGCTTAAAAGGGGGGGGGGGGGTGGTTGGTTTCCCCCAACTCCTTTTTTCTTTCCTCCAATCCTTTTCGCCTCTTCCAAAACACCCTTTTTTTCAATTTTTCCCACCATTCATTTTTTAAAAAAAAAAAAAAAAAA
>Ga0123354_10019886_pt1 | contig 10548 bp, 4 predicted proteins | sample TergutLab28metaG_2_FD_97872 | JGI IMG/M metagenome (GOLD analysis project Ga0123354, IMG submission 97872) | Labiotermes labralis P4 segment gut microbial communities from Petit-Saut dam, French Guiana - Lab288 P4 | ecosystem: Host-associated > Arthropoda: Insects > Digestive system > Gut ...
AATGGATTTAAAATATCTCCTACATGTTTCAATCCCTCTATGGGATCATCCTCAGGGAGCATAAAATAATGTAGAACTAAAGTTACTAAGATCGACTGTATACGAGGTTATCTGGTGGCATGCCTGTGAAATATACAAAAGTATGAGCTGATTTTTCCCCAAGAATTTTGGTGGATGTCAAGTAACCTGGAATGAGTGAGTCAGCATCGTATTATTGCGGTACTGGTAAGTTTTCACATGTGCATGTTAGACGGCTAAAGTTTTACTATCGCATGTCTCCTTCTTTTGCTTTAGGGAGGAGGAGGTGGCTTCCAGATATGGACGGTAGTTATGTATCTATTGAAAACGCAGCTGCAGATAACCCACCGAAGGTTTATCCTTCAGCTAATCCTGAATTAGAGATGCGGGTGCTGTTATCACCATTGTCGGCTAACTGAATTTCATCGGTGGATAAATTATAGTGACGTTAATGTTGGCGTGTAATAAACTGAAGACAAATTCCAAACCTCTAAGTTATGTCACTAAGTTGAAGATACAGAAATAACTGTAGCTTGCGTGGAATGAATAGAGACCTTCTTTACAGCGGTCTGTGAGTTGCCAGGAAATTCTCCGAGGAGGTAGAATTTCCGAATGGAATATTTTGTGACATTTTTATTGGTTTTTGATTCCCAGACGCATTTCCATCATTGGAAATTCGGATGACGAAGAGCCCACAGAATTTACATCGCACTGAAGAACTGGTAAACCAAGTGCACATTGTAGAGTCAAGTCTTCCAGGATGTTACACCGTGTACTCTGATAACTGTTTCCCACTAGATAGGCCTGTCTTCAGAAGGCTTGAGTCGTCAGCACCATTAAAAGTACCTGAGATCTCGCCTAAGTGCATGTTGGAGTATTGTTAATTTTGACTGAGAAAATGTTGCTATCGAATGTCTGTTTATTAATTTTGAACATACTGGAGCAATTAAATTTTAAATAACGAACATAATTTATTATTTTGCTGTAAAATTTAGTTGTATTTAAAGCTATTGGATTTGACAATTAACAAAAAAAAACTTAAACTTTTTTAAGTAAATTACAGTAAATGTCACTGGCTACTGCCGTTTCCATGGCAGGGTCGCGGGTCATATACCATTTGATACTTCAGGTTCACACGTAAACAAATTTGGGAAACGCTGCTCCAAGTGCACTTCTTTGTCCTTACATGTGTAATTCTTTGATTACACCCTTCAACATAATCGCTCTGATTTTCGTTGCCCCTTTTAATTTCAAACTTCATTTTTTTTTTGTATTTCTCCCGTTCAGAGCAGTTTGTTTTGGGACTTAAGCCATTCTTGTCCCGTTTATTTTTTCTCAACACCACCGCAGAATACCTGAAGAGAAGCATTTTTTTTTCCATTACTGCTCTTTCAAGTTTCTTTGGATACGCCAATTTGTCTACTCCTTCAAACCCACACACATCCCAGTAGGCACCACGGTAAGCCCTCTTCCAAACTCGTACTCTGAACAACACTACTCAGTCTCATTTGGTTTATTTTTTGCCAATTCTTCAACATTTCTCCAGGTCACACATTTGGAGTTATAATAAACCCCATGTCTTCTACAATAGTATAAAGAACCAACTAGATGCAACAATAACAATTTATTAGTAATTCCAATCAGCTCAACATGTTTCGGGCGATATTTTCGCCCATCCTCAGGAGCACTAGACTGTGTTTACAGCTTGTGGTATAATGCACCGAAGATGATGCTTTTTGGTGACAAGGTCACCAGCAGCAACATAGCCGGTGCATTATACCGCAAGCTGTAAACACAGTCTAGTGCTCGTGAGGATGGAAGAAATTGTCGCCCGAAACATATTGAGCTGATTGGAATTACTAATAAATTGTTATTGTTGCATCTAGTTGGTTGTTTGTACTATTGTATCAGAGATGCACGGTCACACAAACATCAAACCCGTGTCTGCTGTAATTTCCATTAGTTTTTCAATCCGTGACTACAAAAAATGGGAACGACAGACCATTATTCTTCATTAACAGCTTGTGCATGAGATCAACCTGTTAAAATTATTATATGTAAACTTACTACACGGTCAAAATATAAACAAAGGCTAGCCTGGAGAAAATGAAGAGAAGAATGCTGAAGGCGACATTGCAACTAGTACGCAGGATGGACGATCGAACAGTCGTGGTTGTATTCCTTGCAGAGATAAGGTCCTTTTGCTTCAAAACATGAAGACAGGTTCTAAGGCCGTCCCAATCACTTAGTCAACGGCTACCATGACTCATACTGCGGGTATAAAGAGGCCAGGACGCGAAGGTAACTGACCGCTGGCTTCCATCTGCTGCCTAAATGCAGCCATATCTCCACTTCTGCACGCGACTTCCTTATGTGGTGCTTAATGAAACACTGGAGCAAATTTAACTTCGACTTTTACTAGGTGAAAATAGAAGTCCATAATTTTTATATCCTTAATTTACTGTGCTACCAATGTTATATGAAGACAAACTAAAGATGCTCTTAATATATTAATTTCCTTCGGATTTCTCCGCCCCTTCATATTCCTCCCAGTTAATCACATGATAATTACAGTTGTTAACGTCAGTAACGCTTACTCAGTAGTTCTTCTAACATATGCTCAGCCGGTCACTTGTCTAATTAGTCAAATGTCTGTAGCTTGTTATCAACTTTATTCTTTACGTGATATAAATATTTCTTGATTGCTGTAACTATGTAGCATTATGTTGAGTTTAATTAGAGTTAATTCTTGTTCTTTTACCTTCGTGTGGGCTAATAAACTAGTAAATTAAACATGTTGGGACAACTGCGCACGCGATTGTGTTGGAGGCTAATGCTTTATTACCCGCATCTTGTCTTGATTTCGTTTTCTACAGATCTCTTTCTTTGACTGCTTAGTCTACAGACGCGTCTTTTCGACGAGGTATGTTCAAAGGACGGAGGGAATGGTCTGGCAAGTGTTCGTTCGTGTATCTCGAAGCCTCAGCCTTACAAAATAGCTATTTCCGGAATGTTAGCAGCTACTCAAAACATTTGCAGTTTTGTGTTACTGCTATATTAAGTACAAGCGATAGGATCATCGTTATATGCCGATTGTTCTGCCAATAGCGTCAACATAGTTTCAGGTCGTAGTTTGAAAATCTTGATGACGCTACAGTGGATAGGCTGGGTGAAAGCAAGTATCTGATACGTACCTCTGTTCAGTGTGTCTGATTCCCAAGTGACCAATGCGTGTATATCCTACCCAGTGATTCGGAATACAGCACCTTCCAGGAACCGGATTCCTGTGCGTGAACCTAAACTGTTTAAACCTCTTGGTATTCATTTTTATTCATGATAAACCTACAGCTTATTTCATTATCAACATGATAAGTCTAGAGATTTGTTATCAACATGATAAAACTTCAACTTCTCTCGCTATCAACTTGATAAGTCTAAAGCTTTTCTGGTTATCAATATGATAAGCCTACAGCTTCTTTCATTATCAGCATTATAAGTCTACTTGTTATCAACATGATAAAACTTCAACTTCTCTCGTTATCAACTTGATAAGCCTAAAGTTTTTCTCGTTGTCAACATGATAAGCCTAAAGATTCTTTCATTATCAACATGATAAGTCTACACATTTGTTATTAACATGATAAAACTTCAACTTCTCTCGTTATCAACATGATAAACCTACAAACAACAATTCTTTTGATAACCATTATATCATTACTCGTCTCATCCTTGAACTCTCAGCATCAAAGACTGCCACAGGGTCACTTTAAATGCGGTCGTGTAGAAATCCAAGGTTTGGGCTCTCTTCGTCATTATTGCTGATCCATGCGAATATTCAAATCAGATGGTCGTCAGAGGACACATGTATGGACTGCCGCGCTTCTGTCTGAGAATTCTGTAATCTCTGTCCTGATAATTTGCAACACTTCTGTCCTAAGGGTTTTCTAAGCGCATCCATTTTACGTGCTATCTTTCAAGACACTGTCAGTTCTAATTTTGTGTGGGGTCGGTGATGGCTTAATGAAAGATTGTAGAACGAGTGGTCGACAGTACAGAAGGGGTAAAACCAAGGTACATGCGTGGAGGAAAATCCGATCGAATTGCCAAATCTCTACCAGAATTCCCAAATTGTCTGCCCTGGAATTGAACCCGGTCCGTCGCCGTGAGGAGCCGGTGAGTAACCGCCTGTGGCATGCCATGGGAAAAATGTATTCGTACGTTTCTGTCCCATGGGTTTAAAATTTCACCTAATCGAGACTTTCAATAAAAGTAACGACCCTCCATCTTCAGTACACAGTTTTACTGACGTAATTTGTCACAAAAGTTTTGGCGAAGCTCGGCTTTCCCCAAAACTTTTTTCGAATATGTAAGATTTCAATCTGGAGTCCATTTTTTACATTATATGGTTTCATCCGAAACAAGTATTCCATCTTTCAGAATTATGTTGACTCTTCCGCCCACGTTCGCGTTCCTGCGGAGTGATTATCAAACGACCCTACCCGGTCGTCCGAGCAGTCTTCTGAGGAGAGAAAGAACTAACTTGACAACTGCCGAAAGGATATTCATGCCTTCTGATGACATGACAGCAGTGCAAATTCGTTTATCCACCGTAGATTTCGATTTGACATTCAGAGGACCGTGCATCGTGATATATTCTTATAATAAAAGCCAACGAAATTGGTATTTGTCATACTGGTTATGTTGACTGACAGCTAGCGGACAGTCAACATAACCAGTATGACAAATACGTATTGCTGTGAATACAGTATTAAGACTCCTGATGACGGACAGTAAGTCTGTCCGAAACATGTACAGTTCTTTACCAAAATAAATTTGAGAAATAGTGCATCTCGTTGGCTTTTATTATAAAAAAAACGAATTTTGATGTAAAGAGACAACAATAACTGACAATTTACATGAATTCCCACACGCGTTCCTATGCACATATCGGGATTAACTGGCGGGTAACTCACTAAATGTTTATCACAATAAGAACTATTTGGAACAGAAATGTAGGGAATATTTAAAAACACATATTGTATTAAATGTGATTTTCTTTGTAATTTTTTTCTGTTTTATTGATAAGAACGCGCGAGATTCGTTAGGCAAATTAGTAAAATTTAAATAATATTTAATCTAATATCAAATTTCTTAGTACAGGTACTTAAGGTAGGTTATATTTTATATTTAATTAAGGGGGATATAACTTCGGCTTTGATTAGTGCCAACGGAATGCGTCTTTCCGCTAACAACCTGTTCGCATAAACACTTTCAGAACTCCAACCCGAGTTCAGAGTGTAGTGGCTGAATTCATAAAGATATTGTAAATTGCATTCTAAGATATTATTGTTAAAGTCAAAATATTAAACGATTTTTTTGGCTAACTAAAAATTTTTACCACTTAGCCTATAGCTCTATCCTCGTTTTCATAATTGTAAAGAAAAGTTTGGTAGTTATAGTATTTGTAGGTAAGCCATAAACTAGAAACGGGGTAAAAAACATTTTTTTTAAATTTTTGGTCACGAATATTTCAAATTTAACGAGTCTGCAAAAAGGACCAATTTGTAATTTTTTATACAAAGTTAAGTTTCGAAAATGTGCCTCTATTTGTACACAACTGCAAGAAGACGCGTAGAACAAGTATCTTTAAAAAATCGGAAACAAATATTTCTACTGGAAACGCCTAAAAAAGACAATTCCAAAGTACTTCAGTAAAAGAACGCGCTTGACACATGTTTACTTTGTAATGGGTAACAGCTTCATTCATTTGTCTAAGCTGACCTGTCAAATTAAATGAGTCAGAAGCAACATTAATGTGCGAATTCAACTGTGTTCTCATTTGCTGAATACATAGCCATCAGTGACTATTCCTTTTAAGTCCAAAAGAATCAGAAGGAGCCCTCGTGGTGTCAGTAATGGCTTTGTGACTTATGGAGTTAACTGGAACAGTATGACTGCAGTACGTCCAATAAGTTTTCCCCTCGTCCTTTTGGCGGTGAAACATTACTGCCCCTACTCAAACACATTAGCATGGCTGACGGGTTCAAATAATTGAAAACCGTTCATGTGTTCGATATATATCGATTAGGATCACGCCTGAAGAAACTTATCAATAGGATTAGTGTCGCCATTTAGTTGTAACATAGGTCATAGTGTTACAGCAGCGCCCCTACTGGTGGTCGTAATGGTACACTCTGTTGATGAGATTGTTTCTGTGGGGAGAAGGGCGATAATAGGCTTGTATAATATAGGGGATGTAATATTGGCGTGGTTTATTTATCACAAAGGAATGGGGTGTAATATAAACTCTACTACAAATTGGTGTTTTTTTTAGAAATGTTTGAATTTTGCCTAAAACCATGGGCTTTACCAGTATTTTTTGTAATTTTTAACAGGCCGGAAATGTGCAGGGGGTGAAGTGGCTTGTGTGATGAAGCTCTGGACTGTGACACGTGGTAATATATGACGTAAGAGGGACGATAATGTGTTGCTTCAGCTTTCGAAATCAAAGTAGGCCTATATCAAAGAACTGAAAAAAGTTGGAATTCACAATATACTCTGTGAAGTTCAACACTGGACGGTCCAACTTACAGTATACGTTCAGGTGATTTTCTTTTAATCTATAGGATTTTACATTCGTACATGCAGTTTGTGTAATAATAATTGTAATCAATATGTGTTTATTAACGTACAGGATCAACAGGACAAACACAAGGACACAAATAGAACGCAAAGGCAATACAAATACACAAATACGGAACGCTAAACTGATAAAAGAAGAATAAGTTTAGTGATGTTAAGAAAAAAATAATATACGAAAACAAAATACTGGGACAAAACCCTAAACATTGGAACTTATGGTAAGTTGCTTGGATAATGACACAGAATAGTATATAATTTGTTTTAATTAAGTAATAAGTTTCATAAAGGTGTCGACAACTGTCGATGCAAGGGTAGCATTATGATGATGATGATAATGATAATAATAATTTTGAGTAAGCTTGGTTCAAACAAAGAATTTTTAAAATAAGAGGGTATGAAGTGAAGAGATATATCGTATCCAATGTTAGTAACAAAAGGGTGGGAAAATAAAAGTGTGTGATTTAATTATATCAGTTGACAGTAACAATTGCTAATATTATACAGTAGCAATTGCTAGCACTGTACAGCAGTAACAATTGCTAATATTATACAGTAGCAATTGCTAGCACTATACAGCAGTAACAATTGCTAACATTGTACAACAGTAGCAATTGCTAAAATTATACAGCAGTAACAATTGCTAATATTATACAACAGTAACAATTGCTAACATTATACAACAGTAACAATTGCTAACATTATACAACAGTAACAATTGCTACCATTATACAACATTAACAATTGCTAACATTATACAACAGCAACAATTGCTAACATTATACAACAGTAACAATTGCTAACATTATAAAACAGTAACAATTGCTAACATTATACAACAGTAACAATTGCTAACATTATACAGCGGCAACAATTGCTAATATTATACAAAAGTAGCAATTGCTAAAATTATACAGCAGTAACAATTGCTAACATTATACAACAGTAACAATTGCTAACATTATAAAACAGTAACAATTGCTAACATTATACAACAGTAACAATTGCTAACATTATACAACAGTAACAATTGCTAACAGTATACAACAGTAACAATTGCTAACATTATACAACAGCAACAATTGCTAACATTATTCAACAGTAACAATTGCTAACATTATAAAACAGTAACAATTGCTAACATTACACAAGAGTAACAATTGCTAACATTATACAAGAGCAACAATTGCTAACATTATACAACAACAATAATTGCTAACATTATACAACAGTAACAATCGCTAACATTATAAAACAGTAACAATTGCTAACATTATACAATAGTAACAATTGCTAACATTATACAGCAGTAACAATTGCTAACATTATACAGTAGCAATTGCTAACATTATACAACAGTAACAATTGCTAACATTATACAACGTCGGTGACATGAATGAAAACTGAATATGGGGCATTGGTGAAATTATACTGATCGGGCAACCTAAGTACTCGGTGAAAATAATAGAGTCCAAGTACCATGGCACAGCATATTTGTTGAATATATGATGTTAGATGAGTTCATCGAGTATTTACCTGCTTATTTGCACCAAGAGAGCTCATGGCCGCCTTTACCGAAATAAACCAATGTGCCAGAGCGCTCTAGTCAGAAACAAACTGCGCAATTTTTATAAGTCAGTTGCTTTTAAAAAGCTTTTGACGCTCCGACCAAACCCCATTTTGGAGTACTGCCCATTGCCGCAATTCCACGACCAGTTCAATGTCTTCACAGCCATGTGTCATAACTGGGGTAGGTGTCTTCCATCAGCAATGCGGGAGTGGGTCGTATTGGTACAACAACACACAGCTGAGACAGAGATACACTTTAAAGAACATCAAAAGATCTACATGGAAGTTTTGTATGCGTAAGTATGCAAATTAGTTACAGAGAACTATCATTAAACTTTACAACCAGCAGGTTACAAACGATGGAATTAACCGTGTAAAAAACTTGACGTTAGAATCTGAGAGAGAAGGGAGTTTTGTCTTCGGTTACAGAGGAGAACTGGATACATCATTAAATGGATTTTCAGAACTTACCCATGAAAACGTGCTGGGTCTAAACATTCTGAAAAGGAACTGCACAAGTCACGTGATCGAGGGACTGTGCTTTAAGGTCTATTGCGAATAGCTCTACACATACTTGAAATTTAACAGGAGAATAGATTCCTTAGTTTATTTGCATAAACAGAGACCATATCCGTACTTTCAGTCAGAGAAAGAAATACGCGAATTAAACAGAACTGCATGCAATGGCTGATAACAGCGGCCGCGCGGTCTAAGAGGTTGGTTTGCTGTCTCTCGCTCGCTGGGATTGTGGGTTCGAATCCCGGCGTAGAATGAATGTCTCTTGTGAGTGTTGCGTGTTGTCAGGTAGAGGTCTCTGCGTCGGGCTGATCACTTGTCCAGAGGAGTCCTACCGAGTGTAGTGTGTCTGAGTGTGATTGTGAACCTGGATAATGTGGAGGCCCTGGCCTTCTGGGGGCTGTTGCGTCATGGGGGGGGGGGCAAATGACATTATATTGATAACGTCGACGACGTCGCCGGCGAAACAGAACAACAACAACAACAACAACAACAACAAACCTTAAGATGCCAATACAGATTGCCGAAATAGATCTAACGTTTCGTCCTCGCGACTCATAGGCCTATCATTTTTAAGGCCTGTAGCTTAGGATTAGACGCATTTTTACTTTCACCAGATAATGACATCAGGCATACTGTTATTAGTACGTACATGTGGTATTTTGTCATGTTTAGAGATAACAGCGCAGGACGAAGTCACATACAAAGATTGATAATAGTACCTTTCAAAGGGTGGAAGAAGTCAAACATATGGGAAAAAACTTAACGAATCCAAAATTCTATTCAGGAAGATATTATGAGCAGATTGATGTCAGGGAATTCCTGCTATTATTCGGCGCAGAATCTTTTCTCTTCCTGTTTGCTATCCAAAAATAAAAAAGATAAAGATACACGAAACTATAATTATACCTGTTTTTTGTGAATTTGAAACTTGGTCGCTCACATTTAGGCGGAATATTGGCTGAGGATGTTTGAGAATAGGGTGCTGAGGAGAATAGGGTGCTGAGGAGAATATTCGGGCCTAAGATGGGTGAGATAACAGGGGAGTGGAGAAAACTACATAATGTAGAGCATAACGATCTATACTCTTCACCATATTTTGTTAGGGTGATCAAATCAAGAAGAACGAGATGGGTTGGGCAAGTGGCACGTATGGGGATAGGAGACGTGCATACAGGCTTTTGGTGGGGAAACCTGAGGGAAAGAAGACCCTGGCGTTGATGGGAGGATAATATTAAAATGGATCTTCAGGATGTGTAATGGGGCGCATGGCTGGATCGTTCCAGCTCAGGATAGGGACAGGTGGCGGGCTGTTGTGAAGACGGTAAGGAACATTCGAGTTCCATAAAATGCGGGGAATTTCTTGACTAACCGAGAACCGGCTAAATTCTCAAGAAGGACCCTGCTCTTTGGAGCATCTAAGTAAATATATGTGATATTACTGCAGACCTGTGTGTGTTTTACCGTTTGTTGTTCTTGTTGTGTGTATGTGGTCATTACAGGCCTGTCAGAAATTAAAAATTTCAGTTTCAAGTTTGAACATAAACGTTTGAACCTGAAGAAGGAGGATGCTTGTTCCTCCGTAAGCCCTCTAACCACACATTTATTACAAACCATAACACCACACTATTAAGAGCACATTGCTTAAAAATCTGAAAAGCTTTAGGCTGTCTACGTTTCACGTATTTTTTCTTTCCCTTTCTTCCACCCCCCCCCCCCCCCCCCTTTTCTTTTTTTTCTTTTTTTTCCTTTTTTTTCTTTAGATCACCAAAAACTCTTGTCCCTCCCCCTTTTTTAACACCTTCC
>Ga0123354_10019887_pt1 | contig 10548 bp, 5 predicted proteins | sample TergutLab28metaG_2_FD_97872 | JGI IMG/M metagenome (GOLD analysis project Ga0123354, IMG submission 97872) | Labiotermes labralis P4 segment gut microbial communities from Petit-Saut dam, French Guiana - Lab288 P4 | ecosystem: Host-associated > Arthropoda: Insects > Digestive system > Gut ...
AAGGATGAACGCTAAATATATGCCAAGTGAACATTCTGACAGCGACAGTAGGACCCTGCAGTATGCAAGTGTAGCAACTTTCTGTCAAATTCTTTGTTGTGTATGCTCTGAAGATATAATGGCAAGGACAGCATAACCTGGCTCTGATTTGGAAGTTTCTGAACTGTAAGGCCTGCATACAGAATACATTACAGCTGGTGAACAACTCATACCACTTTTTTGACCAATGAAAATTTAGGCTCATTACACAAAAAGTAACTAAAACAACACAAAATTTGTGACTGCGATACAAACACTTGCTGCATTCATAACATGTTAAGTACACCAAAAGCGGTGAAGTGATCCCCCAGAAAAACAAACATATGAAAATGGTGCAAACTTTTTCTCTCTCCTTTGGGACAGTATTCCAAGAAGTCACACAAGAGAAGGGCTCTGCTTTCTGTAGAATGTAGGATGGGAGGAAAGAAGAAAATATGTGGCATTGTCTGCCCTTTTGCTGCTGTAACTCAGGGATCAAATGCTACATCCCTACAACATCCAAACAGCTTCCAACTGTGTGGCATGGAAAGTTACTGGGGTTCATAGAAACCTGCAGAAAGATGCAGCAATCACTCCACCAAATTAAGGAAGAAAAAACACTGTCATTTGTATCCAGGAATAGCAGATGCTAACTGAACTCAACAATAAGTGTGTAAAAGCCACTCTTCAGACAGGAATCTAATTCATTGTTTTCAGTGCAATCTGGTATCTGTAAAGTTGTTCCTGGTGTGCCATGCAGGGGAGTGGAGGTTCAGCTCCATACACACACACACGTGAATGTTCGGTCTGCTTCATGCCAGGCCACCCCCATGCCCACTGAACAGGAGTCTGGCTGGGAACCAGAACTGGCATGTGCATTTTGGAATACAGAAAAATCTCTTCTCCTGCCAGGAATCAAACTATGATGCCTCAGCTGTCATCCTGTGGCATACTCAATATATATGAACTGCTATCTCAGCTCTGGCTGATACCTGCATCCACTAAAAAGCTGTAGGGTGCACACTGCAGCTAATTTCCGTACCATGAGACTAAAAAGTGCAATCAAATAATACAAGAATCTAGAGGTTTATGTGGTATAAGGTAAATAAAATGGGGTACAAATGGACTCAAAATGGTGTTGCTTTTTTATGTAGTAATGCCAGGGTTAATCATGTTTGGTTTCCTTGTGCCCAGTTACAGTCCTGATACATGTCTATCAAACTGCACATCCCAGCATGGCAAACATTTCACTGCACTGAGAAGCTCAGATCTCAACTGCAAGCAGATGACACCTTCTGACTTGTTCACACGCACCCTGACAATCAAACTACCGCGTGCCCCCATACAACAATTAGGTATCTTAAATTACAATCTCATATCAATCAGATTTTGGCCGAGATTTCAAAGACTTGTTGAGTGTCATATAAAATGAGATCTGAGGTTCTCAAGGTGGTGATAATTATGTTGCTTCTCACCTTGGTCCAGCCACTGTAAACCAGTAGATATGTAACATCGTCTGAGAGGAACCTACCGCCTCCATCACCCTGATGATGGAGGTAGCAGGTACTCTCTGTGCGTATCTGCCAGACTACACGGTGCCACAACTGAGAATGTCTGGTGTCACATCAGTTTTGTGTGCAAAAGACAAGCAGCAACAACTTTCACATTTATACCCTCAGTAAATTACACTTCATTCAAAGCATCAGGGTAATGCACTGTGCACAGGGGTGAGATATGTGTGTATGGGAATTTAGAATCTGATCACCCTGCCCTACAAGAATGTTGTAATAGCAAAGAGCAACTATTGTTCTTGGCCTGCCTGACCCTGAAGACCAAGACACTATAATCCTTCAAAATGCTGAGAACTACTCGCCCAACAACACGGCATCACAATCCTGCAGACTGGAATATGTTCTATATGAGATTCTTGGTGGCCGAGAATATTATCAGGTTTGGAATGTGACAGCATGCAGTTTGACAGGTGCGGATGTCTGATGAGAAGGAATCACCTCCATCTGCATGGCCAACCCTGATACCATCACACCCCAGCAGACCGTAACCTATGCTATTGCAACCATTCCGCCAGTATTGTTTAATGCTTGCTTTATTCTTATTATGGTACCTTTATGTCTGCCCGCAAAGTCATAACACTGTTGCATGGTTTTACTTGTTTCTGCACACAGTGCTCAGTTTTATTATCAACACATGTCCCTGTACATTTTCTTCATCTCTTTAAATTACACTTCGTCAATGCCAAATGCATCCACTGTCAACACAATTTACATTTCAATTTAGTTTCAAGTCACTGACCTACAGAAACCTCATAAGAACTTTAAGAAGTTAAAAAATGCAAAGAATTCCTTTGAGAAGCTGACTGTAGTTTCAAAAAAATTATCACTGTGAATGTGGTCACTTGCCAGGATGAAGCAGTTCAGTTTTCAGATAAAATCCAAGACTTCCCAACAGATGTGGAAGAGACTCAGAGCTATGAAATTATGTGTTATTTACCCACAGTTATGTATGGAGTTTTTGACAATTCTGGGAATCAGCCTTAATGGCCAGCAGTCCCATTGGACATACAATCACTTCACCACCAAAATTTGGCCCCTTGGCCCAAAAGAGCTTTGATATTGCCCAAATTTTGTTTGCCACTTTTATTTCATTTTTTGAGGATAGAAATTTTGGACTTAACAGTGACAAAACACTTGTGGACCTACTTACATTTAAATGTAAGGAATAAATTCTATTTTATGAACATGCTTGTGCAACTGTTATACAGCCTAAGGCAGGGGTTCTTAACCTTTTGTGCCATGGATCCCTTTGAGAGTCTGGTGAAACCTACTGACCCCTTCTTACAAAAATGTATTTAAATACATAAAATAAATTAAACAGACACAGACTGTATATCTAGCATTACACTCTACATTATATATTGCACAGCAAAGGAAACCAATTATGCTCAGATAGTTTTAAAAATATTAAAAAATAAATAAATATTACGGTAATACAGTGCTTCTTTATTAATCTATTACATCAACAAGAAGACAATAAATACATTTAAAAGATAGGCAAGCAGCAAGTTGACATTAAATTTCATTTTTTTGAGAAGACAATCCACTGCAAAAGTGAATTTATTCTGGTTTCCCTTTCTTAGGCTATACTAATTTTAGATAATGAGATTTATCAAAGTTAACAAACATTTTTGGATTCTAGAGGCCATAAAATTAATTACTGTTGCCTACATTCATCATTTAACGAAAAGTTAAATTTCAGTTAGAGGTTAGTGCAATTAAAACGAATTTTTTTTCCATCCTAGTTCATAGACCCCCTGCAATCTGGACCCCAGGCTAGGGGCAGCTGGCCTAGCAAGAGAAAAGGACCTGAGGAAGCTCTGAAATACATGCAGCTTATGTCATTGCACCACAGTATCAATGTTTATATGCTTAAGCAAGCATAAGGCCTCACAGTGTCAAAAACATCAGTAAGGGCAGCAGACCGTGATAAGTGGGTCCCTGTCACCACAGCATGGCGCGTCCTCATGTTGCGGTTGGAGGAACGGCCTCCAATATGGAGGGTAGCTGCAAATATATTGAATAAGCAGTCGTGGACAGCAGATAAGGGGTGGTCCTCCAGCTTGGGTTTGTGGACCTGGATTGATACTTTGGTATGATCAAAGCAACAAAAAAGGGACATGAGATTTGGTACATGGAACGTTAGGCATCTGTATAGGGCAGGATCACTTACAGCAGCAGCCAGGGAATTAGCAAGATGTAAATTAGATTTAGTGAGTTTGCAGGAGGTAAGAGCAGGATATTATAATTTCTTCTGTGGGAAAGAAATGAAAATCATCAATTGCGAACAGGATTTTTTGTACACCACAGTACAGTATCAGCAGTTAAGAGAGTAGATTTTGTTAGTGATATGATGTCATATATAGCTCTGAGAGGTTGCTGGTGTAATATTGTTATGAATGTGCATGCACCAAGCGAGGAGAAAAGTGATGATTCAAAAGACAGTTTTTATGAGGAATTAGAGCAGGTTGTTAATCATTTTCCTAAGTACCATATGAAAATTCTATTGGGAGATTTTAATGCAAAAGTGACAATTGGGAATGAAGGTTTACATCAGGATAGTAATGATAATGAGGATAGAATAGTAAACTCTGCCACATCAAAAAATCTAGTTGTCAAGAGCACGATGTTCCCACACTGAAATTACATTTGGACCTCTCTTGATGGGAAGACTCACAACCAGATTGACAACATACTGATAGACAGGAGATGGCATTGGAGTATACAAGACGGTCGAAGTTTCAGGGGAGCTGACTGTGATACTCATCACTACCTGGTGGTTGCAAAAGTTGGAAAGACTGGCACTAAGTACCATCTGGAGTACAGAAGTTTGATGGGAAAAGACTGAATCTAAGGAAGTTAAATGAGCTGGAGGTTAGGAAATAGTATCAGACTGAGATTACAAACAGGTTGGCAGCTTTGGAGAACTGAAGTGATGGCGATGACATAAATAGGGCTAGGGAGAACATTAAAGAGAATATCAAAACCTCAGCTAAAGAGAGTCTAGGTCTGCGCAAATTGAAGCAGCATAAACTACGGTTTGATGAAGAACGTTAAGTTTTTTAGATCACAGGAACAGGCTAAAATGCAGTGGGTTCAGGATTCAAGCCAAAGCAAGGTAGATAATTTAAATAATTTTTAAGATGTGAAGCTAGCATACATTTCAGGAACAAAATGAAGAACATCTGAAAGCTAAATTTGAGGAAAATAACAGTAAGCTAAAAAATATTAGGGACTTACCAGCCTAGACCTAATATAGTAAAGGATGAGAAGGATGATTTGGTTGCAGACTCCCACAGTATTTTGGCTAGGTGAAGGAACTATTTCTCCCAGCCGGTGAATGTACAAGGGTTTAGTGATATTAGGCAAACAACAGTACACACAGTAGAACCACTAGTGCCTGAGCCAAGTGTCTTTGAGGTAGGGTTGGCTATTGAAAAGTTAAAAAGTCACAAATCACCAGATACTGACCAAATCCCAGCAGAATTGATTAAGGCACGGGGGTAGAACAATTCGCTGTGAGATCCATAACTTATTATTTCTATTTGGATTAAGGAGGAATTGCCTGAGGAGTAGAAGGAGTCATTCATTTACCTACCTATAAGAATGGCGATAAGACAGATTGTAATTATAGGGGCATATCACTTTTGCCAACTATGTACAAAATTTTATCCAACATCCTGTCAAGGTTCACTCCATATGCAGAGGAAATTATTGGGGATCATCAGTGTGGATTTGATGCAACAGGTCAACTACTGATCATATATTCTGCATTTGTCAAATACTTGGGAAAAAATGGGAATAAAATGAAGAAGTGCATCAGCTATTTATAGGCTTTGAGAAAGCTTATGATTCAGTTAGGAGGGAGGACTTGTATAATATTCTCATTGAGTTTGGTATCCCATGAAACTGGTAAGGCTAATAAAAAATATGTCTGAATGAATCCTGTACCAGAGTCCAGGTAAGTAAGCATTTGTCTGATATGTTTCCTATTAAGAATGGTTTCAAACAACAAGGTCCTTTATTGCCATTGCTTTTCAACTTTGCTTTGAATATGCCATTAGGAGGGTTCAGGGAAACCAAGATGGCTTGAAAGTAAATGGTACACATCAGCTTTTGGTTTATGCTGATGATGTTAACATACTGGGACAAAGCGTACATACTATAAAGGAAAATGCAGAAGCTTTGGTAGTGGCTAGTATGGAGATTGGACTAGAAGTAAATGCTGATAAAACTACATAAATGGTTATGTCTCAAGATCAGAATGTAGGAAGGTCATAGCAAAAAGATTTATAATAGTTCCTTTGTGGGGTGGAAGAGTTCAAATATTTGGGAACAACCTTAACAAATCAAAATTCTATTCAGGAAGAAATTAAGAGCAGACTGAAGACAGGGAATGCTTGCTATCATTCGGTGCAGAATCTTTTGTCTTCCAGTTTGCTTTCAAAAAATTTAGATTAAGATATACAGAATTATAATTTTCCTGTTGTGTATGGGTGTGAACCTTGGTCACTCACATTGAGGGAGGAATGTAGGCTGAGGGTGTTACAGAATAGGGCAGTGAGGAGAATATTTGGGCCTAAGAGGGATGAGGTAACAAGGGAGTGAAGAAAACTTCATAATGAGGAGCTTAATGATCTGTACTCCTCACTCAATATTGTTTGGGTGCTAAAATCAAGAAGAATTAGATGGGTGGGGCATGTAGTGCATATGGGGGAGAAGAGAGGTGTATACAGGGTTTGATGGGGAAACATGAGAGAAAGAGACCGCATGGGAGAACCAGGCATAGATGGGAGGATAATATTAAGATGGATCTTCAGGAAGTGGGATGTAGGGGGTATGGACTGGATTGAGTTGGCTCAGGATAGGGGCAGGTGGCAGGCAATTGTGAATGCGGTAATGAACAGCTGAAAACCAGTTAGCTTCTGAAGAAGGACTCTGCCCCATGAAGTATGTAAGGGCAGCAGAACACTTCTGCCCACAAATGCAGCAGCTACCAGATGTGGGATGCTTTTCACAATGAAACTACATGATCTAATGTGAGCAAGGTAACATCTGAGGACTCCCATATTCTGTACTAGATTACTCAAGACCATTTGACCAATGACATAAAAAATGCCTGGAATGCAGTTACACTTAGTCCACTTAGACCACTACTGCAGATTTAGACCACTCTTATGATCCTTGTCTGTGTAACATCATACTACAGTCCTTGACATTATTTACAGCAGTTCAAATACAGAAAAAAATTGACAGTTTATATTTTCTTAACTGGCTTATGTGCAAGTTGCTTCTGCACTGTCTGCCCCGTAGATCTGGTAAGAGTAAGGTTGAAAATGTGGAAGGTAGAGGATTCAGCTTGTCAATAAGCAAGCTGCATTTATAGCAAGCAAAATAAAGCACACTGATGTTTATCATCAGGACATTAATTGTAACTGTCTATATTTATTATACTATACTTACAACAAACATTGCAACCAATTGCTTACTGTACTTCAGGACACAATGCAAACAATAAACACAATGTGTGTACTCGTATAACTGGTGTTTGCAAAGTTTGTAAGTCCACACCAAATTAACACATAAAAGTGCAACTTGCAACATACATTCATACTGCACTGAAATTCACCAGGTTTGTAGACCCTATAGGATTGAAAATACCAAACTTCAGGCAACTATGCCTCACATTTCTTTTGTAGCAAAGTCAATTTTCTTGCATGACACAGCTTAACTATGGCCCTATTTCAACTAGAACAGTCACATTGGGCTATTCTAAAAACTAACAAAATGCATGTGAAAACTGTGTTTTCAGTGTAGAAAATATTAAGATTATGGGTTCATAGTATGTGATGCGGTGGTGTCTGACACATAGGTACCAACAACCTGGCATTTCCATCTTCAGGGTTAGAAGTTAAAAACTATAGTACCCTGAAAAGAGGGGAAGCAGGTTCCTCCAACTTGTTTGGGTTTATCTACCAAAAGTCATGGAGTCACATCCCATGACTTTATTCTCAACAGTCTGAAGCCATTACCTATCACATGCCTAGGTTTAATATACATGAGCACCAGGGTTATAGAACTGCACATCAAATTCCTCAAAAGATATGCATTAAGTTTCTCACTTCACAAAACACATGGTGATGTCCCCCCTCTGAACCTGTCCAACACTGAGAATTTATAGCTGTTATGTGCTCATGTGTCACATTAACAGGAGGAACTGGGTATAAATAGTGCTGACATCTTCTAAGGAAATGGAATTATTTATTATTTAAGTAAATTAAATAAATGTGGAGTACTACACTGTATCAGATACTGAACAAGCTCAGCTGTTTAATTGCTGTACTCTGCCACAAAATATTTTAACCCCTCCCTAACAGCCAGTTACAAACATAGGATACATTTCTAGCTGCAGCATAGTAAATTTTGGATGTGATTAAGCTTTTTTATGAAGTTTCAAGGTCTAAGATTTTTAAGCCTCATTTTGTACATCTTACTAGGGCACTTTGTTTCACGACACCAACAGCTGATAAGATCATACAGTATCAATGTCAGATTAATGAATGGGTGTGGAGCATTGTTAGAATAATACTGACAGGGAAAAATCAAAACACTCAGACAAAAACCTGGCCCAGTGCCATTCTGTCCTCCACAAATCCCATATGGACTGGCCTACAAGTGAACCTGGGGACCTTTGGTGAGACATCCAGGACTAACAGTCACAGCCATCTACCTATGGTGGGAAAAGTGACCAAAGAATGCTCTCCACAGTATAGATCAATCCCGATGTGTTGTACTACATGTAGTGTGTGTTACAAATACAGGCTGTGTACTGTTTGAAAGGTTATGTAACAAACTGCCACACACATGTCCTGTCTGAAGTTGGCTATATATGCCAAACATTGCATACCCAATGTTTGGAGTATTTTCTTTAATATCAAATAATAAATAATGTCAAAACTGCCTAAAACAGCCTGTTCTGATGGCAGCTAGAGATGACAGCAAGACACCTTTACGTAATTTCAGTGCCTCGAATTAAGTGCCTCACAACAAAAACTTGTGACCCCATTTTTCCTACTCTTAAGGTTTATTTTAAGCACTAAAATTTGACAGTTCTAAAACCCACAATGCCAATGAAACTATCATAACTGCTGTTCAATACCAAAATTCTGAGACTGTTAAGTGTCAAGGGGAAATGTGAGATAATAAGCCAAATTTTGTGGAATAAGGATAAGTGACAGTGACAGTGGCAGGTATAAAAGAAGCAGGGCATACAGAAATACAGCCACTACTGTGCTGTGTTGCAGTGGCTGTTGCAGTGATGACTGGATTAGCGGTGCAAGCTGTGTCTTGCTAATGACAGATACAACTGGAGAAGCTCTGCAATTGCCACTGAGCCACACCTGTTTCACACACTGTCTTCACTATCAGATTCCTGTCTGAGTATTCTGGAGGGAATTTTGCTCCTGCTGCTTATCATTATGAATGTGTAACTAAGGGACATGGTGTCTGTCCTATTGTAATTCCATGTTTTCATGTACCTGAGGTAAAAAAAGGTAAAGTGATCCTGTTACAGGCCTGGTGTGGCCCAGAGGGAGGGTAGAGGTATAGCTCTACTCTTCCATGACCATGGCACTAGAAGGGGGTGAGTGTCATGTACCTGAGGCATACGGCTAAATTCAGAAGTAAACTAGTGGCTTGTTATATGTGTGTGGCAAAGCATGTCAGAAGTCTTGCATCACAACTGAATTGTCATGGCCTGTGGGCCAAATGAACCATAAAAATGATCACACATTTGTTTATGTCTTACAGATGTAGCGCACATTGTAATAGCAGGATGTTACAAATTGTTCTTATGCTTAACATCACAGTGAACATGCAGCTTGTCACTTATTTCATAAAAGTGTAGATGTTTGTAAAAACAATATCTTAGTTCATTAATAAGCTTTTACTGCCTTCCACTGTCATGAAATTTCGATGTAACACACACAGTCTGTCCCACAAAAGTGTCATACTGTGATTTTTACTGTAGTAACTTTTGCAAGTTGTGTCACAGTTAAAACAATGAATTTTTGGTACAAAACAGCAGCAACAGGTACAAGACTGTTTGCTATTTCCATTTTATTCCAAAGGGTCTACAAGCTCAGCATACTGCACCGAACCAAAATGGACAATAGTGTGGTGTGTTGATTTGACTTGGTTCATTAATCCATGTAATGAAGAATTGTACAATCTGTATGGCAGCTCACAACAGTGTCACAGTAAGATCTGCATGCTCTAATCTTTCAGGACCTGAATAAACCATGCTTTAAATGCATTTTTTTCTATTCCGTGCTACTGGATCACTACCTACCACATTTATTTGAGAATTTTGAGCAATTCAATGTTTACACACATAACACAACATTTCAGTTAGCTGCACAATTAACAGAATATTCTGACTTTTATGTTTTTTGCACCATGCATTGTGATACAATTATGCAACATGAACCAATGAAACGCACACTTTTCAAATTAATACTTTAATTCAATTTTTCAATTTTTGACATCTTCTACATGTTTTGAACCGTCCTGAGAATGAACCCATGAGGTTCAAAACATGCAGAAGACGTCAAAAATTGAATTGAAGTATTCATTTGAAAAGTGTGCATTTAATTGGTTCATGATGCATAAGAATATTCTGATATTATTGCCAAAGAAAACAGACTCCCCCCTTGTTTGATCCTTATCAGCCTACTGTTTGATGACAGTTGTAAAGGCAAAAAAGGCACATGTCCCTCAGATCTGGCCATAGTATTGTCAGGAAGACATAACAACCATCTTTTTACCTTGTCAAGCATGTCAGTAGCTCACTAACTACTGGCATTCCTTCAGCACCCCTTTGTGTTCTCATTCACACTGATGCATCTCCATAACTTCAACATTTGCAGCTTGATGTCTCAGCTTCAATAACATATCCAAT
>Ga0123354_10019889_pt1 | contig 10548 bp, 4 predicted proteins | sample TergutLab28metaG_2_FD_97872 | JGI IMG/M metagenome (GOLD analysis project Ga0123354, IMG submission 97872) | Labiotermes labralis P4 segment gut microbial communities from Petit-Saut dam, French Guiana - Lab288 P4 | ecosystem: Host-associated > Arthropoda: Insects > Digestive system > Gut ...
AATAGGGGGAGTAAGAAACGAACAAAAAAAAAAATTTATAATTTAAAAAACTTTTTTTACAAAACCTGTTCCTAGAAGTGTGCCCTGACATGCCCCCCCCCCCCCCTTGGTAACTGAAACGTGGCTGCAGGGTAAACATGCCGTGCGATACAGTAACAAGCTGGACTGTTACAGCTGGTTGGATGGCTTAACAAGTCGCTCGGAACCGGAGATTAAAACTTTCCCACAAGAGAATTTGTATTTACTAGGACATTTGAAACTAATCAGAAAACTATTTACATTTAAAAACAAATTTAAGGCGGCTGTTTCTATAGGATTCATGTTCAAGATACTGGAAAGATAAATGCAAGGAAAAGTGGCTCCCACTAATTAACATAAACTCCTTAAATTAAAAAAAAGTGACAACTGAAAGTGCCACCCGTTAGAACACCAAAAATACTCTGCAATTTGCACGTGTTCTGCAGCGTTCTTATAATAAACAAAAATTATTTTCCAAAACAACATTAAGGGAAAGTATTCAGAGTTTTCTGTGAGGTAGGAAGTCAGTTTTTATCTTTTACATAAAAATTGTGCTTTTGAAAGTCACGTAAGTAAGTCATCCCTAATGTAAGTTACATTACCTTGATTTTCAGAAATAAAACAGAAATGCAGTATTCAGAAGACAAAGCACGAGGAAAGTAAAATAGAAATGAAGATCTCATTACCTACAATAAAGAAGTTTTATACATTTTATCTACATGGGTCCGTGCGTCGTGAATCGAATTTAGTAATTGTCGAACAAGATGCGACTTGTTTAGTTTATTACATTTCTGGAGGCAGCTCTACATGTTTCGGGTGTTGACACCCATCATCAGGAGCTCGTACAACTGTAATTACAGCTTCTGGTATTGATTAACCGGATCTACTACCATCCGCTCTGATTGTTGAGTTGAAACTGATTAAGTAACAGCCTTCGGTCCGGACACTCATCCATCCTGCCTGCACTTAACTTCCAACCAGCAACAACTCGAGAACCAGACGGTCTATGTGGTAACCAATGCTATCGTCGTGAGCTCCTGATGATGGGCATAATGGTGCCCGAAACATGTTGAGCCTAACATAAGTATAATAAAGTAAAAAGCGGCATCTAGTTGGATCTTATTCTTCAGTTATCAAGATGATGCACGGTCCAATACACATTAAATTCTTTCCTCAGAATTTAATTGTGCGTTACCAACCCCAAAATAAAACTGCCTAAGTTTTAGAAGAACATTATTTATTTACCATCCTTATACAATTTATTTAAAGACGCAGTCAGTGCTCATGTGCACAGTTGTACAGTAGTGGCTGTAGATGGGAAAGTTCATAGTGTAATTTGGAAGTCTCAGTCGATGCAGGTGGTATCGCGTACGCAAATTGAATCTGCACCCCCCACTTCTTCCCGAGTGATATCCACCGAAGTCACTCAGATCACGATACGGTTGTCCAGTCGATGAATTTATCACGCCGTGGGCCATGGTGAATTCTTTACAGCCGTTCGAAGTCTGCCGAGAATAAGAACAAGCTGACCCCATTACAAATGTCTGTAATTTGCCATAGACGCTTTGTTATTTCTATTGTGTCATCTCACAGAGTTGCTCTTTCTTCTTCAAGTGCATATTGTTCATACAAGTTCGTTATCCTTTATTATTAGGCTATCTCATACAGCTTCTGTACCATTAATTCATCACATTTCTGTCACTGTCTAATAGGCAGCGACAGACCTTCTCTGTTATCAGACGAAACGCCACTTCCACATCCGTGTCTGTTTCTAAAGCAACATAACTGAGGCTGTGACACTAATGATCAGCTATCATCAGCTGTGATGACAGTCCGTGTAATTGACGAAGTATCATATGAAGCCGGTATGTATTTACAGAACACCATAAACATATAAAACATTGTTCTTCTAAGGTTCTACAGCACGTCGGATGTGAGACATCAGTTTCAAAGGCATGTAAAAAGAATATATTGCTTGTAATGGCCTATCTGATATCTAGGGACTTCTATTTTCGTGTGAGAATAGTTTCCAAATCAGCTCATTGCGATCTTCAATACTCCATTGCTCTTGGGATTTGTGTACTGAGGGGCAAAATATTGTTCTGCACAGAGCTAATCAAGTGTGTAAGTACTGAATTTTCCACCGGTAGAGACTCCTCAGTTTGACGAAGATAAAGACAAATTATTGTTGTTGTTATTGTTGTCTTGTGTGCATTGTTGTCATCTTACGTGTATTTGTTGTACTGTGTGCATAGCTTTTTTTTAACTTTAGGTGCCGGATTGCTGGCTAGAAGTCAGTATTCGGAAGGTCTTACGACCGGCCATCTCGACACAGGTTTCTCTTGGTTTCCCTGTGTCTAAAAGCAAATGCTGAGACGGTTCCCAACATTCCAAGTTGCCACTACATGCTTCTTATGTAGACCTCTCGACTTAAATTTAGTAGTAAACAATTTCATATTTTGTATATATGTAAAATGATCACTGCCACCGGGTGACAACCCAATTGCAGTTAATAATAATAATAATTATTATCATTATAACAAACGGTACGGCTGTCCTGTACTTCACTAAGCACAACCACATGGATTGCGAATGAAACAAATCCACGAATTTTCAACGCTGGAACTAGGTGAAGGCGAGTGAAATGTTTCATACCCCAGTCGTTTTTTTGTTGAGGCTGAGTGGGACTCAGATTTCTTCTGGGCACTGTAGGAGGCAAATCGTAGGTCCGTGCGAAATACCTAAGCCCCGTTCCTCAGTCTTTGCAGCCCGTAGCCTAGTCCCTATACCTACTGAGCTATCGGGCTGTTTTTCAATTGTCAAAACCAACCAAAAGTAGAATAAATATCTGTATCCTCTTACATCACAAAATACACGACATAAAAAATGTTACAGATATAAATCAAAGGTACATTTCAATATCTTCTGTCATGCATCAGTTTTTCCTTTGTAGACAGAAATCTGTTGGGACGTTGACGCTACGGTTAAATCTGCTGCAGGGTTACAGTCGACTTATTGGCAAAAATGAAAACGGTGCTTCTTCTTTACCGGGCACCATTTACCTAAATGTTGATTAATTCCATCCAGTCTGTAGCGTCGTTAAATCTAACCGTAAAAACACGCATCTCTTTCTTCCTGAGTTTCGAATGTCTTGACTTGAAATAAAGTACATAAGAAACTTGGCAAGTTTACCCAAATGGAAAACATTCAAAGTCCTGTGTACAAGGAGCCGAAATTTCCCCATTACAGCCGTCTCCAAAAATACATATCTATATATATATATGTATATATACTGTATACATATATATATATGTGTGTGTGTGTGTGTGTGTGTGTGTGCGTGTGTATGTACATATATACATACACACACACATATGTATTCTGGAGACTTTGGCTGTAATAATAATAATAATAATATACATTATATATATATATACATATATACATGTGTGTGCGTGTGTGTTATGCAGAACCGAAAAAGTACCCAGCTGCACGAAGGAAATCGAGCAGTCATTTATTCACGTATTCTCTATCGTAATTTGAGTAAGGTTCACGTTCTAAATTGAATACTGTGCAGTGTAATGAAAAAGCAATGAGCAAAATACACCTACCCACTAATAAAAAACTTCCTGTACAAGATGTTGTGATATATTATGTCAAAGTCTAGGAACTGAATCAAATTGATTTCTTTGAGAGCTACTGCAAAGAAGCCTGTGCTACGTACTTTAAGCTGCAAATTTCTTCAAAATTTTCAACAACAACAAAAAAAAAAGCTGTGTCGCCGTACTAACAATTGGCTACTTACAAATGAACTACGACGTGTGGCCTATATATCACGCCTAGTCATTGTTCGCCTTCGCAGAATTACGAAAAGCGACAATTAGCTTCGGAATGTCTGTCGTCTGTCCGTCCGTACGGAACAACTCGGCTCCCACTGGACGGACTTCAATTACATCTAAAATTTGAGTATTTTTTTAAACTCTGTCGCGAAAATTCAAGTTTCATTTTAATCTGACAAAAAACGAGTACTTTACATGACGAAGTTTCCACATTTGTGACAATATCACGCCGAATTATTACTAAAATAAGAAATGTTTTAGACAACAGTTGTAGAGAAAATCAAAACACATTTTATGTTCAGCAACTTTTCTCGAAGGTCATGTCATTTATGAGATAAAGTGTAAAAATATTTTAGAGCCGAACGGGTCACAAGTGGCAATATGGCGCATGCGCATTGCATGCAGGATAACTAAGGCTACAAACGCACACTCGGAATATGTAATAATTCCTGCTTTTCCGGTGCAACAATGGTTGCACGAATGATCCTCAATGTTACGTTATACACATATAGTCTTCTGCTATTATTAACAGTGAAGCAATATGCAGGTTTATCCAAACATCATAAACGTATTCAGGGTTTCTGCTTCTTCAGATTTCCGGACTGTATCAACTTTAATATTGTTGATAACGGAGAATGAAGGAGAAGAAGCAGGCCTAACATTCAATGGCTTGACTTCCATACAGAGTTTAATTACACACGTTATGAAAACACAAACATGCAGACAAACACATGCATATACTACAATGCCATAATTTCTTATAGTATGAAGAAAGAAGGCCAGACTCTTCCAAAAGAGTGTTGAAACATATTTTTATACCACACATTTAACATCTGAATGGTGGCGTGGGGTGAATTACAATCTATTATTTCCTAGCGACAATGAAGGATCTGTAAAGTGGGAAAAATAATTTTGAAATCTGTCTTTATTTAATGAGGTATTGTTTAAAGAAATAAATAATAAGGTTTCCAACGAATAAGACGCAGAAAAATGGAGAGCGATGTACCTTACTGCATGGAGGAACCTGTCGGTCAGATGCACAGTGAAAGGGGTTGTCTGGCCTGCTCTAGGCTTTTTGTTATACACAAAATTAATAATCAAAATTCAATTAGAGAAGGTTAGGGGCGAATGTGGTCCACTTTTTCATCGGGGATGATCCACCCTATCATATATGGACTGGACCTGCTTCTTCCCTGCCAAATCCGCCCACAAGCACATTTCCCCCTAATAGATTTATCATCGTGTTTAACAAGGGCTGCTTTGGTAAGCTCGTTTCCAGTTAAATTCACACTACCTTTCTTAATAATACATAGAGAAACTTACAGAATCTGACAGTAGAAGGGCTACCACTGGACCCAATATTAAGGTAGTCCAGACTAATTCATATGCTCACAACGTCCAGATCCCATAAATTCCAACTTAATGTTAAAATTACATCTTTTCCTTTACTTTGAAATTGGTCATTTTCAAAGTCGTTTACCCACCAAGACTCTGTGTACATTTCGTTTCTCCCTCACTCTAGCTAGGCACGAAAGCTACGTAGCCCTTGCAACTTCTACTTAGTTGTAACAAACTAGTGAATTTCATAATGTGGGTTGTGTAAGTGTCTACTGTGAGGAGGGGGCAAGATGTGCACAAGGAGTTTCGATGGATGAAGACCTTTAAAAATAACCACTTGGAATACCAAGAGGCGCCTGATTTTCAAAATAATATTAGAATTTGACCCTTTAACCGGGAGTCGTAATTTCATATTGTGCACGATAGAGCTTTATCATTTCAAGAATTCTTTAATAAATTATATAATATCTGAAGAGGAATGGTCCAATTATTACAAGTGTCAAGGAACGAATGGTATGAAGAAAGGGTACACTGGCATACCTTAACCCTTTAAACGCCGAGTTAAATCCCATCTGCCCTTTGCTAGAATTATTTGGAGCTCACCATATTCTCCACGTTAGCAGGTAAAGGGTTAAAGCAATAACACATAATTTCTATGGCAGGCTTCAGGAAAGGCACAATATCAAGGCGAACGGTATGCCTGTCAATATACATATAAAAACACAAAATTACACGGGAAATAATGTAAGCTGTTACTAGGGTTTGTTGTGGTGTTAGCCTGGACGACTGAGCAAAAGTACAGAAAACCCTCAGACACAATAGGAATTGTATTGTACCAGCCGAGATTCGAATCGGGGACATCCCAGGTGCACATAGAAACTATTACCTGAGCTTTGTTCCTCGATCAACGTCGTCGTCATTCAGTCCACGTGTTCAAGCCGCATTGTCCTCATTTCTTACTTTTGATTTCAATCTTACGTGACTTGGGGTGGTCAAGTCAAACCCCATAGTTCTCAAAGAGTTGTAATTAAGATTGGCGTCTTTCCTTTCTCTACTACACCCTCTGTCCGACCCATTCACCCTCAACCCAGCCTTGTCTCATTCCTCAAAGAGTTCCTTACCTAGAAATTCTATTACATTGTATTACTATGAGGACTGACGGGTAAATAATGAGCGATGACCCAAAACCCCTTTCGTTTTCGCTGTTATTAAAGACGTACAATAACTGTTTCCTATCCTCCTGGTACAAGACCACGTACAGTAGTTTGAAATCTAACAGTGTTCATTCGCCCCCGACTCATTAACACATGGACCAACTCACAATTAGCAGAAGTTAAAGAAATATTCCACAAATCGCGGGTGTCCGAAGTCTACATTCGGATACTGTCTCTTACGCCATGTAACGTACTGCATCCCACAAATTCATAGAACTTCTATATACTTACTCAGAGGCTTTCCGTGTGAACATTTCGTAACAAGATACGTTTTTACTGTGAGGAGTTGTTAGCACTTCGCCCAAACCCCAAGCTGGAGTACCACCCCTCGTCGGCTGTCCCCGACTACGTATTCAATGTATTCTCAGCTACCCTCCATATTGGAAGCCGTTCACAACATATATATATATATATATAATTTTTAAATATAAGATTACAGTAAAATTCTGAAGCTCTGGGCACAAATGTAGAATAACCACTTTCCTCAATCTTTGCTTGAGCAGGGGAGCCGATTCTTTTATAGAAACGCTGCGTTTCAATTTTTATTTTGAACACGGGACAAAACACGAAGTTTCGATACTGAAATATTCAAAAGGTGATACACTACAGTCAGGATCTCCTTCATTCCTGCACAGCAAATGTAACTGAAGAGTTACACTTCTTCATAAAGAGTAGTTAGCTGATTGCGCCGGTAAGTTTGGACGGACCGAGAATTCGTAATCACTACAGCGACTCGCCACGGTTTGGACGGTCCGAACCTCGAACCACAGTGGGGGCAAAGTATTTTCTCTTCGTCATACCTATCCACACCAGCCGTGGGGTCCACCCAGCCTCTTCTACAATGAGTACCGAGGTTCTTTCTTGGGTGTAAAGAGAGAAGGGCGTGGTCTGGACCACACACCCCATTGTAGCGCCGAGGTTATGAATGGGTAAGGGCTATACTTCACTTTCCCCTCTGCGGCTTCATAGCATGTTACCTTTTACCCATAAATGTTACGTCACAATGACTGGGAACAGATTCATATTTGGAATCCACAGGGACAGATTCTCACGAGACCTGTTAAAGTTTAGAAAGTGTTTCTGGTAAAACACTGGTCCAGTGCTTCCGATCGTAACTTATAACACACCGTCCACTGCCATAGTCCCCAGACAACACCCAGTTTCATTCAGCTGAGGAGAGTAACCGTAAATTATATCGAAACGTTGGAAACAGAATATTCCTCGCAGCCAAAAGCACTAAGCATTAAACAAGCCGTGTATTGTGTTAATTAACTTACATATTTGAAATAGCCTATAAGATATATTCGGACCGAGTTCATTTTCCTACTTGTCCCATTTACATGTCACATTTCACTATATAATACAGGACTTATGAAATTCACACACTGTTTAAAGCATAAATAACTAACACAGAATCTGCAATGTGCCTTCTTCCTCTTAATACGCCCTGAGTACCTCGTACTCCGCCTATATTCAGGATAGTTTGCAATCACTGTAACTGTGAACAGAAAGCGTTATAATGTCATTTGTTGACAGGCTCCAAACAGCAAGCGCAACCCCAAACGGGCGAGTCTTGAGGTTGCGATTCGCACAAGATTCAATTACGGCATCTGGATTGTTCTCTTGCGGCATGGAAGCCGAACGCCCAAATCACAATGATTCTAGCGCTGGGGGAACGGTTGATTGAAAAGAAACAACCATATAATAGAGTCGCTCATCGGAATGGTAGTAATAATACAGGAATGAGCAAGTGAAAACTGAGGAAGATTAGTTGTTAGATCAAGGACACAACCGCGAAAAAAAGCAAGAGTATGCTGCTAGGAATATTCCGCTGGTCTTTTGTTCTCCCTTGCCTTACTAATACGGTATATTTTATGTCTGTAATTTGAAACAGATCAACTTTGTTTAAATTGTTGCAGAGTATAAGAAACACTAAGGGATTTACTAAACAGATGTATAACTGTGAAATGACCAGAGCAAATTTTATAGTATAACATTTTCGTTGGGTTTTTAGTGAAGTTAAACTAAAAACAGTGTCATAATATACGACACCGACATTTCTCTTTCATATTTTCCATAAGCGTCTGGAAAAAAAAAACTCCTTATGCGTAAATGAATTTATGGTACGATTGTACTTTCATTTGGTCTATAAAATACCGATTGTTAGGCGCTTTCGCGAATTTGGCGAAAGGCGAATAACAAATTCGCCATACCCGTCTCTCCGTCCACATGGAACAACTCGGCTCCCGTTACAGGGATTTTCATGAAACATTATATTTGTGTGTTTTTCGAAAAATAAGCTGATAAAATTCAAATTTCGTTAAAATACGACAAGAATAACGGGCACTTTACATGAAGACCTCTGCAAATTTATACGAATGCCTCGCTGAATTCTAAATGTGAAATGTTTCAGACAAAATTCGCAGAGAAAATCAAAACACAGATATTAGTTCAGTAATTTTTTTTTTTAGAAATTCATACCATTTATGAGATAATGTGGAAAAATATGGTGTATATAATACGGCACATGCGCATTGTACTCTGGGTGACTTAGGCTACGGAAACACTCAGCATATGTGATATTTATTTATCTTCCACGACATATATATAATTACGCGAACGAAACTCAATTATCCGTTACTCGTAGGCTGCCTGTCTTGTTACGTAATAAGGGCACTCTAAGCAGTGCTTACCGTCGACAACATTACGATGTTCGTTGTGTATTGGACCGTGCATCATCTTGATAAATGAAGAATAAAATCCAACTAGATGCCACTTATTACTTTATTACGCTTATGTTAGGCTCAACATATTTCGGGCACCATTATGCCCATCATCAGGAGCTCACGACTATAGCGTTAGTTATCACATATACCGTCTGGTTCCCAAGTTGCTGCTGGTTGGAAGATAAGTGCAGGCAGGATGGATGAGTGTCCGGACCGAATGCTGTTACACTCATCCATCCTGCCTGCACTTAATTTCCAACCAGAAGCAATTCGAGAACCAGACGGCCTATGTGGTTACAGCCTTCGGTCTGGACACTCATCCATCCTGCCTGCATTTAACTTCCAACCAGCAGCAACTCGAAAACCAGACGGTATATGTGATAACCAACGCTATCGTCGTGAGCTCCTGATGATGGGCATAATGGTGCCCGAAACATGTTCAGCCTAACATAAGTATAATAAAATAATAAGTGGCATCTACTTGGATTTTATTCTTAATTTAGCATTACGATGTATTTGAAACAGAGGAGCAGTCAATCATCCTTTTTTTCTGCGATCCATTTAAGCAGTGCAACATGTGAACACATTCTGCGACACAGAAACGCTCCGACTGAAGCAAAAGTACGTTCCGAAACGTCCAGGGAAAGTCGAATTTCGCGCAGGTTGGATACGGTATACTTATGGTCAACTATACATGCACACAGAAGGAAGTGCTGTTGAAACTGGAACTCCAACACACTGAAACCTGACCGGCCACAACATGACCGCCCCGCCGCTGGTGTTATTGTCCAGCAGCATTCTGCCGCCGCCACTAGTCTCATTATGTTTCATTCCAACATGGGAAAATTCGGCGCGCTTTTAAAAAGTGTCATAATTTCATTTTTCAAACCTTTCAAAATTGCGTACGTCTGAAATTGGGTAACATGATATTGCGTAAGTTGGGGAGCGTCTGTATATCATATATATAGAGACATGGATGTAATTTGAGAAATCAAAGCATTGAATATTTAGATGGAGCTCTTAAGGTTTTGTCCCCTTCCACTAGGTAACAGGCGGTCGTAAGTGGAGACATGGTGACTTTAAGTTAAAATAATTACAGTCTCAGCGATACACTATTCACAAGTCTATTTACAAATTGGATAATAATTGACCCTTTTGTTGGTAACTTAAAATTTAACTTCCTATAATCCATAACTTGGAGCAAAAATAGTTTTATAAATGCTTCACAGTTTGACGTTTTAAATAGTTATACTAGCATAGAAATCGACCGCCTCTGTGGTCTAGTGGTCGGAGTTTCTGGCTACAGATACAGAGGTCCCGGGTTCGATCCCCAGCGCTACCAGATTTTCTGAGTAGTAGTGGGTCTGGAACGGGGTCCATTCAGCCTCGTGAGCCTCGTGAGGTCAATTGAGG
>Ga0123354_10019890_pt1 | contig 10548 bp, 8 predicted proteins | sample TergutLab28metaG_2_FD_97872 | JGI IMG/M metagenome (GOLD analysis project Ga0123354, IMG submission 97872) | Labiotermes labralis P4 segment gut microbial communities from Petit-Saut dam, French Guiana - Lab288 P4 | ecosystem: Host-associated > Arthropoda: Insects > Digestive system > Gut ...
GTGTGGTGTGTGTGTGTGTGGTGTGTGTGTGGTGTGTGTGTGTGGTGTGTGTGTGGTGTGTGTCGTGTGTGTGATGTGTGTGTGTGTGTTTGTGGTGTGTGTGTGTGTGTGTGTGTGTGTAGCCTTAGTTATCCAGCACGAAATGCGCATGCGCCACACTCTCATCTGTGGACTGCCCCGCTCTACCTATTTTTCCACATTATCTCATACACGGCACACGATTTTCGAAAAAAAAATAAATAAAGTTACTGATCACGAAATGTGTGTAATGATTTCACCTACAACTTATGTCTGAAACATTTCTCATTCTAAGAAGAACTGAACGAGATTTGATCAAAAATGTAGATTGGTCTTAATGTAAAGTACCCCTTATTCTTGCCCGATTTTAATGAAATTTGAATCTTCTCGGCATATTTTCGAAAAGTTCTCAAATAACAAATTTCATGAAATCCATCCAGTGGGAGCCGAGATGTTCCATACGGATAGACGGACGGATGGACGGACGGCCATGACAAAGCTAACAGTCGCTTTTCGCATTTTTGCGAACGCGTCTACAAATTTAAAAAAATGTAACTGTAAACAACAGAAATACATTATTATTATTATTATTATTATTATTATTATTATTATAGAGTCGAACTCGGTTATAACTAATGCCAGGGACTGAATATTTTTGTGTCTTATAAGAGAATTTCGTTATAACCGAGTAGCTTAATGTTGTGATTAATATCCACGTTGTTGAAATCTCGCGCGTCGCGTGACATGCTTCCTTTCAGCCTGTGTAACGAGAAAAGACGTTCAATTCGGCACATGAACGGAGCCCTCTTTCCAACAACACTGTCGATTCCGTCCTATGACAATGGGAAGTAGGTCGGGCTAAGGACTTATCAGCACCCCTCGTACTACAGCATATCTGACGCTTTGACCGAGGTGTCGCGTATACTGACGTCATTATAGCCGGGTTATACTGTACAATCCCAGTCTTTCAGAATGAGATAATCAGAGGTAACAGCTTGGCTTTGTTGGACACCCAGTTAACAATAAAAGAGGCAATGTGCGTATAACGTAATTCGCATAACCACTGTTGATATGGGAACATAACAATGCATTCCATTTGTCTAGTTGTTGATTTACATACAGCTGCCAACAATGTAAAACAATTGAGTGCTGCAAAAGAAACGTTAGAATTTGCACTGTTGTACTGCTACAAAATATTGTACTGTTGTCAGAAATACTAAAGTACTTACGTTTTAATGTCGACTGGCCGATATGGTTTTTTTTTTTAAATTTAATCTGAAATTCGAACTTTGACAGATTTTCATAAAGGTCTCCAATATCCAATTTCAAGAAAATCCGTCCAGTGGGAGCTCCGCTGATAAATGCGGAGAGACAGACGTACAGATAGACACGACGAAGGTAACAGGGGCTTTTCGTTATTTATGCGAATGCGCCTAAAAATTATAAAAGTAATCCTCATCGTCGTCAGCTTGGTCACCGATAAAAACCTTTAATAATTCCCTCTTCTAGCAATCGGGCACGAAAACATGGGTGAAGCATTTTTAATAACTGCATACAAAACAGACTGCCCATCATAAATAAATATAACCGATTACTTTCTGTACGATTTCTGTCGCACCCTGAAGCCCAGTGTGGAAACAAGAGACACAGTATACTGCGTATATCGGCAGGTAGTAGCATCTACCACGAAGTTTGTGCCAGTTGCCTGTTTTACTAAACCACCCCCTTTAATTCAACTTTCCTCTACATGTGGGGCTTATTCTTTTTATTATAAATGAAGCCAATTAAATAAACGCATAACTGAGTGGCCTTGTCTGTCTGTTTGTTTGTATGTATGTATGTATGTTTCTATACCAGCAGACACCATCCCCGAAACTACTCAATGGATTTACTTTACGCTTAAAGTTATCTGACGAATCCAATTTTTGCACGAATCAGCTGATTACGAGCCCAACTTTATGCAGAACTAATCCAAAACTCTATCACTTCCTTCAAAGTCGGCCCGTTGCACAAAATTAGTGCATGAAATAAAATGTATTACCTCATTTATCTTATTATAATCTACAGTTGTAATTGCAATATTCCTCAATGCAGCGCAACTTAACGTAGATTAATGCTGTATAGGGAATGGCTAGCCATGTATTGTGACAATCATTAGAAACATATATAAACGTTCGGAAAAAAAATAGTTTCTTAATGTTACTGCAGGTGGCGCATACAATTAACACTAGGCCTAAAAATGGTAAAGCGATAAAACGTTCAGATAAGATTGTTGTCACACAGCTACTTATCTAATACTCCAGTATATCCAATTCAATGGAGCAGTGTCTTCAGAAGCCAAAATTCCCTCATGTCGTCACAAGAATAACCCCGCCTTTCATGGAACCCGAAGGTCACTGTTGTGTACTTCAAAGTGTGTCAACGTTTCTTATCCAGAACTTATGACTCCAGTCCACACTCTCTGAAATACAGTGTCGCAGCAGCACGTTTCACCAGAGAGCTCCAAACAATATCCAGTCTGTCTCATGCAAGCGTAACGCAGACCTTCAAACATGGAAATGGTTTAGTGATTCATACAAAATGCATTGCAGTCTTCGCAATTCCGAGCAATATAAGTTACGTCACCCCACCTCCCACAAGTCTCTGCAGCAACTTCCGGACATTGTAGCCTACTTAGTGTAGCTACTGAGTCCCTTAGATAAAACATAACGAGCAACAATTAAAAAAGGGCAGGTCGTAGAGAAAGAATGTAATTCTGGTAATTTTAATGACAGCGTAGACACAGGAATGCGAACAATAAAGTCGAACAAAGGTGACTGAAACACCTCATACACAAATAAAATTCTTCTCAAATCACATAAATTTCATATGATCTCAGACGAACTAACATGTCAAAATTCCGTCAGAATTTTCAGCTAGGATTGACCCTCTTCTTCCCAACAAACAAGACCGGAAGAGTAAATAACGCACACGCGGACAGAGGAAAAATGAAAGGGGTGCTAACGTCTTTGCTACTGAAATTACACACAGAAAAATAAATGCAGCCAATGTGAGAAAGTACTTATATTCTGTATCAGATATTAAGCTTGTTCACTATAAGAAGAATGATGGAAGTAAAGCGCTGCACAAACCTGAGAACTTTACACTACGTTGAACTGTCCCGCCATGCAAACATAAAATTTACAACAACAAAAATCCATTGTTGGTTGACATTTCGAACTACGTAAAGAAACAGAAGTCAAAACTACGGACTGAATAAACACAAATCAGTATTAAGAAATCATTGTCGGCAAATTCAAAGACATATTCTAAGAGAAGTTAAAACGAATAAAGACATTCATTTGTCTTCCACGAGGGCGAGTATATTCATTACACGAGTTTCGATTCATACGTATTGCGTTAACTTTTAATTGTCTCTAAAAGCTACGACTTACGAAAATACCATCGATAATGTACGTTTCGTTCTTCTCTACAAAGTTGGTTCGAAATATTAAGTAATTATTTGAATAATAATTACACACTAAGATTCAGAGAGTTACGTTCAAGATGCACGCACAAACGCATGTACCTCTGCGTGTAAAGTTGTTGATAAAACTGTTGAATATACATTAAAAGTGATGTAGATGAACAATTTTCGGTACCATTCTTAAATACAAAATGTCACGAAAAGTATTTTTAGTCTTTCACCGTGCATATTGTACAAATTTACATTTATTTGAATTACCAACACATGCACACTGTTATTAAAACATTATAAAACCTCACTTGGTTAAAAACATTTAAAAAAGTCATTCATAATTCTCCGACATGTTTCGGTTGTTTCTTCCAACCATCCTCAGGGAGCTGCGTACCATTCCCATCATAAACAAATATCACAAGAGTAACTTTAGTCAAACTACGCAGCTCCCTGATGATGGTTGGAAGAAACAACCGAAACATGTCGGAGAATTACGAATGACTTTTTAAAATGGTTTTAACCAAGTGAGGTTTTATAATGTTTTAATAACAGTGTGCATGTGTGTTGGTAATTCAAATAAATGTCACGAAAAGTGTTCGCGGCTCTCGAATGCTTACATGCGGACAGACAGAGGGACATAATGCTTTTAAAAGGTGTAAAATCAGACCCATTATAGGCCCGAGGTGCCCAGAGGGTTCCAGGAAGTTAAGGTTTCCACATTACGTGACAATGGCCCAGGATGGTGGTAGGTTGTCAGCTTTACGCACCGGCCGCTTTGACCCCCAGTAAATATTCCTGGTGCTCATTTCTGTTAGAGGCTGAGTCGACCCCAGGGCCATAGTGCGATCGGAAGGATTATGTCAATGACAAATTCCAATGACACCATCTGGAATCGAACCAGCGACTTTCCGGTTTGTAGCACAGCACTGTGCTACCGCAGTCCACTTTAAGAGGTGTTAAGCAGGGATATTTTGTAACGTCTGGGTTTGGTAACCAACAACAACGCAATAGGCTGGCTACATGCAACATTCGGTAACCTACTGCTCAGTAAGTTATGCACTGGTTCCTCAGCGCTCATAGTGTCAAAATATTAACCTCACGTTACAGTAGCGAATCGTATTATCTTTCGTTAAGAAGTTTTATGACATGAGGGGCTTTCTACCTGGAAGTGCATGTTTGTATGACTTCCATATAAGGTGTGACCGAACAAGATAAATAAACAAATTCTTAAAAATAACCAATATATTACAGGTAAAGGTAAAAGTAAAGTTCAACCTACAACAGCCCACGAAGGTCCAGCAGGGGACTATATGTATAGCTCTACTCTTTCTTTAACCTGGGCGCTAAAGCGGGTGGGTGGTCAGCGCCACGCCCCGGTCGCTTCACCCCCTATAAAGACCCGGTAGCCAATGTATAGGTGGCTGGGTGGGCCACGGGGCCGGTCTGGTCAGACGCGGAAAACTCGCCCCCACAAGGATTCGATCTCCGGACCATCCATCGCATAATGCGTCACTATAACGACTACGCTACGCTCCACACAATATCAGGTAAAGCATGCCTATTCAGTCCATAGTATACACTCTCTGATACGTTTTATTTCTTAATTCTCGGGAAGTACAAAAATCATGGGAAGCAGTGTACAGAGGATACGTGCTAGCATACAAGAATACTGATGCTATTCAAGTTGTATAAAGTATCAAATTCAGGATATCCATTACATCCATTCCACATTAGTCAGCTTAAATATTTAAGAAATTATACGAATGTATGTAATATTGGTTACAACGTTGCGTGCAATAGGCACTATATAACGCTTTCGGTTAGCAGGAATTGGACAGTCTTGTCAAGGCGGTTCCGAGTGTGTGGTGTATAGCAGAGCGAAGAGAGTGGACGTCGGACAGTAAGCGGGATTCAGCTGAGGGACTGCGTAGAGTGGAGCGAGTGAAGCGAATCAGTGAAGTACTGGATTCGAGACCGGTGTCTGGGCTATAAGCCCTTAGTACTGAACGTATTGAGTGCAGAGGTATCTGTTGAGAGTGATTCTTGTAATTACTGTGAGTTTTCTGTTGTCATTACTAACGGTTTTAATTGTTTTATCTGTAGTGTCAATAAACGCTATTGTTAAAACCACGGCCTGTCAGTTACAATACATTTTACAGAGCTCTGACTGAAAACGTATACTGCTTGCATAATTAATTGACTGCTATGTCCGGCGGAGGAATGGCAAGTTTTCCAGTACTGGTGATAAAATATACGTTTATAAAATATTTTGGGGTAACTAATGTAAATGAAATAAAATGGGCAGTGTAAGCATTCATACTATTATGATAAAGATAAACATACTTGTACAATGTGAGGAAGCATACAGGTACAGCTAACAATCTGTATTAAAACCTGAAACGAACAAGCAAGCCACGTTTTAAATAAAATACACGAAAAGTGCCACGTTACAAGAAGCATTAAACAAGACACATGGAATATATACAAAATTTTCGGCCTATGTATGTTCCGTATTCATCTCAATGAAGCGTGAAGATTAATTTCACTTCACGCGTATGAAAAATATAAAGATCATATTACTCCTTGGGATGTCATTTGTGTCTCGGTTGTCTTCTGAAGTGCAAGAATTATTATTTCCGAGTGTCGACACTACGAACACAAAACTTTGGAAGACATTTGCCACAAACGAAAACAAATCTTCAACTCAACAGATTATACTTACATCAACTGCGCCGCTAAAATTAGGAATTAAGTGCCGATATTATGGGTCGCTGTAAACATTTGACAGAACTGCATGGGTTTGGAATCGGTCCACCTCAACCCCTCTATCTGTACAGGAAACGACATACACAGAAAAGTTGCAGCGGTCGAATCAAGACATTACACGCTTCAGACCGCGCAGCCAGTGTAAATAATTTCATGTCAGGGTATATAAAGCACACTTCACTACAATTAAATGCGTGAGATTTGTTTCTAAATCACATTTCTCATTTCTCACGGTATAGGTTCTCTGGATTCTAAAAAAGTCTGGGATTTCCTTCGTCTACACACAACTCAACCCACACAGAAATACTAACAATTACTCGAATAATCAAATTTTGAATTTTGTGCAACCCGAACGTTCATTAGACGGTTCACAGCAGCCTGTCATTTACCCCTGTTTTGAGCCAGATGAATGCAGTCAACTCTATCCCAGCTTGTTTCTTTAAGATACGTTTTAATATTATTCTCCCATATGTCACTTATTAAACCTTTTACTTCGACACAGAGACTACGGAGTTCATTTTTGAATTGATGCAGCCACTGTGTCAGGCTGCGCGCTTGCACTAATACCAACAAATAACAGACCATAACACATTTCCTTCTCGTTTCCTTTCAGGAGTTTTACTTTTCCCTTTCTGCACCCCCTCAACACCCATTTCGAAAGTTGTCGCTGAAAGGACTACTGCAGAAGAACTTTTCGAAAGTCACAATGGGACTGCTCTACACTCCGTCACGTCAAACATCGGGACTTCGAACACATGCTAGCAGAACTAGGTGTTACCTATCGGTTCACACCTGTTTTGCTGATTAAGCAGTTCAACTTCAAAAATGAAGCGGTTCAGAACGATATGTGTAGTACATATCTTGATCTAATAACAGTTTGTTTGTTACTTAATGGTGCCGAGTCCTTCTTGAGAAGCTAACCGGTTCTCACGTAGTAAAGAAATTCCCCGCATTTTATGGAACGCGAAGGATCATTGCCGCAATCACAAGTGCCAGCCACCTGTCCCTATCCTGAGCCAGCTCTAGCCAGTCCACACCCTCACAATACAGTAACTCAAGATACATCTTAATATTATACTCCCATCTACGCCTGTGTCTTCCAAGTGGTTTTTTCCCTCAGGTTTCCCCACCAAAACCCTGTATACGCCTCTCCTCTCCTCCATATGTGCTATATGCTCCGTCCATCTCATTCTTCTCGATTTTATCACCCGAATAATATTGGGTGAGTACATATCAGTAAGCTTATTATGTAGGTTTTCTACTCCCTGTTACCTCGTCCCTCTAAGGCCCAAACATTCTCCTCAACATCCTATTCTCATACACCCTCAGCCTACGTTCCTCCCTCAAAGTCGGGGACCAAGTTTCATACCCATACAAAACAACAAGTAAAATCATAGTTCTACATATCTCAATCTTGAAATTTTTGGATTTCAAACTGGAAGACAAAATATTCTGCACCTAATAATAGCAAGCATTCCCTGATTCAGCCTGCTCTTAATTTCTTCCTGAATAGAATTTTGATTTGATACGGTTGTTCCCAAATAGCTGAACTCTTCCAGCCCTTCAAAGAAACAATTATCAGCTGTGACTTCGTACTGTATTCTTGTCTCGAGAGAAGACCAAGTACTTAGTCTTATCAGCATTTACTTCTACTTACAAACAATGACTAAAGCTTGTGCCTTCTTCTTTATACTATGTACGTTTCCACCCAACATATTACCATCATCAGCATAAAAGAAAAGCTGATGTGTACCAATTAATTTCAAGCCATCCTGGTTTACCTGAACCTTAGCAATGGCATACTCTAAAGCAAAGTTGAAAACCAATGACGATAAAGAATTTCCTTGTTTCAAACTATTCCTAATAGGAAAAATGTCAGGCAAATGCTTGCCTACCCGGACTCTTCTGTAGGTTTCATTCAGATATATTTTACTTATCATTACCAGTTTCATGGGGATATCACACTAAATTAGAATATTATACAAGATCTCCATTCTAACTGAATCATAAGCTTTCTTAAAGTTTATAAAGAGCTCATACAATGTTTCATTGTATTCCCATTTTTTCTCAAATATTTGATGAATGCAGAATATATGATGAGTATTTGACCTTTTGCATCGAAATCCACATTGATAATGCCCCAAAATTCCCTCTGTATATGGAGTTAACCTTTACAGCAGGATGTTGGGTAAAATTTTGTATGTAGTTGATAAAAGTGTTATGCCTCTACAAATACTACGCTCTGTTTTATCGCTCTTCATATCCATAGGTACAGCAATCGACTCCTTCCACTCCTCAGGCAATATTTCCTTTGTCCAAATAGAATTAATAAGTAGTGGACCACAGAGCGAATCGTTCTACCCCCTGCTTGAATCAATTCCGCTCGGATTTGATCAGTACCTAGTGATTTGTCTTTTTAGCTTTTCAGTAGTCATCTCAAACTCAAAGGCATTCGGCTCAGGCACTAGTGGTGTTGCTGTATATATTTATATCTGCCTAACATCATTAATCGCATGTACATTCAATACCTGAGAGAAATGGTTCCTCCACCTTGCCAAAGTACTGTAGGAATCTGCAACCACATCACTCTTTTCATCCTTTACTGTATTAGTTCTAGGCTGCTAACACTTCTTCACTTCACTGATGTTCATATACAAGTCTCTGATACATATTTTTTATCTTGCTGTTAGTTTCAATTAAATCAATTATGGCTTTCAGATATTCTTATTGTTCCTGAAATGCCTCCTTACTTCCCGTCTTACATCGTTTAGATTATCTACATTATTTTGTGCTTCAATCCTGTAACCACTGCATTTTAGCGTGCTAACTTTGGTCTAAAAAACCTAAACATTCTTCATCAAACCATGGTTTGTGGTGCTTGAATTCGTGCAGAACTAGATTCTCTTTAGCTGAGGATTTTATATTCACTTTGTTCTCCCAAGCCCTATTTATGTCCTCGCAATCACAAGTTCTCCAAAGCTGCAAACCTGTTTCAAATCTCAATCTGATACTGTTTCCTACCCTCCAGCTCATTTAGTTTCCTGAGATTAAATCTAACAACATAAAACTTCTGTGCTGCTTGCTTATGTACTGATAATTTTTTCCTAACTTTTGCAACCACCAGACAGTGATCAGTATCACAGTCAGCTCCCCTGAAACTTCGTATCTAGTATATTCGAATTCCATCACCTTCCTCTCAATACGTGATCAATCTGGTTGTGAATCTTCCCATAAGGAGAGTTCCGGTTGTACTTATGAATATTTCGGTGCGGGAACACCATGCTCTTAACAACTAGATTTTTTTTATGTGGAAAATTTACTATTCTAACACCATTTTTTTTACTACCCTGCTGTAGTCTATCATTCCCAATTGTCGGGTTGACAATATTCTTACCCCCCACTTTTGCATTGAAATCTCCCAACAGAATTTTAATATGGCACTTAGGATAACGATCAAAAGATGCTATAATTTCTCATAAAAACTTTCGTTTGAATCATCACTTTTCTCCTCACTTAGTGCATGCACATTCAGAACAATGACAGTATACCACCGACCTCTCAGAACTATATATTACACTCTACTGCTAACGAACTATACTCTCTTAACTTCTGATACTGTACCGTGGTGTACAAAAATCCTGTTTCCAACTAATGATTTTCGTTTCCTTTTCCATAGAAAAAATTATATTTCTCCTCTTACCGTGCCCCCTTTCTCCCACCTAACCTTCTGTACAGCCACTAAATCTAATTTGTATCTTGCTAATTCCCTGGCTGCTGCTGCTGTAAGTGAACCTGCCCTATACAGGCTCCTAACATTCAAAGTACAAAATCTCATGTCCCTTTTCCGTTGCTTAGTTCGTACCAAAGTTTCAGTACACGTCCGATGCTTTCTGTGTGAACATTTCGTAATAAGATGCGTTTTTACAGTAAGGAGTTGTTAGCACCCCCCCCCTCCAACTCCCAAGCTGGAGGATCACCCCTTGCCGGCAGTCCGCGACTACTTATTCAATACATTCGCAGCTACCCTCCATATTGGAGGCCGTTATTCCATCCGCAACCTGAGTACGCGCCATGCCGTGGTGACAGGGACCCTCTAATCAGGGACAGTTTGTTTCTATTTATACAAACAAAAAAAAAAAAAAAAAAAAAAGAAAGGACACAATCAAAAAGGAATATCCGAAAAAAAAAAAACAAAAAAAAAAAACTTTTCGTCCCCCTTTTCTAAAAAAAAAAAAACTCCAATGGATTTTTTTTCAAAATTGTGGATTTTTTCCCCCCCTTCCCTTATCAAAAATTTTTTTTTTGAA
>Ga0123354_10019891_pt1 | contig 10547 bp, 11 predicted proteins | sample TergutLab28metaG_2_FD_97872 | JGI IMG/M metagenome (GOLD analysis project Ga0123354, IMG submission 97872) | Labiotermes labralis P4 segment gut microbial communities from Petit-Saut dam, French Guiana - Lab288 P4 | ecosystem: Host-associated > Arthropoda: Insects > Digestive system > Gut ...
GAGGGTGGGTAGAGGTATAGCTCTACTCTTCCATGACCGCGGCACTGAAAGGGGGTGAGTGGCCAACAGCACGCACCGGCCGCACTTTACTCCCGGGAAAGACCCGGTACCCATTTTACAGGAAGCTGGGTGGGCCCCAGGGCCGGTCTGGACGGGCGGAAAATCTCGTCCCCACCGAGATTCGATCCCGGAACGTGCAGCCCGTAGTCAGTCGCTATGCCGACTGAGCTACCCAGCCCACATCTTTAATAATACTACAATTAAATTACTACGAGAAATAGTTTTTTTGAATGAAACTCTAAGTTTCTAGTTTTCTTTTAAATGCAACCCTAAATTACAAAGTTTATTAATTCGGAGAATATTTCTGTCCCAGTGCCATTTTATCCAACAAAAATCGCACGTGGCTTCTCCTAGTGTCGAATCCGAGCCTTAGCGGTAAGAGGCTGACGACTAATTGTTTAACTCTTTCCCTGAGTATAAAGTGGTCGGTTTGTGCAGGTGAGAAATGCGTTGTACTGTCCCGTACGTCTTCAAGGACTGGTTGTTAAGGTAGGCTCAAAATTTTCCTTTGCCATATCAGATTTTGTGTTACAAGAATTGGATTTCCTCTTTCAGTTCATTCTCTAAGGGTTTTCCACACGTGTGGTGCTGCAGAACAAATTTCATAAAACAGAAAAGGGGTTTAGTTTGGTGACCGGCAATTATTAACTCACCAAAAACAATAACGAAGGTCATCTTGACAGTCTTGACCTTGGCCTTGGGTATGATGCCCCTGGAACTCGCTCTCCGGCTGTCGTGGTCTTCCTGCTGTAGCTGTTGATGACGTAACATACGATGCTTACCGCTTGCGTGCAGGTAACTGCTGCCACCACTGTCTGCAACAATAGACACTGTGTGTAGTATACTGGCGATGATGTACCAAATTTCGAATCATTCAGTCTTTGGACTTGTCCTTCTTCCCGTGTTTAAAGTAAAAGGTCCGAAGACCGAATGATTTAAGATCGGACCACTCGTTCGATGACTGGCGCAGGTACCTTTCTTCCTTAAATTTGTCGGCCAAACAAAGTAGATATGATATGATATATGTGATATATTTGTTAACTGCAATTGGGTTGACAACTGGTGGCAGTAGTTCAGTATATATTTATACACAAACAATACACAGGACAACACAATGAAACAGAATACCCAGAACAGAACAGAAAAAACAATAAGAATAGATAAATATAAGAAGAATACATAACAATAAGAATAAATAATTTACAAACTTAAACAGAAGCATACAAAACATACAGCCATATGTACAATGGCACAAAGTAGAACCAAAAGAATATGAAAGAACGTGGTAAACGAAACAGCGATATAAGCTGTAAACTTTATATGATCTATATATCTTCTAGTAATTATACACACCCTGTTACTAAGACCTTCACTCTACTTCGCTACATTTGTCGACACTTCACCTCTTCCCATTTAAACTTCACCTAACTTCACTTCACTACACTTCACTATTCTCTCATTAGGATTAACCCCATTTAAATTTCCTACCGCTCCATTTCACCTCACGTCACCACAATTCACCTCATTTCACTTCACTTCACTTTTAGCCAATTTTCACCACACTTCTATTCGTTTCACTTCACCCGTTTATAATTGCTTTCCTAACCCTTTTCCTAAAAATTTTAGGTTTACAAGGGAAAGTCCCTAACGCTTCAGCAGGTAGTTGGTTCCCGGTTTTAATGGTCCTATTCACAAAGGAATACTTCCCGATATCCCTTCTTTGCTTCATGTCCCTAATTTACCGAACATGATCAACCCTACTCAAATAGTACGGCCTTCGCACACTGTCGCGTATAGCTTTCCAAGCCCGTTCCCCAGAGTACGTTTTAAAAAGTGCGCATAAGCGTGCTATCGTCCTACGCCGAGCCAACATTTCCCAGTTCAGAATCCTTCGTGTGATTAGTAAATTGAGCATCTTTCTTTTGTACTCGGTCTAACGCATTTCCTTTTCTGCGTGGATCCCCGCATGCAGCCCCATATTAAAGAATAAGACCAATGACGTGTAGGCTAAATTTTTGTATTCCTATTTCCTTTTTTGAGAACACGCATTACAAAGTGAAGTGCCTTCCAGACTTTTAGCACTATGTAATTTACTTGGTTCACCCAGTTTAAATCGCTTCGTAAGATTATTCCCAAGTATTTACAACTGTTCGCTTCCACATATTTTTGGTCGCCAAAGTAAGTAACCCAGTGGAATTTTAACCCGAGCTCTTGTAAATCTTATTTCCCAACTTTTATCGGGATTTATTTTCACCCAATTTTCTACCGCCCACTCCCCCCAACTTTTCTATGTCGTTTTTACAAATGATTTTCGTATATATTATACAGTCGTCAGCGAAGAGTTTAATACTCGAGTCCATGTTTCTCCAAATATCATTTACGTACACTAGAAACAACAGTGGACCCTAAACGCTCCCCTGTGGCACACCTGAGGTTACTTTGACTTCCTTGGGTAGTTTCCCTCCCACTCTGACCCTTTGCGTAGACCTACAACGAATTCCCAAACCCAAACGACTTCCCTCGAATCCACAACTGAGGCCCCCAGTTTCGTAAGCAACCGATCATGAGGAACTAAATTGAAAGCCTTTGAAAAGTTTATTATAATCGCATCTATACCGACTCCCTCGTCCAAAAGTTCCGCTATATTCTGGCACGCTGTGATGACTTTCACAAGAGTATCCCGGTCTAAACCCATGCAGTCCCTCGTATAACCAATGTTTCTTATCCCAGAATTGCCTCAAATACCCTGCTATAACGTGTTCCATTTGCTTGCAGACCACAGAGGTTAATTTACGTTATTACAATATGTTTCCGTCAACACAACTAACAATGTTAGTTGTGTTGACGGAAACATATAGTAATAAAGTAAATATTCAGATAACACAACGGGATGACTTCATTCAAACAGAGGTTAAGCTTGTGGGTCTAGAGTTTGTGACTGCCGATCGATCACCTCCTTTGTAAATAGGAACCACTATGGCTTTTTTCCAGTCACTTGGGGTAGTAACATTGTTTAACGATATTTCCTGGTACACAAATATTTTCGATACATTTCGTCGTTACGAATCGTCAGCTGCTGAATGTTAGTAGCCTACTGGCTCGGGTAAGCTGTATATCATTGCAGATTCAAATAATGATGCATACTGGATCATATAAGGATGGTGGTTTTTCGGATGGGTAATGTTAAATGTATTTTTGTCTTCACTCTCCTGTCAGATTTATATGGTCTTGTCTCATGCTAGAAATGAAATCTCCGTGACTGTTTTCCGTAACTTGGGGTCTTCACATTCCATTTAGTTTTCAATTACGTTTATATCATTGTCTCTGTGCCCGTCTTGCGAAAGTGATAGTCGCCCAGCTATTCAAATTCTCCAAGGCCCATTTCTGTTTCTACACGAGTCAGCCACTAAACCATACATTTAAGCAGTTACTTTGGTCTGAACCATCGCATTACATTTTCTTGAGATCCGAATTAATAATATCTTCCTATCCGCGCATTAGTTGCCTAAATTATCTCTTAATTTCAGGTTTTTATATAAACATTTGTACGCATTTCTTACCGGTTTCACGCGTACTACATGTTTTGCTTATGTTCTTACCCATAATAGTATTCGACGAATAATACCCCAGCATGAGGCCGACGTTTTCTCCAGGCGTCCCTTACTTGTAAGCCTTAAGGCCGCCACACACGCTCCGTTTTGATCTCCGTCTTGTCTGTGCAGTTTCAAAACGGACGATAAGATAGAGCGTGTGTGGTATCAAAACGACAGACTTAATGTCTCTGTACCGTCTTAGGCTTGGCTTGAAGGAAATCTGTCGGAGGCTGATCTTTCTATGCGCGTACAGGCAAGTCAGCGAGCAAGTCTGAGCGAGTGTGGTGTTCTACGGTTTTACTCTCGGTTTTGTGTTGTTTCTACCCGACTCTTAAGTGAATGGATTATGGCTGATCTACGGACAGTGTCTCGCGAATTTCTAACCGAATTCATTCACATATATCGCGAATATCCGCGCTCGAGGAAAGTGAAAAGTAAGGAATATTCTGATACGGTTAAAAAGAACCTTGCTTATGAACATTTGACAACAAAGTTGAAAGAAATTGATCCCGACGCCAACAAAGAAAAAGGTGTCAAGAAAATAAATTCCTTAAGAAGTTGCTTTAGAAAGGAATTAAAGACGGTAAATGACTCGAAGACGTCTGGCGCAGGGGCCGACGATACATACATACCGAGCTTGTGGTATTTCCAAGAACTGTTATTTCTTACAGACTAGGAAGTTCCGAGAAAGAGCATCGGTAATTTGAAATCACCTGAGGATACAAATCAAAGAGAGGTAGGCAACAGTCTGTCAAGATCTGGGACCTATTTTATATAAATGAAATAAAAACACTAGTTAAAAATTTTGACACTAGCTTAAATGTCATAAAACTTAATGTGTTTTTTTAAAGTTTGAGGATGACATTGACGGAAATGCAAGTGATATTTTGAGTGCTTCGTAGGTAGACTTTTCCCTATCGGGCGACAGCTCTTCAAGGCAGTCAATAAGAATGAAAAATAAGGCTGGTCGTTGTGATAAAGTATTAGATCTGGTAGCCAAGAAACTGCAGTCTAGTAGTGAAGGGAAATTTTCTGCATACGCCAAATACATTGCGCAAGTATTAGAAACTCTCCCTAAGGAAATGGCAATGTATTGCCAAAAGGTCATTAATGAAACCATTTTTGAAGCTCAGATGGGTTCATTAAATAGAACGTCACGTGTAATAACAAAACCACTTTATTCGATACCACCGCAACAGTTGACAGACCAACCAACAACGTCCCATTTCTCTACTGTGGAGTCCTCTGCTGGACAATTTTTTTTCACTTTTTCAGGAGTAATATTCCAGTTACCTGACATTTTCAGTAACTAATGCAGTTTATAGTTACACCATTTACAGAATAATATGTGCACTGAAAAATAATTACTGATTGTAGAATAATATGCATAATGAAGTATTTCATCACTTAGCAGATAATCCTGTTTTGCCATGGTATTTTTCCTTCCTCATTGACGTAAGCCTCTTAACCGGCATATCTGTTGTGTCCACGTTGTAATGGGGTCAAAATATCACTTGGCTCTTCTTCAGATTCATCCTGGACGTCTGCGGCGTACGAATTGCACGAGCGAAGCAAAAGTTGTGTAGAACACAGAAGGACAAGACAACTGCTTCTATTCTCTACAATTTTAAATTGATTTCAGTACGAAAAACCCGGAATCTTGATGCTACTATCCCAAATGTATTTTCTGTGACCTTGCGGGCTCGTGACAAACGGTAATTAAAAACCCTACGTTCATTAGTAAGCTGTTTTTGACTGAAAGGCTTGAGTAAGTCTTTACGTAAAGCAAAGGCCTCATTCCCTACAAACACATAAGGCAGATCACTCGTACTGTTGTCAGGTTTTCTTGGTAAGGGAAGTTTTAAGTTCCTCATGCAATAGTTTTTCGTAAAATTTAGTATTCTCAATAACTCCTCCATCCGAGACACCACCAGTCGTTCCGATATCACAGTGCAAGAATTCATAATTTACATTCGCGACTAACATAAACACCAAACTGTTGAAACCCTTATAATTCCAGTAGAATGACCCGCTTCCTGTTAGTGGAGTAATTTTCATGTGCTTTCCGTCACCGGCGCCCAAACAATTTGGGAAATATCATTTTCTTTCAAATTCATTTCCTACATGTATCCATTCACCTTCCTTTGCAGGAAATTGAAACGAAATAAATTGTGTTTCTGTTTTTCTTTTGCTTAGCATCTGACGTAGTTGTATGCTGTTTTAAATATTTATAAGCCATTATTAAGAAATTTAGCTTACTTTGAGATAGTCTTTCTTCAGCGCCTCAGAAATTGCTGCAAAGTTTTCAGGAATAATTACTCCAAGAGCTTTCGGTGAGATTGCAGCAGAGAATTTCAGGTCTTCGTAGCTTCTTCCTGTCGCTAAGAATCGGAGGGTCACGCTGAATTGTGCATGTGGTGTGATAGCACGTCTCATTACACTACTTTCTGAAGAAGTTCTGAATACGCTTCCGAATCCGTACGTAAATAATTGTACCAATCACCGGGTTCTAACTTCAGTTCTTTCAGATTTATGTGCGAGAGATTATTTCGTTTCAGAAGCCAGTCCTTCACCCATTTCGACCTGCGTTTCCTTTTTCCCCCACTTTTTGACTTAGAAGCTAATATTACCGCAGTACAAATCAGAAGCTCCTCAGGCAACATAGGTTTGGCACGGCTAAGCCATAACAGAGAAAAACGGGCAGTAAGAAGGAACGTCTGTGTCCATCATCGTGTTCCATCTTACTTTCCGTTTTGAAACTGTACAGGCAAGACGGAGATCAAAACAGAGCGTGTGTGGCGAACTTTAGGACTAAATATTCATCTTCTCTGCTAGCTCCAGAGCCGGGCTCTCTGTATGAACAAAGCTTAAAGTGTCGTGTGCTTAAGGGCTGCGAATCCTATTCTCCAGTCCTTATGTCTGTCATAATTTAAAAATTCATAAATGCGGCAAAATGTCGGGAGTCAAAACTTCGACGCTGTGGTTTGCACGCGTTTAAAAGTCTCCGAGCGTGTTCAAAGTGAAAATAGAAAGTTATTGATAGCTGTAGCAATAAAGCATCTTATCTGCTGTTGTGAACGTAGTTAAGGTCCGGGCCACAGCCATTCATAAAAAAGTAGAAAGCCTTCTACATACTCGTATTTCATTTTAAAAAAAATATTGATAAAAGCACGACGTTTATTCAACTGTTGAGCCCGATTACTGTGTTAATTTGCTTTAACAAAGCGTTTTCTCTTAGTACCTTGTTGTTTAGAATGACTGACTGATAGAATTTTATTAATGTATCCGTGTTTCTGATAATCTTTATGCTGGAATTTTAACTTCTGATGTCCATGATTTTGTGTAGAGCGTTGTTGTGTGTGATTAATTTGCATGCAAAGATAGTTTATGTTGCTATAGTTATTTAATTTGAATTGGTCAGACATACAGTTAGATCTATCATTCAAGTCGTCCAACTATAATCCTTTAAGTATAACTCAGAAATGCGGAAAACTGAACTTCCTGAGTCGCAGTGGCCCGTAGCGCTATAGAGATAAACAAACATACAGTACACTAATGTAGAGAAATATCAACTGGATGCTTGGAGCAAATCAATACGAAAGTCTCAGGGCTGTCAAATTAAATAAGTAGTCGAAGCAATAGCATGTTTTTTATAAAGTTTTCCAAGCTTTAATAATTCATTTCGTTACATAACATAGACTTTGATGTAAGTTACGATTAACCTTCTTTGTCTCAAGAATAAGATACTGTAACATAGAGATGTACCGTCGTGAGTACACGGTACAGCTGTCTAGAGACAAACACGAGGAAGGAACATTAGAAACAATGAAAAATGTAGTGAATGTAAATTCAAAATTAGTGAGCAAGTAGTGATTTTTAATGGTTCTACAGCCCTACTGGGCCAAGGCCTCATTTTTACGTTTCCGCAATGACACTCGGATACCCAACTCTCAGTAGGACTCCTCTGATTGGGTGATCGTCTCGTCGCAGAGACCTCTGCCTGCACCACACAACACACACAAGAGAGACATCCATTTCCCCCGGCGGCATTCGAACCCACACTCCCAGCAAGCGAGCGTCCGCAATCCCACGCCTCAGACCGCGCATCCACTGGGACCAGCTTGATTAATGATTGGCTTGTTTAATTAATTAAGTTCTGTCAAACTGCGGAGCTGATGGGCGTCGAACGGTGAGGTAATTTTGAATTGGAATAATTTAAAAATAGAGCGTGTGTATAATATTTTAGTGTCCCTAACGTGTGTGAAAAAAATATCATACAAACCTAATTACTTCTTACATGTGTTAATTATTGACCCTATAAACTTCACATAATGCCCCAAAACGTTTGTGAACTTCTTGCACATGTCTGTCTTCTTGTTCGTGGTACCTCTGCGTGGATAAAACGTTAGCCATAAAGAGATGCTATAGTCAAAAGGATAAGCTAGTTAACTCACGTGAACAGTCATTTATGCTCTTACTTGCCCACGTCTGTCACTGAGTTGAGTAAGGCGTATGGGGAAGTGGATGTATAGTGCCACTAGTTCTTAAGCTGGCCACTATATGAACATGGCAAGCTTCACGTTGAGGCCGCTTTTCCCGAGAGGAAAGAACTCCCTGTGTCCTGATCGTGGGTGGACACCAAAGCCGGGCTCGACGCCTTGTAGAAGAGACAGTTTCCTTCAGGGAGGAACACTTATTGAGCATGTTTTAGTACACAGCGATGAGGGTGCCTCTGGACCTAAGAGAAAGGAAATAATAGGACAGCGTTTTTTTAAGGAGTGTGTTTTGATATTGAGCCCATGTTGTGTAACAGAATGAAGTACAAGTTTAGAGAAAACACAGAATCTGGTCTGCTGGTGATGAGTCGATGTTGGACGAAACATACACACTATAGAGAAAAGCATCGAAGCTTTAGAATATCGCAAGGAATGAGGTGGGTCTAGCAGTATATACTGAGAAAACTACAAACACCTTATAAGTCTAGAAGCTTTTGCTTCGACAGAATTCATTGAAATGTTCTCGGGCAGTCAGCCGTGTCCAGATGTGACTTGTTTTCCAAACGTTTCAGGGACGGATCAGTCCATAAAACGTCGGAGAACTGTCACATCTTGACGTGGCTGACTGCGCGAGAACATTCACTAAATACATGTTTATGTGTTGTTAGGAGAATGCAAAGTCACAACGTAGATTTAGGCTATAAATCCTCTTGAGTATGGAAATTTCGAATGTTGCGGAACAAACAGTACAAAGAAAAAGGTGCGTTTTATATAAATGCTAAACTTATTTATTTAAACACTCCAACTCATTTACGCTTAGTGGTCATCTTCTGGAATATCATTAAATAGAGGAAAGGAGCCTAATAATATGAGCTTTTTTGGCACTGTATTTGAAGCAAATCTTTCAAAATATGTTCTCTGTAGACAAGGCAGGACCTTCAATAAAACATTCTGCTTTATATTGAAACTCTTATACACATATTTTTAAGGTAAAGGTAAAGTGATCCCGTTACAGTCCCGGTGTGGCCTAGAGGGTGGGTAGAGGTATAGCTCTACTCTTCCATGACCGCGGCACTAGAAGGGGCTGAGTGGTCAGCAGCACGCCACGGCCACACTTTACCCCCGGCGAAGACCCGGTACCCATTTTACAGGAGGGTGGGTGGGCCGCAGGGACGGTCTGGACGGGCGGAAAAACTCGTACCCACTGGGATTCGATCCCGGACCGTCCAGTCCGTAGTCAGGCGCAATACCGACTGAACTACCCGGCCCACCATTTTTAAGGAGCTTACATTTATCAGTACATACACCTGCTAACATGTCACTTTTATACTAAATCCAAGTTATGTCCGAATATAAGACCGTTTTTTTTCACATTGTAACCGACAGTTTTACAACGTTCACACCATGAAAGGACTAACACCTCGGCCCGGATTTTTGCCTAGCCACGTTTTAATCTCTTGTGCGTAATATGTTTGGAAGGACGCCATGAAACCAACGTCGAGTGGCTGAATTTTTTTGTGTTGGATGGGATGGTAGATTAATAATGGCAACACCGTGTTCCGTCGCTGTGTCTGTCACATCTTTGTTTTTTGGTGTGTGAATATGACCGTCAGCAGTCAACAAGACAGGCTCTTGTGCTGACATCTTAAGCCAGTGAACAAAATAATCAAACCATTTATTAAATGTATCAGTCTGAATTCCACCGCTTGGATGGCATGCCAAATTCGGGCCCACCGGTGCTGCATCTATGAGGGGAACACAAATAATAATGATATAAATGTTATTAGTTCCGGTCTTCACGACTTTATTAACATTATAGTTGATATATCACATGAGGTGTGGCTACATGTTTCGACCGTGGTGGTCATCCTCACACTATCCACGGTCGCGGCAAAATAATAACATTTATTTTGTCAATCGCAGCAGGATGCCTAGCGTAAAATTTAACAACATAAATGGCAAAACGTATATTCTAAAAGCATTCCAACACGTGGCACGAGCGGTAACATTTCCCTGTCTGTCGACTGTAGAAATGCCAGTTGTTCCGTGCGCCTCAACCTGACAGTTTTACTGTGCTTATGCTGCATGATTACATTCACTGTTTCATCAACATCTAATACCATGTGAGCTTAATTTTTTTTTGGCTCAGGTTGTTCATAGATATCAAAACACTTTGTTACATTTTTCGATGTAAAGCATTTCACCTGAGCTGTAGAGAAACTGGCAACCAAATATGAGGCACCGTCTCATGTTAGGAACCCGCGTTCTTGAATTGTAAATACAGGGTGTTTCAAAAAGAGCTTTACAATTTTGAAAGCGTATAGAAATTTATACAGAGGACATACACAACGTTTTGAACTGTCAAAATGTAGCAAAACACACCGAGTTTTACCTCGGA
>Ga0123354_10019892_pt1 | contig 10547 bp, 8 predicted proteins | sample TergutLab28metaG_2_FD_97872 | JGI IMG/M metagenome (GOLD analysis project Ga0123354, IMG submission 97872) | Labiotermes labralis P4 segment gut microbial communities from Petit-Saut dam, French Guiana - Lab288 P4 | ecosystem: Host-associated > Arthropoda: Insects > Digestive system > Gut ...
CGCCGGCTGATTATTTGAGCGCTTTTTTGCAAGACCGGAAAGTGAAAGAAGGTACGCCGGAAGATTTGATTGTGCCTTATGTCTTTTCTCCGCGCATTGAATCGGAACTGATTAAGCCCTGGAACTTCTTTTCCGGAACGTCCGAAGCAGCGCCTCAAGATGTGAAGTCGGTCATTGATTACATCAATAATCACATTGTACTTAACGACGAAGATAATTATTACAATTGTCCGATAACACCGCAAGGCGTTTACGAATCGGGAATTGCCGATCGCCGCTCGCGCAATATCTTTTTTGTAGCGCTTTGCCGCTATTTGGGTATTCCCGCCCGAATTGAACCGGCGACTTACAAACCGCAATATTTTGAAAAGGGAACATGGAACGACGTCTATTTCCAACCGGATGTTGCTCCGGCGGTACATTTATCTCCGGCAAGCCTGACAGTGCAAAATGCGAAAGAAAATATTTTAAAACCTGCATACAGCGCTAATTATTCGCTTGCCTACTTCAAAGACGGCGATTTTCATACCTTGGATTATGAAGAAAACGCGGCTGTGGCAAACTTTCCTTATACTTTGAAATTAGACCCCGGCTACTACCGGTTGATGATTGGAAGCCGAGCAAACGACGGTTCGGTTTTTGTTCGTACCGAATATTTTGAACTCAAAGATAATGCCCGGCAAACGGTGAATATCACTATTCCGGAAACCGGAGGAAAACTGTTGGTAAAAGGCATAATCGACATGAATTCGATTGTTCGATTAAAAGACAGATCAAAGACTACTTTGAAGGAACTGTCCAAAGGAAAAGGCTTGGTTCTTTGCTTCTTAGATCCGGGGAAAGAGCCTTCAAAACATATTTTGCAAGATTTTCCGGCAGTGCAACCCGCTTTAGACCAATGGGGTGGGGGAGTTGTGTTTATGATTCCCGACGACAAAGAAACGAGCGCATTTGATGCTTCGGCTTTCAAAGGGCTACCGGCTAATGCCGTTTGGGGCAGCGACCTCAAGCGTGAATTGCTGCGTTCGGCGACCAATGCTTTGCAACTCGATTTTCAGGACAATTTCCCGTTAACGGTTTATCTTTCAAGTAACGGAGGCATTTTGTTTTCCTCAGCAGGTTATCGAATTGGCGCCGGAACGGATATTTTGACGATTATTCAAAAAGAGGAGAAGATGAGAGAGGCTGGGAAACAATAGATAGTAGAAAATTCTTATTACCCTTGCATGTCGGATAAATAGGGAATTTTTTTTTATAGATAGTAGTCAATTCATTGGATAACCTTATCAAACCTTGTTTTCAAAAGTACAATAATTAATTTAAATTTCAGTTTAAAAAAGAACAAAAAGATTTGAATGAATAAGCCGATTGCTTTTTTCTTGTGTTTATTATTTTTGTTGCTTTCGTGTAAGACTGCAAAACTAAGTGATGCGGTAGCAAAGGACGAGAGAGGGGAGTATTACGACGCCGCTCAGGTTTACCGGAAGATCTATGCTAAAACTTCACCGAAAAAAACATGGTTGCGGGGCAGCATTGCTTTTCACATGGCCGAATGTTTTCGCAAAACAGGAAATGCGCAACGGGCTTTAAGCGCATATAAAAATTCAATCCGCTACAACTATCCCGACAGTTCCGTTATTTTACGATCGGCGCAAATGTTGCATAAATTGGGAAAATATAGCGATGCGATTAAGCAATACAATGCTTTTCTGGCGATTGTTCCCAACGATACGATAGCAAAGTATGGAATTGCAGGCTGTGATTCTGCAATTTTTTGGAAGCAGAATCCTACGCCATATATAGTAAAAAAAATGGATAAGTTTAATTCGCGGGATGGAGAATTTTCACCTACGTTCAGCAGTGAAAAATATGATGAATTTATTTTCACTTCTTCGCGAAAAGAAGCTACGGGTGATACGAAAAGCGCTATTACCGGTTTGAAAAATAATGATTTTTTCTTAGCTAAGCAAGATGAAAAGGGACAATGGACAAAACCGGTTAAAATGGATACCACGCTTAACACGGCGTTCGACGAAGGATGCAGTACGCTTTCTGCTGACGGTTCGACGCTATATTATACTTATTGTGCAGAAGAAGAGGGGATTCCAAAAACAGCCGAAATACGGAAATCTTCTCGATCGGGGGCGGCGTGGAGCGCTGGCGAGCGAGTAGATATTTTTGGTGATTCGCTAACAATGGCTGCTCATCCTGCGGTAGGAAAAGACGGCTATTTGTATTTCGTTTCGGATGCTCAGGGTGGTTATGGCGGTAAAGATATCTGGCGTATTCCTCTTGATGGAATTGGTACGAAACGACCGGAGAATTTAGGTCCGGAGATTAATACTCCCGGAGATGAGATGTTTCCAACTATGCGGAGCGACGGAACGCTGTATTTTTCCTCTAACGGTCAGCCGGGGATGGGCGGTTTGGATATTTTCAAAGCCGTACAGAATAAAGATGGAAAATGGGAAATTGAAAATATGAAATCACCCATTAACAGCATGGGCGATGATTTTGGAATGACGTTTGAGGGAACGAAAGAAAAAGGTTTTTTCAGTAGTAACCGCAACGATTCACGAGGAGCCGATCATATCTATTCGTTTGAACGTCCAAGTGTTCTGGTTTCTGTTGAAGGTTGGGTGCTGGATAAAGAGGAAGAGGTTATTGACAGCGCAGTCGTTCGAATGGTAGGAAAAGACGGGACGGATCAGCGAATCTTTACGCGTAAAGACGGGACATATACGGCAGAACTTGTACGTGGCATGGACTATGTCATGATGGGTAGCGCCAGGGGATATCTGAATCAAAAACAAACATTATCTGTACCGGATGAAGAAAAAAGCGAAACTTATTATGTCGATTTCTATTTGGCGTCCATCTCCAAGCCGGTTTTGATTGAAAATATTTTTTATGACTTTGATAAAGCAACTCTGCGACCGGAGTCGAAAAAAGCCCTGGATGAACTGATAGATTTATTGAATGATAATCCGAATGTGACAATTGAATTATCGGCGCATACCGACCGTAAGGGATCGGATGCCTATAATATGGATTTATCGCAACGGCGGGCGCAATCGGTTGTGGATTATTTGATTAAAGGCGGAATTGAGAAAGATCGTTTGACAGCGGTAGGTTACGGTAAATCGCATCCGAAAGAAGTTTCGAAGTATCTTACAAAAAGCTACGACTTTCTTCAGGAGGGTCAACAATTAAATCCGGAATATATTGAGACGCTTTCGCCTCAAGAACAAGTTATTGCAGACCAAATCAATCGACGGACCGAATTTAAAGTCTTACGAACCGATTATCGTTTGTATTAATTTTAATGCAAAAAATATTTTTTTTTGATATAAAAATAGCAGGAATAAATAAAAAAGGTTAACTTTGTACATTACTGAAAAATAATAAATATTATGAAAGATGACTATTGTATTATTATGGGTGGCGGAATCGGAAGCCGTTTCTGGCCATTTAGCAGGGAATACCGTCCCAAGCAGTTCCTTGATTTTTTTGGCATAGGTCGATCGTTGATTCAACAAACATTCGACCGTTTCAATCAAATTATTCCTACTGAAAATATTTATATTGCAACAAACAAAAGTTATGCTGCCTTAGTGAAAGAACAATTGCCGGAGCTTACCGAAAAACAGATTTTATTGGAGCCTACCCGCAGAAATACAGCGCCTTGTATTGCTTATGCCGTGTACCGGATAAAAACTATCAATCCGAAAGCCAATATTGTAGTTACTCCTGCCGACCACTTAATTATGCAGGAAGAGAATTTTCTCATGAATATTCAGAAAGGGTTGAATTTTGTCGCTAAATTTCCGTCTTTATTGACTTTAGGCGTAAAACCCAATCGACCGGAAACAGGTTATGGTTATATACAAACTGAAGAAGGTGGAACCGGAAACATTCAGAAAGTAAAGACTTTTACGGAAAAACCCAATTACGAATTAGCCAAAGTGTTTTTTGAAAGCGGCGAGTTTTTTTGGAACTCAGGTATTTTTATTTGGAATGTGGAAACTATTTTAGATGCATTCAAGAGATATCTTCCTGATATAGCCAATCGTTTGGATCGCGGACTGGATTTGTATAATACAAACAAAGAAGCGGCTTTTATCGAAGAGCAATACCCGATGTTCCAAAATATATCCATCGATTACGGGATCATGGAAAAAGCGGAAAACGCCTACATGCTGATGGCCGATTTCGGCTGGTCGGATTTAGGAACCTGGGGGTCGCTGTATGATCTTTCGGAAAAAGATGAAGAGCAAAACGCCGTATTGAAATGCAAATCTTTATTTGTTGAAAGTGAAGGCAATTTACTGATGCTTCCCGAAAAAAAATTAGCGGTTATCCAAGGTCTTGATGATTATATTATTGCAGAATCGGATGAAATTTTACTTATCTGTAAAAAAACAGACGAACAGCGGATCAAACAATTTGTTGCCGATATAGCAATGAAGTACGGAGAAAAATATCTTTGACGGTAGTTTGTAATTTAAATATTACACTCCATGCTTCTCCCTTATTTAAATTGTAATTGCTTGGAAGCTGGTTGCGATGAAGCCGGACGCGGTTGCCTTGCAGGCGCCGTTTTTGCGTCGGCTGTGATTCTCTCTCCGGATTTTGTTTGTGAAGAATTGAACGATTCCAAACAATTGTCCGAAAAACAACGTGATGCGTTACGACCATTGATTGAGAAAGAAGCGCTGGCTTGGGCTGTCGGAATTGTTTCTCCGGACGAAATTGACCGGATCAACATTCTTAACGCTTCTTTTTTAGCTATGCACAGGGCATTGGATCAATTGAAAATCCGACCGCAGCATTTACTGATCGACGGCAATCGTTTCAAGCCCTACAAAAATGTTCCACATACTACGATTGTGAAAGGCGACGGAAAATTTCTATCAATTGCGGCTGCTTCCGTTTTAGCAAAAACGCATCGAGATGAATACATGCTGCAGTTGCATGAAGAATTTCCTTCCTACGATTGGAAAAACAACAAGGGCTATCCGACGAAAAAACATCGCAAAGCAATTCGAGAATTTGGAATAACCCCCTATCATCGAATGAGTTTCACCCTGATTCCCGACGATCGGCAATTGTCTTTTGAATTAAAAATTGAGAATTGAGAATTCCGTCACTTGTCACTCGTCACTTGTCACTATTTGTACAACCCAAAAATGCAAGGTCGTTTCGACAAATCCGGTTTTTGTTTTTTCCAATCAGAGACACTGAGCGTTTTAATATATTCGCTTTCCAATGTAATATCTGCGGCAATACACAACTTAGTTGCCGGTTTACAAGTTTTTAAAATGTCATCGAGGATTTTATTATTACGGTAAGGCGTTTCGATAAACAACTGGGTCTGGTTTTCGGAATAAATTCGTTGTTCCAACATTTTCAAAGCTTTAATAAATTGTTCGTTATCAATAGGCAAGTAGCCATGAAAAGCAAAATTTTGTCCGTTAAATCCCGACGCCATCAAAGCTAATAAAATCGACGAAGGACCAACCAGCGGAATCACCCGGATGTTTTTCTGTTGAGCAATCGTCACAACGTCGGCGCCCGGATCGGCAATCGCAGGACAACCGGCTTCCGAGATAATCCCCACAGAATAGCCTGCTTCAACCGGTTTCAAAAATTCTGCCAGTGATTCTATCGAAGTATGTTTGTTCAGCGCAAAAAAAGTTAAAGCGTTAATATCAATTTCTGGTTCTGTTTTTTTAAGAAAACGGCGGGCTGTCCGTATATTTTCGACAATAAAATACCGTATCGATAAAATAACGGTTTTATTATAATCGGGCAACGCTTTCGAAATCGCAGTATCTCCCAAAGTTGTCGGAATTAAAAAAAGACTTGCCTCCATTGTGCTATTTTCTTGCAAAAATACAATATATTTGTAAAAAATAAAATATGCAATTACCTGAAACTTTTATTATCCGCACGAAAGATTGGCTTGGAGACGAGTGGGCGGCTTTTGAACAAGCTTTGAATGAAGAAAGTCCGGTAAGTATTCGTTTGAATCCACGAAAAATAAGTCAGGATTTATTGTCCGAAATTCTGCCTTTGTCCGAGCCTGTTCCTTGGGCTGTCGACGGTCATTATTTGGGCAACCGTCCCTCGTTCACATTCGAGCCTTTGTTTCACGCCGGATGTTTTTATGTACAGGAAGCCTCATCGATGCTATTGGAACATTTTGTTCGGAATTATTTTCCTCAACCGGCGAAAGTATTGGATTTATGCGCTGCTCCCGGCGGAAAATCCACTCATTTATCGGCGCTTTTACCGGATGAAAGTTTGCTGATTGCTAATGAAGTGATTCGCTCCCGTGCAAGCATTTTGGCTGAAAACCTGATTAAGTGGGGAAATTCGAATACATTGGTTACCTGCAGCGACCCGCTGGAAATAGGAAAGGCGTTGCCCGGATTTTTTGATGCGATTGTTGCAGATTTACCTTGTTCCGGCGAAGGGATGTTTCGGAAAGATTCTGCCGCCATTGCGGAGTGGTCGGTAAACAATGTCAAGTTATGCGCCGAGCGTCAACGCAGGATTGTTGCCGACGTCTGGCAGGCATTGAAGCCGGGCGGCATTCTGGTTTACAGTACATGTACGTACAACCATGAGGAAAATGAAGAAAACATCGACCGGATTTGTCGCGAGTTCGACGCCGAACTGTTGGAAGAACCCTGCCGGATGATGCCGCATAAAATCAGAGGCGAAGGTTTTTTTATTGCGGCAATGCGAAAAAACGAAACACGGCACGCGGAACATGTCAAACGGTATACATTGAAAGGGATGAATATGAAAGATTTACATTCTTCTCCTTTCAATAGTTGTCTATCTTCCCCCGACGATTTCACTTATATCCCCGTCGCTTGTCACCCGTCGCCTGTCACTTCTCCCTGTATTGCCGTTCCTGCAATTCATTCTTCCGATTATCTTCAAATAAAGAATAAATTGAGAATTGTTTCCGCCGGAGTAGCTTTAGGCGAAATGAAAGGTAAAGACCGGATTCCGGCTCATGGCTTGGCAATGTCGAACGCTTTATCCGATGAAGCTTTTCCGCGTTGGGAAATTGATAAGGAAACTGCTTTAAGTTATTTGCGGAAAGAAGTTTTGCAGGGCATTCCATCGGAAATTCCTAAAGGATATGTTTTGATTACCTACAAAGAGCGTCCATTGGGTTTTGTTAAAAATATCGGAATACGGGCGAATAATTTGTATCCGCAGGAATGGCGGATAAGAAAACAGTAGTTTTCCGGTAATCAGAGGAATATTCCATCTTAGATGAACTACTGTACAAAGAGATGACTTCATCAATTCCGGTTGTAATTTTTTTCATAATTAATTTACAAGGATTTTCGTAGATTTACTTTTTTGTATTACCTTTGCGTTAAAATATTTAAACTATAAACTTATGAAGCGATTAATTATTCAATTAAATGTAGCAATTTTATTGCTTTCGGCATTTTCGTTCCATTGTCAGGGTGCGGACAAGTATACGATAAAATACGATTTTGAAAAAGGAAAGACCTACAAGCAACACAGCGTCACTGACATGGCGATGACCATGAATGCTATGGGACAAGACATGAAAATGGATATGTCAATGTACGTTGATTTTAATTATGATGTGGTAGACAAAAACAACGACGGTTACAATATCCGGATGTCCTATCAAAAAATGAAAATCAATATGACATCTCCAATGACTTATTTACTTGATTCGGAATCGCCTGAAAATTCATCCGATAAAAGCAGCGCCGAATTTTTGAAATCGCTCATGGGAGTTCCTGTTGATATACAGTTAACTCAGCAAGGTAAAGTTACTTCTGTTAGCGGAGTCGATAAACTGGTAGAAAAAGTAGACGCTGTAAACAATCCGCAATTTAAACAAATGTTCGGTCAGCAATTTTCTGAAAAAACATTTGAAAAGGCGTTTGAACAATTTGCTTCTTATCTCCCGGGTAGACCTGTTGCTATAGGCGACACTTGGAATGTTGCTACAAGTCTCAGCAATAATGGAATCGACATTATCAATAAAATGACTTTGACATTGAAACAAGTAAATGATAATGTAGCAACCATTGAATTTACGGGTACGTTGACTACACCCGAAGGAGGCGCTGTCACAAATATTCAAGGAATGGATGCAAAAGTTTCGGTAACCGGAACTCAAACCGGAACTACCCAATTGGATATGAAAACCGGCTGGATTGTTCGCTCGGAAGCGACTCAAAAATTCACTCAGAATATAGAAGTTATGGGTCAAACAATGCCTCAGCAAGTTGAAACGAAAACAACGATAACGGCGGAATAATAACCTGCTCGTTTATAATTTCACATTCTTCGATTTTCCTTTTTTCGTTTCGTTGTGAAAACGATCAACGGAAGTAACCACATACTTATATTTCATCGTTCCTTTTTCATAAGGTAAAAGGAGCGATGTTTCTTTTGTTATAATAACAATTTTTGAAGCGTCATTCAATTGGGCCTTCTCTCCGTTTTTGAAACGATAAACAACATAATACTGCGCTTTCTCGGGGTTTTTAGGGTCGCCGTTTTGTTTCCAGTGCAAATTGTAACCGTTTGTCGTCCATTCGACTTTCAACGATTTCACGTCTTTAGGCGCTTTTTTGTGTAAATGCGTATATGCCGGAATCAATGCAGGATAAGCCTGATAATGATTCTTCAGACTATCGGCAACGCCTTTACTGTTTTTCACCAATGAATATCCCGGCCACCAACAGTTGCCGTCAATTCCCGGAAGCGTTCGTTCCAATTCTATTTTTCGCGGCAACTGGTTGCTTTCCGGATTTTGCAAATCTGGAAGTTTCATCGTGCGCTCCACATCTTGTCCGATGTAGAGCTGGCAATTGGTTCGTTGCTTACTCCACCAGCGAATGAGTGTTTCGTAATCGGCAGCAGGATGTCCTATTTCCCAATAAATCTGTGGAATACAATAATCGATCCATCCTTTTTTCATCCAAAGCAGAATATCGGCGTAAAGTTCATCATAATTCTGCAGACCGTTGGTATCACTTCCGGAACCATCAGGCGTATTTTTCTTGTTCCGGTAAATACCGAACGGACTGACTCCAAATCTTACATAAGGCTTTGTCAAAAGAATGGTATGTTTAATTTGTTCAATAAGCAAATTGACATTATTCCTGCGCCAATCACCGATTTGGTCGGCGCTAAACCCTTGTTGAGGCGCATATTTTTTAAAAGAATTATCATCGGGAAATTTTTCTCCGGCAATGGGGTAAGGATAAAAATAATCATCGATATGGATAGCGTCAACATCGTAACGGCTTACGATATCTTTTACAATTTTGCAAATCCAATCCCTGTTTTCCGGTAATCCCGGATCGAAAAACAGTTGTTTTCCATATTTTATAAATCGTTCAGGGTATTGATAATACAAGTGAGTGTCACATAAACTGTCTTTGTCTGAAGCCGTGACTCGATAGGGATTCAACCATGCATGAAATTCCATACCTCGTTTGTGCGCTTCTTCGAGAACAAACGCCATCGGGTCGAAATCCCCGTCCGGAGCTTTGCCTTGCGTTCCGGTCAGATACCGGCTCCAAGGTTCTAAATTAGAATAATAGAATGCATCGGCTGCAGGACGGACTTGAAAAATGACTGCATTGATATGAACTGCTTGAAGACTGTCGAGCAGGTATATAAAATATTGCTTCATTTCACTTGACGACATGTTTTGATATTGGCTTTGGCCGATAACATGGATCCATGCGCCTCTAAACTCACGTTTGGGTGATGATTGCGAAAAAACGGGCAGCGAAAGCATGCCGGCAAGCATTATAAGAATAAAATGTTTCATTGTTTGTATTAAATATTTTACAAAAGTAGTATTTTCCGTTGTGAAATAAAAAAGATGAACAAAAATTTTTGATTTATGTAGAAGACAATTGTTGCGGTTTCGTCCCGAAGTATGAAGTGCTTTTACGTTGATAACCCCGAGTAAGCGAAGCGCAACTCGGGGTAGAGAGCGTGCTCTTAGAAAGACTATGATCAAATAAAACATTCACATGTTTTGAATTATCAACAACGACAGAAGAAAGCGGGGAATCGTCGGAAGAATCGGAAGAATCTGCAGATTGAATTGATTTTTTCCAATGGTAATTACAATTTTTGCAACTGCATCCGCTTCTTTCAATAGTTTATTCGTATCGACCTGCGGAATTCTTTTTGTAGCAATGATTTGCAATCGCGATTGATTCAATTCGGGAATCGATTTGAAAGCTTCTTTTCCCTTCAAAAAAGTAGTAGTAACTACTTGCGCTGTGGTTATCAAAGCGCCGGATAGAAATAGAAATAACTAATGTTTCTCACTTCATAAAGGATTCTCATGGTCGTATTCATACAGTATGGCTTTCCGTCTGCTCTGCTTTTCCCACTTTTTTATTTTAGCGGAAACGCTACGCGTTTGTTCTTGACCGGCAATCCTTTTCCAGCCTTGCGTATCTTCGGGGTTCAACCAATAGACCTTTGAAGCTCAACCTTGCGTAAGC
>Ga0123354_10019897_pt1 | contig 10547 bp, 4 predicted proteins | sample TergutLab28metaG_2_FD_97872 | JGI IMG/M metagenome (GOLD analysis project Ga0123354, IMG submission 97872) | Labiotermes labralis P4 segment gut microbial communities from Petit-Saut dam, French Guiana - Lab288 P4 | ecosystem: Host-associated > Arthropoda: Insects > Digestive system > Gut ...
CCAAGAACGAAACGACCAATGTGGTAATCAACATTACTGTAGCGAGCTCCTGATGATGGGCATAGTAGTGCCCGAAACATGTTGAGCCTATAAGAAGTACAATAAAATAATAAGTGGCGTCTATTTGGTTTTTATTCTTCAGTTATCACAATGATTCAAGGTACAACAAATATCAAATACTTACAGATGTGTTCATTCTTACTCCAAGCAATATAGCTTACGAACCTCAATATGGCAGATAACGAAGAACTAGCCATTGCTAGTAAAGTAGTGGCCAGAATTTCGACTACAAACCTACATCTAAATCACGGTTGAAGAAGATTTGACTGTTTTTGTTCAATTGGGGATCGCCTCAGAGAACCTCGTACCTTGACGCAGTTTTCACGGTCTCATTCAAGATTAACATGCCTTAATTTAAAGCAAATTGCGACTGCTTCTTCTGAAGTCGGATTAACCGTTGTCTTTCTACGTCCCACCAACTTTATTACCATATAGCAATCAATATATCTTCCAAAAGGTGCACTCCGTGACACGCCATTTATGGCATACATCAAATCCTACATGTCTCGGCGTTGTGGTGCCATCCTCAGGGAATCAATATAACAAAGCTTTGTAAACCAACGTGCCAAAATTCGTTCCATGCCTCCTTATAAGAATTATTGAAATCTTAAAGTGATAAAATAAATAAAATTGAAAAAATGACAAATTACATTATTCTGGTATGATATATTTTAAAATATAACATCAAAATACTGTAACTGGTGTACAGTAGGTCATAAATTGTGTATCTCGGACCGCATTTGTTGGAAGATATACTGACTAATAACATACACGGTAGAAAAAAAAACATAAAATCCACTTACCAATTGATAGGCCGTGTAAAATAGGATAAACAGAATGTAAGATCTATTTTGCTGTTTATTATTACTCTCTTCCTGTGTAATTACAATAAACCTTAAAACAGAATACCAACTTTCTGCGTTTAGAGTGGCTTAAATCTCACATACTCAGTGATCTTACTGCATTACAGGTTGTGTAAGACTATAATCCATTTTTAGCCTGTTAAAGATCCAAATCACAGATCATAAACGTGTTTAACAAGTGCACTATGTTGTTACTAAGCACTAGGCACTAATAAGGCCAGTTCTTATTTTATTTATTTATTTTTAATCACTTTACTTCTCCAGCGGTCCAACAAGCGGTATTCTCCACACAAGACTGCCTATTTGGCCGACTGTCCTGTTTATCAGATTCGAGTTTGACACAAGACGATGTCTGCTCTATAAAATTCCAACACACATATTACAAAGTCGAACACATTAGTACAAGATAAGAAAAAATAAAAATTCGAGTATAATATTGTCCAATAATTTTACTTTTTAAATTTCCTTTCCTGAGTTAAAGAGTTCCCTGTATAATGAAACATTTCACTTAATATTTCTCGTCACTGTGGACTATAAGCTCTCTGTGGTCTAGTGGTCTAGTGGTCAGAGTTTCTGGCTACAGATACAGAGGTCCCGGGTTCGATCCCCGGCGCTACCAGATTTTCTGAGTAGTAATGGGTCTGGAACGGGGTCCACTGGGCCTCGTGAGGTCAATTGAGGAGCTACTTGAATGAAAAAAGTAGCGGCTCCAGGTCTAGAAAACAGAGATTAACGGCTGTGGGGACTCGTTGCGCTGACCACGTGACACCCCTCTACCCGCAAAAGTTGGCACTAACTTCGCCGACAGGCGGCGGCCGCTCTGTCGGTATAGTTCGCGTGCGGACTAAGGCCACGGAGTTTAGTTTTTAGTTAGTGGACTATAAGCTAGGGGAAAGTGGAATTTTTGAAAGGCGCATAATTCTTTTTAAATCATGTCCCACCTTGAGAGCGTTTTGCTGTAACTTTTTTGTTGATTCAGCACTCTGATATCTTCAGACAAGAGAATTAGTAGTTTCAGTTGCTGATGAGTTTGTCAACTTGTGGAGAGGAAGTAACCTCCCTGACGATGAGAGAGGGGATGCAACATGGTACCGTGTAGCATATCTTGGCCCAATCTCGCATCATGTCCGACTCTTGTGTTGCGTGTCAAATGCTTGATTGTTGTTCCGACAATATTTGCTCTCTTGAGCCTGAAACCGTTCTCTTTTAAAATACCTTTACACAAGTAGCCGTTCTAATCTCTTGACCGGATCTAAATTTTGTGTTTTCCTCCTCCAAACTTCACGTCACTTTGCTTCTGGGAAACCCATCTTATTCCTTTTATACTGAAGGAATTTCTGCAGCTGCATATTTAACCATAAATAGAGCGAACAAGTAATGAAAGGTAACTTGATGGGAGCATGCGGCACATGTAGGAGAGAACAGAATGCAACAAAGAGTGTGTTTTTTGACGTTTTGTTGACCGTGCATCTCAGTATATTTATCTCAGTCTCTAACCAACTTGACGCACAAAATTTGTTTCACAATAAGTTTTATTTAATGCCTCTACATGATACCAGAGTCTGTGTAATGCAATTTTGACCTCCTGATGATGAGCACATGTGCTCGAAACATGTAGAGGCATTAAATAAAACTTATTGTGAAACAAAGTTTGTGCATCAAGTTGGTTAAATACTGAGATAAAAACTGTTTTGTTAGAAAACCTGAAGAGCAAAGGCTGTACGTAAGATCTAGAAGTAGATGGGACGGTGCTTTTAAAACAGATCTTACATATACAGGATGGGAGGACGTTACGGAATGTATCTGAATCAGAGCAGGCTTAAGCACATTTATGAAATTTAGCCTTTTATAAAATGCGAGGCACTTCTAGGGTAGCTGAGAAACATTCAACTCTCCGGAAAAGTGCTTGAAATGAGAATACTTAACCAGAACAGTTAGACTAATTCTGTGTTTATGTTTCGTTACTCAAATTAGTATTTGCGTTTAGAGAGTTCAAATGGATTTCTTTTTCATCTTAATCTAAAGCCGCTTTGCAATAGGAAAGAGACACGTGGAATTATGGCCGAAGGAGCTTTGCTCCAGAACATGGCCCAGGCAATCATTATACTAGGATGAATCAGAACGAAGTCCGCGTAAGTCAGCAATGCCTGTATTTAACAGCGCTGTCAGTGGCTAAGTTTAAACAAAGTCATCTGCAGATGATTGGATGCGGGTATGGAACATAGGTAGAATGATACAGGCAGGGGAATCCCAAGTATTCTGAGAAACGTCTCTCCCAGTAACACTTTGTGCAGGCAAATTCCTCGTAGACTGGTTTTGATTGAACCGGGCCCGCATGGTGGAAAGCCGAAGATTAACAGCTTGAGCTACGGTATGGCCGATATTTGTTACAAAAATTAGATCTATAAGTTAATCTGATTTCAGACTCAATGATTTCCCAAGTATCTCCGTGATAATACATGTATATGAGTAATATTCTACCAAAACAATAACTACCTCCTTACTTACTACTTACAATATTAATATTTCTTCTTCCAAAATCTGACGGTGCTACAAAAATTCCACACATAACAGCACCGTTCAGAGGCCTAAGAATCATCTCGAAACACAGAAACACAAAAACACGAAGGCCATTTAAAAGCAGTAGGCTTTCCTATTTGACATTGCGGGAGGAAAGGAAGTTGAGGGTGTTTGAGAACATGGTGTTGAGGAGAATATTTGGACCTAGGAGGGACGAGGTAACGGGGAATGGAAGAGATTGCATAACGAGGAGCTAAATGATCTGTACTCCTCACCCAATATTGTGCGGGTGAAAAAATCGAGAAGAATGAGATGGGCTGGGCATGTGGCGTGTATGGGTGAGGAGAGGGGGGTGTATAGGGTCTTGGTGGGGAAACCGGAGTGAAGGAGACCACTGGGCAGACCTAGGCGAAGACGGGTGGATAATATTAGGATGGATCTCCAGGAAGTGGGATGTGGGTATGTGGACTGGATTGGGCTTGCCCAAAATAGAGACAGGTGGCGGACGCTTGTGAGTGCGGTAATGAACTTTCGGGTTCCGTGAAATGCGGGAAATTTCTTGACTAGCTGCAAACCAGTTAGCTGCTCAAGATGGACTCTGCACCATGGAGTAAATAAGTAAGGCTTTCCTACAGTGGTTTTTCTTCTAGGATGTATTTGCAAAGAGTGTCTGCTCTCCGTTTGTTATGGCGTTATCGAAAAAGATAGTGTAATTATGATGACAAACAGAATATTTGAAGGTGATAAAAAAGAGTCCATGTCCCTAGACCCACCTACCTGGATTTTAAAGAAATTAATTTCAAACGTTTAAACCTGTAGCAAGAAATATTGCATATTAAGAGATGTGGAAATGTGTAATCGAAATGCATACAAACAGCCTAATTGAAAAACATTTTTTTATAATCCTCATAATTATTAAACTTAATGGTCATTTATGACAGATTTATGTTTGCAGAGCTAATGGCAAGCTACAATAAAATATTTTCCCGTTGTGTTTAATTTTTAGCATAACGAAAAAAGTTTCAAATAAATAATTTGGACTTCATTAACATATTCCTACGTATTTTGTTGTACACCGTCGAAATATGTACATATGTCATAATTTTTTTGTGGGAAGTCTTTAAAATTAGAATTTAAATTCATGTTATTATGGTGGAAGGTGGGTGGAGGTGGGGGGATCCCCAAAATGAACGACAATTGATTTCACTCCACAATACTCCAAATAAATGCTGTTACTAATTTGATATATAGCCCACACTATATAGGACAAACAGCCTCTTCAATCGATTTAGGGAAACGGACCGTAAGTTTAACAAGATAGGCAACGTATGTAAAAAGTAACAATGGGGCGCTTTCGTGCAGCTATTTTTATAGTGGAAAAGCAATGAGTATTACACAGACTGAATGTATTTATTTTTAGCCTTAGGTATCCAGCATGCAATGCACATGCGCCGTATTGTCATTGTGGTCTGCACGGCTCTACTACATTTTTCCATATTATCTCATAAACGGCACAATTTTCGAAAAAAACTTTATTGCACTCAACATGTGTATTTTGATTTTCTCTATAACTTCTGTTTGAAACATTTCTCATTCTAAGAAGAAATGAGGAAGATTTGATCAAAATTGTATATTGATATGATTATACAGTACCCACTATTCTTGTCAGATTTTAATGAAACTTGAATTTTCTCGCCAGATTTTCGAAAAATCCTCAAATATCAAATTTCATGAAAATCCGTCCAGTGGGAGCCGAGTTGTTCTATACGGACGGACAGACGGACAGACATGACGAAGATAATAGTCGCTTTTCGCAGTTTTGCAAATGCGCCTTAAAACTTAACTATTCATGCCGTGCATTTCGCTACGCAGAATGACAAATTTCCTCTGCCAAGGGTTCTGCATTGTAAAATACAACACGCAGTCCCGACTTTTGTCCAGGTGACTTGGAAAACGTATCTGTGGAAGAAATCTTAGGATTCTCATAAATACAATAATGAAAGGAAAGAAGTGGGCTGAGGGACACTGTCCTGGCCCAGCTTCATGGCGGTTTCGGGATGTTTATGTCGTGTTTATGTTGCTCTTAGTTTACAAACAGCACAAGTCACACATCAACAGAAACGTGGGTGAAACTCTTCTAGAAATACAGCGTTCAGACACAACAAACTTTCTTGAGAACAAAGGAAAAGAATAATTTATTACTGCAACGTCACCAAAAAATGGCCAACATTACTACCTGGGATTCAGAAATTCACCGATTACATTCTCGCTCTGGAAACCGATAATTTTTGTGTTTTTTTCTCACGTTCTACATGAAACTTTCTGCAATAATACCCTAAAATAGGTCTTAGACGTGTCTTTGCATATCCTTCTCGATTCATAACTTAATTATTCCTATTTTTAAAGCAACGCAACACATCGAAATGGAAAAGCAGCGTTAAACAAACAAGTAATAAAACACGAAAATAACTTAACACTGTCTTGCTCCCAGTATTGTAATGGCAAGTGGTTATTTTATTTTCAGACAAACATTCCTTGAAGTTTGGAAGTGAAACACAAAAGACACAAAGGCAAAGAAGAGAAATTGGATGGAGAAATAAAAGAAAGAGCATAAAACGAAAATATTAAGAAATATGGTTAGGACCGACTTTTCCGTAAAATATGAAATGCAATCAACACACCTGACCGTTGAATATGTCATCAGAAAAATGTGCGCGGCGTGAAAAATTCCTCTTATGGAGAATTATTTTTGTAGCTGATAAGCAAAGTGTTATAGGCCACAGACTTTCCTTTACCTGTAGGAAATGAAACACACAACACAATAATAATTCCAATAAAGAAGACTACAAATTAAACCACATTCTTTACTTCTACATTTTATTTTAAAAAACTTCAAAACAATAATGGTTTCATTTTAATTTCAAAATACCACGAAAACAAACTCCCTTCTCAGAAAAATGTGTGCCTTTAAAATTATTGTTTAATTATTTGCACGATTGTTAGTTCAATTTTTGTTTCAAAATTCATTTTGCACGTAGTTTTTAGATGCAAATTGAAACCCTTCTGCATCAAAAGCTGAAATTCGTTATCATGAATTACGAGTAGTAGAGATGCATTAAAGTAACATTTCAGCTACGTGACTAACGTACAATTACGAACATTACATATAAGTTAGGAAGAGTTCTTCGCTCTGCTGAAGATTTAGGCAGCGTAGATTGGTCGTAACCGACTTGTAAGGGCAACTTATCGGTTCCATCTTCAAGGATCAGGCGGTCAAGAGTGCTGGACTGCTTGGCCCTCACAGATGTGACCAACAGGTTTTCTCAAAACCTCTCGAATTAACTAGCAATCCAGGCTGTCTAACCGCCCAGAAGGACGAAGATATTTACACCGGGTCGACAGAATTATATCACGCATAAGTTAGCTTTATTCCGTAAAGAAACCTGCAAAAAAACGACAATTTTTATATAAATAATTGTCCAACGAGATGCAACACAAAGCAGTCTATTTATTATTCTGCAAGTTCACTCTACATGTTTCGAGTGTCAACCAAACCCATCATCAGGAGTACACAAAACTGTAACTACAGCCTCTGGTTATGGTCGTATTTGTTATGCAGCTACCGCCCTCCAACATGGCCAAGCTAGCTTGACACCCGAAACACGTAGAGTGAACTTGCAGAATAATAAATAGACTGCTTTGTGTTGCGTCTCGTTGGACAATTATTAATATAGATCAGCGCTGCGCGGAATCATAAATATAAAATCCATAAACACGAAAAGGATAATTTCGTTATGGGAGCGCCTTAAAAATGTGTGATAAACTGCCGATTGGGTATTATTTTTTAAGGTGATGGACAGACTGAAGTTATAAACAACACTAAATGTAGACCACCACCTACAACGCGCGAAGAGACTCGAGTGTACACAAAGTTATGCCAGATTCTGTCCTCAATAAGACGGCTAAATGAGAGGTGTTGGGTTTTACCCTTGCACCCTTCTGTTATTCGTCAACCTTACTCAACGAGGAAAACCGAGTAAAGAAACCTGCAAACGAGTTCCTTCTTCCAGGGAGGATAAATGAGCTGTCACATAATTCCGAAGAAGAAAACTTAAAGCCAAGGAAGGTAGAGAGAAGAAATGGCTTCTACAATAATAGCGCATCTTTTGAAAATGGTGGCATTTTGAATAGGGGTCCAGGTCCGTATAATCATATGGGCGATGCAGTTACAAAATATTTAGTGATCCTTGACCTGGCGCAGTGGGGAAACAGCCGTCCGTATCAGCATCATATTGTAGGAAGACGAACAGAGGAGGGCGGCGATGCGAATTTTAACTTTCTCGTACATTTCTGAAGACTTGGCAATAAGCATGCCAGTGTGATACTTATTTTGTACGGTTACGCCGATTCATTTCTCTTTCCTTCCTTCCTGTCCCTTCCGTTCTTTGAATTTCTTCTTTCTTTTTCCTATCATTTCCCTTCTTTCTTACTTCCCTTTTCCCTTTTTGTTTTCTGTATCCTTTTGTTATTTCGCCTACTTCTTCTCGCTTTCTTTCTTTCTTTCTTTCTTTCTTTCCTTCTTTCTGTATTCCTTTCTTCTTTCTTTTATTCCTGTGAAGTTAATAAAGGAGTTTTCTGAACGAAATAGAATACTCACTTACTTACTCCACGGTGCAGAGACCTTCTTGCGAAGCTAACTGGTTTGCAGCTAGTCAAGAAATTCCCCGAATTTCACGCAACCCGAAGGTACATTACCGTACTCACAAGCGTCCGCCACCTGTCGCTATCTTGGGCCAGCCCAATCCAGTCCACATAACCACATCCCACTTCCTGGAGATCCATCCTAATATTATCCACTCATCTATGCCTAGGTCTCCCCAGTGGTCTCTTTCCCTCTGGTTTCCCCACCAAGACCCTATACACACCCCTCTCCTCACCCATACGCGCCATATACCCAGCCCATCTCATTCTTTTTGAAAGAAATAGAATAAAACCCACAATACTAGAGACTTAAGACCAATAACAATTACCGTTAGTAAAAATGTAATAAATACTCATCCATATAATTCTCAAGCGAATCCCGGCGACGGTATTCGAGATTACGGCATAAAAATTTTACTTTTCACCTTCTTCCTTGAAATGGTTCCCTCAGATGTTCAAGGACATCGCTGGTCCTGCGCAACACGACACTTCCTTTCAAAGATTTCAAGTCATGGCAGCACTCTGTGCCGTTTGGAATCAGGCTACAACTTCTATCCTCATTTCTCGAAAATAGATTTTAGTATTTGCCTCTCACATACATCAAGATCTTCGCAACACTTTTTTCGCTTGAGCGGTACAAAATTTTTCCGAAAACCTACGAGCCATCTCAAAATTCTAGACGCCAGAAAGTGATATGAAGCAAGTTCTGCACCGAGAACCCCAAAATATATGGCACCAACATACAAACTTTATTGACCAAGGGTTGTAGCAACCCTGTACATATGTAGAAATATCTATATTCCTTCTTTCTCCCTCCCCTTTTTCTCATCCCTATTATAAATTCGCCCATTTAGTACCGGTGCTATTCCATTTAATCAATCTAAGGATATTTGACGAGGAACACAACTTGTCTGGGGAAGAAATCAATTTCTGTGGCTATTCCTCTATCTGTACATTTGGAATAGTGCTTGGGATTCATGTGTTATAAAAGGTTTATGTATTTTCTCATATTTTCCTTCCTTTTGCGAAAAAAAAATTCTAATGATTTATTCTGTGACGTAGGACACACACTTTCCAACACTTACCTTGCTTTAAAATGTCACACGATCTTACGACATTCTCCAAAACCTCCAGATCGTCCCTATTTTCCACTCAGACTTATCCTCAGTGGGTACAGTGAATTATTTTCTCAAGGATAAAGCGGGAGGAGCGTGAAAGTGACCACTCACCTCCATAGTATTGAGGTTAACAAGGAGGGGGGGGGGCTTTACATCCCCTGCCTGTCTTCATATCATGGACAGAGACAATATTACCTTTACTTCTTCCTTCACATTAGACAATACAAAATTTCGTGCATCTATTTCACAAAACCCACAAACGCCCAGTAAAGTTATGTACACATATCTTGCACTGGATTTACACAAATCATGCAACAGATATTTATACATGTATGAGAATTTCAGTCTCCATCACGATAGTAATGATAATGGGGCTAGACTAGTTAACTTCGCCACATCAAAAAAACTGGTGGTTAAGAGCACGATGTTCCCTCACTGGAACATTCATAAATACACCTGGACCTCCTCTGATGGTAAGACTCACAACCAGATTGAACACGTATTGTTACATAGGAGATGGCATTCGAGTGTATTGGATGTGCGAAGTTTTAGGAGAGCTGATTGTGATGCAGATCACTATCTGGTGACGGCAAAGGTTAGGGAAAGATTAGCAGTGGGTAAACAGGCCGCACCGAGGTTTGATAGACAAAGATTTAACTTGAGGAAGCTTAATGAGCCAGAGGTTAGGGAACAGTATCAGATTGAGATTACAAACAGGTGTGCAGCTTTGGAGAACTTGAAAGATGACGAGGACGTAAATAGGACGTGGGAGCACATTAAAGAGAGTATCCAAACCTCAGCGAAAGAGAGTCTGGGTCTGCACGAATTGAAGCAGAATAAACCCTGGTTTGATGAAGAATGTTTAGGTTTTTTGGATCAAAGGAAGCGGTCTAAAATGCAGTGGATACAGGATCCAAGCCAAAGCAATGTACATAATCTGAACAATGAAAGACGTGAAGTTAGCACACATTCCAGGGGCAAAAAGAAGGCATATCTGAGAGCTAAAATCGAGGAACTTGAAACTAACAGTAAGATCCAAAACATTAGGGACTTGTATAGGGGCATCAATGACTTTAAGAGGGGATACCAGCCTAGATAATGTAGTAAGGGATTAGAAAGATGACATGGTGGCAGACTCCCACAGTATTGTGGCTAGGTGGAGGAACTATTTCTCCCAGCTATTCAACGTGCATGGGGTTAAGATGTTGGGCAGGCAGAAATACACACAGCAGAACCACTAGTACCTGAGCCAAGTGCCTCTGAGGTTGAGCTGGCTATCGACAAG
>Ga0123354_10019898_pt1 | contig 10546 bp, 10 predicted proteins | sample TergutLab28metaG_2_FD_97872 | JGI IMG/M metagenome (GOLD analysis project Ga0123354, IMG submission 97872) | Labiotermes labralis P4 segment gut microbial communities from Petit-Saut dam, French Guiana - Lab288 P4 | ecosystem: Host-associated > Arthropoda: Insects > Digestive system > Gut ...
GTTTCGCACATAACGCACTTTATATCCGAGATGTTTCAGGTAGCGGAAAAGAATATCGAACGTGATTGCGGGGCGCGCATGTCCCAAATGCGGATCGCCGTAAACCGTCGGACCGCAGACATAAATTCCGACATGTGGCGGATGCAGGGGTTCAAATACTTCTTTTTCCCGTCTAAGCGTATTGTAAATTGATAATGATTGTTCCATATAAATAACGTTAATCAATCGGTGTATCAACCGATCTTCCAAATAAGGCTGCAAAATTAAACAATTAATACTATACTGCAAACAATTTTTTGAAATTGGAAAAATTAAGAATTTATTTTATCTTTGTTGCACGAATTCAAAATTAAACGAATATGCTAACTGACTCAGATTTTCTGCAATTGAAAGCAAAGGGCATTTCTATCGAACAGATAGAAGAACAATTGGCTTTTTTCCGGAATGGGTTTCCTTATTTACAGATTCAATCCTCTGCATCTGTTGAGAAAGGAATTCAATTGATTCCCAAAGATAAACAGTCCGCTTACCTGGATACATGGACAAGTTTTTTACAAGAAAATAAGACAATTGTAAAATTTGTTCCGGCTTCAGGCGCCGCCAGCAGAATGTTTAAAGATTTATTTGAATATATCGATTCGGAAGAGACAACGCTTAATACCCTTTTTCTGAAAACTTTCTTTGAAAATATCCATCGCTTTGCTTTTTACGAACAGCTTCAAATGGTCTGCATAAAGAATGAAAATCAAACCATTGAAGAATTAATGGCATCCGGTGAGTATAAGAAAATTCTTAAAAATCTGTTATTCACTTCAGGGCTTAACTATGGATCTTTACCCAAAGGCTTACTGCTGTTTCATATATATCTCGAAGGAGTGCGGACGGCTATGGAAGAACATTTGGTTGAGGGCGCTTTGTATGCCTGTAACACAACCCGTCAGGTGCACATTCATTTTACGGTTTCAACCGAGCATCGCGAATTATTCCATCAGGCGGTAGTAGCAAAAGCAAAGGAATACGAACGAAAATTAGGCGTGGAATTTCATTTCGACTTTAGCGAACAGAAACCTTCAACCGACACAATTGCAGTCGATTCGGAAAACCAACCTTTTCGTGACGATGGAAAATTGGTGTTTCGTCCGGGAGGACATGGCGCCTTAATCGAAAACTTGAATGATATTTCAGCCGATGTTATCTTTATTAAAAATATCGACAACGTAGTGCCGGATGCATTCAAACCGTTAACGATTCATTATAAGAAATTATTAGCCGGAATGTTGATTCATTACCAACAACAAATATTCAAATATTTGCATCGGATTGATTCCGGAAAATACAAGCACGAAGAATTAATAGAAATGATATATTTCCTTCAAAATGAACTGTGTATTAAAAATCCGGAAACAAAGATGCTGGAAGATGCGGAATTAGCGCTCTACATCAAATCCAAACTCAATCGTCCCTTACGGGTTTGCGGGATGGTAAAAAATCAGGGTGACTCCGGAGGCGGTCCTTTCCTGACAGTCAATTCCGATGGAACAATTTCGCTACAAATTCTTGAAAGTTCGCAGATTGACTTGGAAAACCCGGCAACAAAGCAGTTGTACGAACAAGGGACCTATTTCAATCCGGTCGATTTGGTTTGCACGTTGCAGAATTATCAAGGGGAAAAATTTGATTTGACTCGCTATATAGATAAAAATACAGGATTTATTTCATTAAAGTCTAAAAACGGAAAAGAGTTAAAAGCGTTGGAACTGCCCGGATTGTGGAATGGCTCCATGTCGGATTGGAACACGATTTTCGTTGAAGTACCTATTGAAACGTTTAATCCGGTAAAGACGGTGAATGATTTGTTGCGGCCGGAGCATCAATAATTATTATCCGGCGCTTGGCGCAGGGCTGAAATCATTTGGTTATCATACAAAAAGTGTAGTTTTTTTCAAAGGAAGACGTGTCTTGCTTTTTTCACCTATTGTCTTAAGGCTTTAAGCGGCATTTTGGGGTGGAAGATGGGGCTCGAACCCACGACCCTCAGAACCACAATCTGATGCTCTAACCAACTGAGCTACGACCACCATATAATTATTAAAACTAATTAGCGGTGCAAAGTTACGTATTTGTTTCCAAAAACCAAAGCTTATAAGGATAAATTTTAAAAATACATTCTCTTCCGGCTTTTCAGTTGGATAATTGTACTCCGCTAATTCCACGCTTGACGCGGGATGACGGCTTGCCGTTCATCGTTCATTGATAAATTGTTTTCTTTGATGCAAGTAAGGTGTTTTTCATCAAAGAAACAATCGTCATTGGACCTACTCCTCCGGGAACAGGCGTTATGTAAGAACATTTGGGAGCGACTTCTTCGAAAACGACATCGCCTTTGAGTTTGAATCCCGATTTGGTTTCCGTAGAAGGAACGCGAGTCGTTCCTACGTCAATCACTACGGCGCCTTCTTTCACCATGTCGCCTTTCAAAAATCCGGGAACACCCAGGGCGGCGATAATAATATCGGCTTCGCGGCAGTATTTTTCAATGTTGACGGTACGGCTGTGACAAACCGTAACTGTGCAATCGCCCGGGTGGCTTTTTTGCATCAACAAAGTAGCAATGGGTTTTCCTACAATGTTGCTGCGCCCTAACACGACACAGTTTTTTCCGGATGTTTCAATGTTGTATCGCCGCAACAATTCAATGATTCCGCCTGGCGTTGCCGAAACAAAGCAGGGCAAGCCGATTGCCATACGCCCGACATTGACCGGATGAAATCCGTCCACATCCTTGCGAAAGTCGATGGCTTCAATCACTTTTTGTTCGGAAATATGCTTGGGCAACGGTAATTGCACGATAAAACCGTCGATGTCGGAAATGATGTTCAACTCGCTTATTTTGTCAAGAAGTTCTGCTTCGGTAACGTCTTCTTCGTAGCGAATCAAGGTCGATTGGAAACCAATTTCTTCACAAGTACGGATTTTGCCTGCAACATAAGTTTCGCTTCCTCCGTCGTGACCCACCAGAATAGCCGCTAAGTGCGGACGCTTTCCGCCCGACTGCAATATTTGTTTTACTTCTTCTGCAATCTCCGATTTCAACTGAGCGGCGATTGCCTTTCCATCAATTAGTATCATCTTCTTTAAAACTTAATTTCATTTTCTTCTGAAGCCGTTTTTCACCGGCATTTTTGAGGTAGTCATCATTCGCATCATTTTACGCGTTTCATCAAATTGCTTTAGCAGTTTATTTACTTCCGATACGCTGGTTCCGCTTCCCTTTGCGATGCGCGACCGGCGTGAACCATTCATAACCGAAGGATTGGAACGCTCGTGTGGAGTCATCGAATAAATAATCGCTTCGATTCCTTTGAAAGCGTCGTCGTCGATATCAAGGTCTTTGATTGCTTTTCCTACACCCGGAATCATCGACGCCAAGTCTTTCAGGTTTCCCATTTTCTTAATTTGATGGAGTTGGGAAAGGAAGTCATTGAAATCGAACTGGTTCTTGGCTATTTTCTTTTGCAGGCGGCGCGCTTCTTCTTCACTGAATTGCTCTTGTGCTTTTTCAACCAACGAAACGATATCGCCCATGCCAAGAATCCGGTCTGCCATACGGGTGGGATGAAACGGGTCGATGGCGTCCATTTTTTCGCCGGTTCCTACAAATTTAATCGGCTTGCTCACTACCGTGCGAATAGAAAGGGCTGCTCCACCGCGGGTATCGCCATCTAATTTTGTCAGAACAACGCCTTGAAAATCAAGGCGGGTGTTAAATTCTTTGGCGGTGTTTACCGCATCCTGACCGGTCATGGCATCGACGACAAACAAGACTTCGTCGGGTTTTACCGCCGATTTGATGGATGCAATTTCGTTCATCATTTGTTCGTCGATAGCTAAACGTCCGGCGGTGTCAATGATAATCACATCGTATCCGAATTGTTTGGCGTGTTTGATCGCGTTTTGTGCAATCTGAACCGGATTTTTGTTTTCTGGTTCGGAATAAACAGGGACGTCGATTTGCTCGCCCAGCACTTTCAATTGTTCAATAGCGGCCGGACGATAAATATCGTCTGCCACCAGCAAGGGTCGTTTGCTTCTTTTGTCTTTCAGCATTTTCGCCAACTTCCCGGAAAAAGTGGTTTTTCCCGAACCTTGCAATCCCGACATCAGAATAATCGCCGGATTACTTTTCAGGTTGATGTCGACTGTTTCTCCGCCCATCAAAGACGCCAATTCGTCGTGGACGATTTTCACCATCAATTCGCCGGGTTTTACCGCCGTGAGGACATTTTGCCCCAGCGCTTTTTCCTTTACCGTATCGGTGAATGTTTTAGCTACTTTGTAGTTGACGTCGGCGTCGAGCAAGGCTTTGCGAACGTCTTTCAGCGTTTCGGCTACATTGATTTCGGTGATTCTACCTTCCCCTTTCAGCAGCTTAAACGACCGCTCTAATCTATCGCTTAAATTTTCAAACATTGTTTATATCATTTACTATTTACCATTTCCCCATTTATCCCTTAATCGCTTAAAACAAACATTTCCGAAGGCGTCGTCCGCTTCAAAGCCGTCAGATTCACATCTTTACCGATTCGAATACCATATTGCTGCATAGCCATTTCAACCGTTTTGTATGCCAACTCGGGATGATTATTGTCTTTACTTAAATGACAGAGCCATATATTTTTCAGATGCAAATCGAAATTAGCGGCAAGAAACTCAGCCGTTTCGGAATTGCATAAATGCCCGTTGCCATTGGAAATACGCTCTTTTAAAAATAGGGGGTATTTGCCGTTAAGCAACATTTCACGATCGTAGTTGGTTTCAATAATCAAATGATTTGCAATGCGGATATATTCGCTTACTTTCTCATTAATATGTCCGACGTCGGTCGCTAATACTAATTTTTGTTGCTTGTAAGTAACTAAATAACCGACACAATCAGCAGAATCGTGCGGCACGTCAAAAGCGGTAATTTTTAACTCTTTAACAGGAATATCAATCTCTTTTTCAAGAATTCGACGTGAGGTATACAGTTTTTCATCGGAAAACAGGCTGTTATCAATTCCCGTATGAACTTTTTCCGTAGCGTAAACCGGAATTCCGTATTTTTCACCCAATCCACCGACCGATCGGATATGGTCGGCATGTTCATGAGTAATAAATACCGCCATAATTTGTTCCATGCCAACTCCATTTTCTTTCAGAACTTTTTTCAGAGACTGGATACTAACGCCTGCGTCGAACAGAATTCCATAACTATCTGTCCCAACATAATAGCAGTTTCCACTACTTCCACTAGCTATACTCAGGAATTTTAATGCCATCCGACTTTTTGAAAATTACTTTTGAGATTATCGATACGGAGTGCAAAGATACGATTTTTTCAGGTAACTATATCATTTTTTCATGAGGTTACTTTGGAATTGTTCTACCGTAAAAAAACAATTGCTAACGATTCCGGTACAAATTCCTCCGTCGCTGTAGTTTACCGTATTGTCGATAACCGTACAATTAGTACTTATACCTTCAAATATTCCACCTCCATAAATGGCGGCATTATTATTTAGAATTAAACAGTTGTCGGCAATGCACTGGAATAAACCTCCCCCGCTGCCGGAATTGTTTTCGATAAGAACACAACGGGTTACTTTTCCGCGAAAAATTCCGCCGCCATTACCGCTTTGTACATTGTTCATTGTTTTATTATTTATCACTGCGCAATCGCTTACTATAGAATTGGACGAATCTGTGCAATAAATTCCTCCTCCGGAAGAAGAATAACCGATAGGCGAGACAGCCGTGTTTTTGATGATTGTACATCCAATAATGCTCCCGCCATCGTTATATATTCCGCCTCCACAAGCGGCAGAAGAAAAACAGGAAGCTGTGTTTTCACTAATGACACAATTGATTATGCTTCCTCTATAATTATAAATTCCGCCGCCATTACCGGTATTGCTTTTGTTTCCGCTAATGATACAATTACTCACGATTCCTTCATAATTATAAATTCCGCCGCCGCCGCTAACGGAATTGTTTGTGTTCTCCATCACTTTACAATTGTCGACGGTTCCTCCCTTATTAAAAATTCCTCCGCCACAAGGATTTAGTCCATTTATCAATTCGGTTTTGTTACCTTTGACAATACAATTAGTTAATTGTCCATTTTTCTTTATCTCAACGCTCCAAGTCGCATTGGCAATTGTTATGCCGTCACAAATGGTTTTATTTGAAAAATTATGGTATTGAAATAGCGTTGCGCCGTTCAGTACTGTTGGCGTTTTAAAATCCCAATGAGGAGATGAATTGCCTATTGGTCGTGCATTTATATTGTTTTCATCACCAAGAAAACTACCGTAAACATTCACCCCGTCTTTCATTTGAAAACCGGTAAAATAGGTTCCGGAAGCAATCCAAATTTGGTCGCCGGCTTCAGAGCTATCTATCATTTTTTGTATATTATCCGAAGCATCCTTCCATGAGGAACCATCTTTTATTCCTGCGCCTTCAACTTTTACGTAACGGATGGTTAACATGTTACAGTAATTTTCTTTTTGATAAAGTTTAATTTTAGCTTTGCAAGGTGAGGTTACCATAAGCGAGAGCGGTAGCTGCTTCGCCGGTTGAGTCGCCTGTTTTTGACTTATTGCTGCATGACGTAGTAGTCATTATAGTCAGCAATAAAGTATAAAATGTCGCCTTTTGTGTGGTTTTCATTTTACCTGTTTATTTTTTAACTAACTTGTAATCAGCAGGGACAGTAAAACTGTTTTCAGGAATTGTTTCGCTGAACGAAGTCGCTATGAAGCTTTCTTTGGGCGTTTCTTTAGAGAAAATGAGTTCTTTCCATCTTGCAATGGTAATTGTATTCGACTGGTTGGTAAATGAAAATACCACACAATCTTTATCGGCGATTTTCCGGTCGGGCAATTTTTTGAATCCCTGATAATCTTTAGCAATTTTATTATCACCTGTATGGAGGAAATATGAGAGTGCGCGAAATACAGCGACAGGGTCTTCCTCTACATACGTTTTTGTTCCTCGAAATAACCTGTACGCCTTATTTGTTGCCGCATCGGCGATGGAACATTCGCCATTCATTTCGATACGAAAATAAGATCCGTAATCATCAAAAATAAAATTTGCAAGTTGGTCTTTTCCATCCTGAGTCACCTTGTAGGCTATATTTCCACTTTTTACTTTGAGCCTAATTCCGTTTGACTGTTCCCCGCTCTTCTGAGCCATACAAACTATTGGAGCAATCGCCAAGATTGCTATCCAAAGACTAAATTTAATCATTGTTTTCATTTTGTTTGTTTTTTAATTGTATAACGCAACAAAGTTATGGCAATGATTTATAATAAAAAACCCCCAATTGGGGGTTTTTTATTATCTTTTAATTTTAAAACTGCGAATAAGGCATTGGCGATAATAAATGGGATTGATTATTGGTCGCTGTATTTTGATATTCTGGCTTATTTTTCATAAGCGTCCAATCGGGATGATTGGTAAAAGCATCCCACGCACTATTACGGGTTGCTTCATCTTTGTACCACGTAAGATAAATCAATGCCGGCATTCGTGCACCCGATATAATTTCGCCATAGCATACCGAATTAATACCGACTTTATGGAAAAGATCAATTTCCTCATTATTAAACATTTTTATTTTGCGATGGTTGGCATCTTCATTCGGACTGTGATAACAACGAAATTCAAATAAAGTGCGATCTTTATCAGGCATCTTCATTTCGGGCATTTTGTCGAATGCTTCGCATAAATAGGTTTCATATTCCGAATAAACAGGTTCGGGAGCGGTCGCTTCGAAAAATGAACTTGCCGCGCTTTGGAAAACCTTATCATTCCAAACAGTATGCCTGACTTTATCATAAGTTTTGAGATCCGGATAAACAAACAGAAGATAACGCTGCTCGTTTTCTTCCGGTTGATAAAGGGTAAAAGCGCCGACAGAAATATTACAACGATTATACGCAGGAATTAATGATTCTTTGAAAAAATTGTCAAGAATAACTCCATCGCCGGTGAGCGTATAGATACGCCATTCATAAATCTGTTTTTTCGGGCTGTCATTGTCTTTTTCAGATTTGCAACCGCTAAAAATAAATGTTGACATCAACATAAGAGTCAACACAATAAAAACTTTGTGTTTCATAAAATTTCAGTATCAGTAATTAATAATATATTTTAATGCAAATGTACGTAAAAAATTGTGAAGTAACAAAGGGCGCTACGCACTCTTTGTTACTTCATAACTTAAACAAAATACAAAAACATTAAACGGATATGGATTAAGTATGTATTGTTTAGAAAGCCGCCTACTTCATAGGAAATATAATTATCACCGCTTTTGACAACAATATCCGAGTTATCTCCTTTAAACGAAAACATATTCACGCCGCTGTAATCCTGGTCAATGAACTCGTTTTGTTTCATTTTTTCGATTTTCATTACGGAATTGACATAATCAAGAATATCCTGATGGTTTGTTGTTGTAACGGAAACATAAATGTTTGTCCATCCTTCGTATACCGATACTTGGGGATCGTGCCATACTTCCATATAATCAATCGTACCCGAACCGGAATAGGGTATTATCCACTTATCCAATGTGCGCGGATATTGATCCGACAACCATTCGTTTGCATATTTTTTGTAGGTCATCCTGTAGAGACCGTCAAAACCGGGGATAGCCGATGGCGCATTGGCTAATAGCGGCGCTTTGCTCAGAATATCCTTAAAGTCGCCCACGCCGGAAGTCAGCCGTGTTACGGATCCTGTGATTATCGTTATGGGATTGTCTTTTGTTCCGCCGGATAACTGATACTTCAGACACAAGCCGGAACTTGTCACCCAATATTCGTTGTCTGTGATGTATACGCCGTCCGTAGTTTCATAGACATAGTGTTTTACGTCAACTCCAGCCACCTTGTCATCGGATACCTGCGTAGGCGCTTTTTCGCAGTTGCTGTCGGTTATGAACAGCGTTAACAGTTGGGTTGCATCGGACATGACAAGGTATCCTGTGTTCTCATAACCGGCTCCTGTGGGTATGTTATGGTAGTCTTGCCGCACCCAACAGTTTCTGTCGCTTTCGTACAGAACGTTATACGCATCTGCGCCCTTGTTGAGATAGACCGTTGCTTTCGGCGTATCATCCAAGTAATTGCTCGTATAGGATCCGTCGGTTCCGAATGCTTCAAAATGCTTAAATAGATAATCGATTTCATATATTCCAACGGGAATAAACGCCTGTATTTCTTCCGGGCTATTAAAAACTTTCTTTGTAAAATCGCTCTTATATTTTGGAACCGTATCACTCGGATTCGATGGATTATCAGGGTTGTCGCCGTTATCGACAATCGGATCGCCGGTTTTCGAGCAACCGGAGAAGGCAATCATCAGGATTACCATCCAAAAACTGAGTTTAAATAATGTTTTCATTTTATATTTTTTTTAGATTGTTTATAATTCATCAATTTTGTAGTCGGACGCAATATCCGACCATTTATGTCCGGCTGTGCCGTCAATTTTATAAGTATTTTACGCTTTGCTATATCTTCGCTGAGCATCTCTCCTCCATCGGTCAGTTTCAATAGAAAATCCTGGATCTTATCACCCGCATTCCCATCTTCAATATTTTATCTTCGAGCATTTTGAAAAACCATTGAAGAAGTGGCGACTTTGTTACAAAAGGTCTATAAAATCCGTAGTAATCATGTTAATTATTAATTCTCAATTAGCTTCATTCCTTCCATCACTTTTTGAAGTTCACGTTGAGTTATTTCCAAATTGCGGATGACATTATTGATTATATTGATGTCTTCCAAAGGAGCAAAGAAAACTTTATCTTCCGGCTGCTCTCCCATTGTATCTGTTTTATTTGCTTCCATTGTTTTTATTTTCGAATTGCTCCTCAATCTCCTAAGGGGGGAGTTCAAGTCCGGGGATTTAGGAGTTAATTATTTTTCTCGTCATGGTTGTTCCGTCACTCCTCACAACCTTGACGATTAATGCCTGACTGCCGGGCAACCCGTTGACAACCGCCCGGTTGCTTTCCGGTTCAACGGTTTTCAAAAGTTGTCCCGAAACAGCATATACGGATACGGATTTTATGGCGAGCTTTTCTGATTCGACCATCAAATTTCCAACTCGAGAATATAAATTTATGTCGGAAGATTCTACCGCTTCGATGGCGGTTCCGGCGGTAACGGCAACGCCGCTAATCGGAATAAAGCCGGCGTTTGTGCCGTTAGCGTAGGAAATACCGTTGTCCGTCCCTTTTATGCCCCATACAGCGGTAGCGGATGCAGGCGACTTGGCTATATCGTCCGAACTGCCTGCTGTATAGGTGGTATGACCTGTCGCTTGATTCCATGCAATGATTACGCCGTCGCCGGTTGCGCCGGTGAAGTTGGCGGCATAGATAACATTATCAATGCCAATGACAGCTTTTCCATAGGCAAATACCAATCCGCCGCTGACGGTTACGTTGGAATTATCGCCTGCCAAATAAATAGCATTACCTGTAGTA
>Ga0123354_10019903_pt1 | contig 10545 bp, 3 predicted proteins | sample TergutLab28metaG_2_FD_97872 | JGI IMG/M metagenome (GOLD analysis project Ga0123354, IMG submission 97872) | Labiotermes labralis P4 segment gut microbial communities from Petit-Saut dam, French Guiana - Lab288 P4 | ecosystem: Host-associated > Arthropoda: Insects > Digestive system > Gut ...
GTTTAAAAAAAAAACCAAAAAAATTCATTGGGGGACTGGGGGTAAAAAATCGGCAACCCTTTGGGCCCGCCACAGGGAAAAGAGAGGGGGGAAAAAAACTCACTCCCCCCCCCCCTCCCCCCCCCCCCCCCCCAGGGAATTTTTTTTTCCATTTTCACAGTAGAGGCGAAGCCGGGTGGCCCCAGAGGTGGTCAGGATGTTTTGGAGAAAATAAAAATCTCCTCTCTCTGTGGGGAATCGAAACAACTAATGCTGTGATGTGAGAGGTTAAGTGTGAGTGAGAGGCGTAGGCTTGGGACGTTGGAGAATGAACTCCGGTTATTTTAAATAGGTCCTAGGGGAAAGAATGTTGCTTTCATCGTTGTTTCGCTTTACGTTAGGGTTTTCAGGAGCGGAACCAAAATGTTAAAGAAGGACGTACGGTATTTGAGTCGGAACAGCTTAGATAGTTTAGAAACTAATATAGGAGTTGGGTAAAAAGTAAATGGAGAATCGAGTCCGGACAACGTCAAAGCATTTGTTTTTCGTCTCCGCTTTCGGAGAGGATCTGAGGACCATTCAACCTTTTATCCTGTGCATATAGCGGGCTTCATCCTTGGGAGCAAAGCTTTCATGATTCGAAGCTGTCCACCATCGTCCTTCTAGCGCCAAGATGATTAATGTCTGGAGCCCTATCTCCACTCCATGTACATCTTCATAGCGTGATTCTTAATTAAGCGTAAGGACGTCATATTTTGCGGTGGTTTGTAAAAAGGCCTTTGTGAAGAAAATAAGAGCAGATTAAATTCATGGAGTGTTTGCAACTATTCGATTCAGAATTCTTGCATTTCCGTTTGATATCTAGAAACATGAAGATGAGAAGTCTAATTTTGCCTCTCTTTCATGTGGTTGTGAATTTGGTCTCTTGCACTGAAGGAAGAAGATAGGCTGAATGTGTTTAAAATCGGGGTGCGACAGGAAGATATTTCCGCCTAAGATGGAGGAGGTAACTACAGGATGGAGAAAATTACACACTGTGGAGTTCTTCAATTTTCATTCTTCATCAGATATTATTATGGTGATCTGATTACAGAGAATGTAGTGGGCAGGACAATTAGTGCGTTTGGGGGGGGGGGAAGAGAAAAGACCTAGGCATAGATGGGAGGATAATATTTAAATGGATAATAAACATGATGGGAGGACACCGACTGGATTTTTGTGGCTCAGAATTGGGACCAGGGAAGAGGTGTTGTAACGTTTGGACCGTAGTAAAATGAGGGAAATTTCTTGACTAGTTTGGGAGGTATTAGTTTCTCAAAAAGAACTATGATACGTGTAGTTAGTTAGAGTGTGTACTTCTCAGGGTCTGTGTTTTGATACAACTTCATGCAGCATAATAAGGAAATTAACACAAATTGGTGGCTCGAAGTGCCGGCTCTTTTAATTAAGTGAAATCATATGTTCAAAGAAGTACGCCGTCGGTTGAAAGAATACATGCGTATAACCCATATTACTTCTGGTTGAATTTTAAGCTTTATATTATTTAGTTGTGCTGTTAAAGGTCGTTTATATTTTTTAAAATTACTTTAAATGTTACACATACTGGAGGGCAGAGCCATTGTGAAGGCATTGTACTTGTCATTAAATTGATTAAACGGGAACAAAAGAACAAGGACAAGAGAAGCTGGATACAACATGTAAATAGAATGCCTCGAAACAGATTACCCAGTGTAATGAAATACTACTCCCCAGCCGGCAGAAGGAATCATGGTAGACCTTTGAAGAGACTTCTGGATACGTGAGACCGGAACGGGTCAACAAGTGGCCCAACTCCATGACAGATATATGATGATGATGATGATGAACGGGAACAAAACTGCATGACGCGGAGCTGCAACCAGTTGCATTTAAACTTCGAACGTGCCCTGTGGTTTTCAGTATGGAGCCACAAATATAGAGATTATTGAAAATTATGAAAATAAAGCTGGCAGTTTAAATATTTCTAACTGAGGTGCCATGATAATTATTTATGACGTTTGGTTTTAAATTTATAGTATGAAATCTTGTTAATTTCTAGATTATAATCAGTTTTTTAAAGACTGGCCTTATTTGTTAAAGCATTTCTCCTTCCTTTACTTCAGTGTCGATGTTTATCTCCAAAAAAAAGATTTATTCTTTATCATCAGTTGTTACAGACGGTCACACAAAATTGTGCTCTTTTTTATCAGACGCGTTTCGAATTGGCTCACTTCAACTTCAGAATTATTTCTAGCAATTTAATCTAAGGAGTTACATGCTAAATTAGTAACTGATAATAATACTAACTGATAACCTTAATAATAACTTATAATAGGAGCGCTCAAATTTAAACATTTTCATCTTACCGTATAGATACTTTAGTCAATTTAGGTTTTCTTAGGATGGAATTCCACAATTTTTTTTATATACTGTAGTTTGACACAAAAATATTTTATATCAAATTTAAGTATCGTCATTAAATAGTGTTTCCTTATGCTTTATTCACCAGTTTCTTCGCGTTTGCCTTTGTATCTCTGCTTACAATATAATGACGAAACTATAGAGTATACAATATAATTTTTATTACAAGAGATTTAGTTCCCATTAGAATTAGTGAGGTGCAAGAAGAATTGTTGCATTCTTCAAATAATCAGTGCCATAGAACAGACTCCTTCTTAAGAAGCTGTCATTTGCTCATATTATCCACAAATATGCCTCGCTTTTATACCTGGGACTTGGCAAGTGCATTTTTATAGATCTAAAGCCTATGAAACACTAAGTTAATTTTTGTTCAACGGAATATGTGGGCAGCCTGTAAGAGTGCAACCTTGATGCCCTGTGAATAAGAGACGTTGGCTAGGCTAGGCTAGGCTAGGCTAGGCTAAGCTAGGTTCGTATCAATTAACTCTCTAGTTTGATCTCCTAGACGGTCAGCAACAAATTAAAGTAGAAGGATTTGTGAGTTCATTTTTTGCGATTGTGCCTGCCCCTCGGTCCTGGGAGATGTGCTTGAGGAATCGTGCGCAAAGTACCCTTCCTTTAAACTACGTTATTGGTTTATGTCAGATGGTTCCTTTTGGTTATAGCAAACACGGAAAGCTTGCATGCAGACTGCAGTTGATCCCCTGCGTATTTGATCAGCATGCCACGAAGGTCTACTTTGTGGGCCCACACATCATTAACTTCGGCACGAGTTTCCAGCCGTGGGGGAAAGAGTCCCCGGTACTGTTTAAGACGAAGGCTGGGTGGGCCCAAGTTTCGGTTTAAACGATTTGGAGACTAGAGACCTACTGGCAACAGAAGAGTTATTCTTTATTCCTCAGTAGCCCAGCTCTTATTCTGCTCACGGCACCTACTACGCTATCCTGGGTTCCAGGCACTACACAGAAAAAAATATATATATGTACATATGTTTCCTGCCTCAACAGCCCCTAGTGGGACAAGGCTTCCTCACTATCGAGGCTTCACGATCACACTCAGACACACCACGTTCGTTATGACTTCTCTAGACGTGTGACCAGCCCAACAACCCACAACATTCACAAGACAGAGACGTGCATGACTCCGGCAGGATCCGAAGCCTCAATCCCAGCAAGCGAGCGGCCGCAGATCAACGCCTTAGATCACACGGCTACCTGGAATGGCACTTAGACAATAATCAAACAAATTACTTAACAAGTAGAAAAATATTAAAAAATGTAAGTAAAATACAGTCAAACACAACTCAATTAATGGTATTATTATTGTGTATTCTTACATTGTTTTATCAACGACATGTTTCGGCTCTAGTTATGAGCCATCTTCAGGTTGATCACTTTTTCTTAGTAGACTAAAATATACAATTAGCAATGCCATTGTTACCACAATCACAATAACAATGGCATTGCTAATTTATAATTTACCTTACTAAGAAAAAGTAATCAGCCTGAAGATGGCTCATAACTAGAGCCGAAACATGTCGTTGATAAAAGCAACGTAAGAATACACCTTAATAAAATCATTAATTGTGTTTTGTTTGAATTTATTTTACTTAAACTTTATAATTTGATACAACACAACGGGTATGTCTGACCTGAAAGTAGAAAAATATTGTATCTATGGCTCATGATTCGCACATCGATCAAAGTGTAATATTACAAAATGGGAGTTGATACATTCTGGCAATGATAATTTGGTAAAAAAGGGCGCAGGAAAAGATGGAGGATTGTCGTTCTTTTCATTGACATATATTTTTCTTTGGGTGAATAATACAAGTAATGTCATAAAAACATTTATCATGACAGTTTTACTCGTATTAGGACCAATATTGACATAGTTTATTGCTTACGACAAAAAATAAAACAAGGCTTTCAGCACTGTTTCTTTGTTGGAGATTTTTATCTTTTAAATTTGGTTCCGTCCCAGAAAATGGTGTGCATCGGTATAATACAGTACGGTACACTCTACTATGCTCTGCTACCGTTAGCTAAAAGTAGTAACCATCCAGTTGGTCTACATGACGAAAAATAATTTTGGAGGAAAACTCTTAAGGCTTGTTTTCCTATTGCGTACATCTCTAGTAAAAAATGGAATAACCAGTTATTGTTGTCATTTTTTGGTGCGTTCGCAAAATTGCGAAGAGCGACTATTAGCTTCTTCATGTCCGTCGGTCCGTCTGTCGACATGGGGCAACTCGGATCCCACTGGACGGATTCTCATGAAAATTGATATTTCAGTAGTTTATGAAAACCTGTTGAAATATTCAAATTTCTTTAAAATCGGACTGGAATAAAGGGTACGTTACATGAAGACCAATATACATTTTCGATCATATCTCACTCAATTCTTATAATGAAAAATGTTTCATGTTGTGTTGAACTTCGAAACACACATTTTATGTTCAATAGCTTTTTTTCGAAAATAATGCCGTTTAAGAGATAATTTGGAATACTTTTGTAGAGCAGGGCAGGCCACAGATGACAATATGGCGCATGTACATTGCATGCCTCATACCGAAGTCTATAAATACACACACACACACACACAAAGGTTGTGTAATAACCGTTGCTTTTCTACTGCAACAATGGTTGCACGAAAGAACCCCATTGTTACGTTATGTGCAATTTGCTTGTCTTTTCATTCTTGCAAGTAGCTTATTACAGAATTGCTGACTCTTTGTTACAATTGTTGGTAATGCCATCAATGGTTGCTATTGTCAAAGTGTTTGTACTTCTCGATTTAAAAACAAAATGTCCCGATGATTTATTTGTGGGTTTATATTATACCACAGTACCAAATTACACTTCCCTATTTCCAGAGTTCTCTATTTTTCGCTATGAAATCCAAAGCTAAAGAAAATATTAAGCTACCATATTGTCATTTTACATTTAAAAAAGATTGCTTATGTTTCAAACAACTATTAAATAATTTCCGCAATACTCTTACTGATTTCCGGACTTTAAAACTTACGGCTTTGATGTGGGCCTCCAGTTCATACCAAGTTTCGTGAAAAATAGTCAAAGGGTTCATAGGTCAAATATTGTGTGTGTGTGTGTGTGTGTGTGTGTGTGTGTAATCAACATGGTGGTTACACAACTCTTCATCACTGCGTAAGGAAGCAACTTAAGCCTGAAAGCAGAAGCGATTTTAATTAGTCAACACTATTGATAAAATGCAGCATAATTGTAAGCGGGACGACTTTTCCAAATTCTGTCCATTATATTCGCGACAAAAAAAGCACCTGGTTAAAGTCACACATCATCAAACACCAACAATAGGAAATAGAATCCAGTGCAAAATAGGAATCGGATTTACTTGGTACAACGAAGAGACGGCGTTGCTCAGAGCATCTCGACACGTGGCGCCACGGCCCAGATATCTTGTGTACTACAACAGACGGTGCGTGAATGGCGAAGCTGTGAAGAGTTTCTTTTGTTGAATAAGAGGCTTTCTGCAGACGTCACTGCCTTCGTGCTCTTATGTCGTGTACAGATAACGCCTCGGGACAAACACACAACACAGGTTTATTCGTTCCTGAATACTGCAATACGCTTAAATTTAGTTTCTTTTTGAACAATGATGTCAGGCGTCTTTTCTACTAACGTTCACTAACTGGCATTTACCGTAAAAACTGCATTATTCAAAAGAGAAAATCTAATGCAGCGATATCAAGCCTGTTTAATCATTCCAAACACAAAGAAAAGACAGAATAATAAGGTGAGAGTAAGTCAGTGTAAGAGGAAGATCGTGAAAGACTCTGCATTTATTGCAGAGGAAAATAAAGATTTACGGTTCTGGAGGTTCCAAAGCAGTGCCCGCTTGTCCTTCTGGTAAAGGTAGATTGAAGACAAGGTAATGCTTTAAGAACAGGTCAAAAGCATGAAGCAGACGGGGCGGTTTTGTGCATAGAGTAGAGGAAAGAAACTGAGCACTTACTGAGTTTGACCTGAAATATGACAGAAATTTTGGTGGTAACTGTGGGAGGATTTTTAGGCTAATATTTAGGGGTACTAAGTCCGCGTGAATGGTGCAGTATTTAATCATTTTGTCCTTACAGTCCAGAAAACTATTCGTTGCATCTCCAATATAGGGAATCACTGCTCAGTTCTGTTTAGAGAAATGATTCTTTTTGTTCCAAGGATTGTACAAAATCCATGAATACACTCCGTAGAATAAATGTAATGATAAAGCAGGCAATTCCCCACAAATTTTGACGTTTTGTTGACCGTGCATCTCAGCATATTTATTTCAGTATTTAACCAACTTAATGCACAAAATTTGTTTCACAATAAGTTTTATTTCATGCCTCTAAATGTTTCGAGCACATGTGCTCGAAACATGTAGACGCATGAAATAAAACTTATTGTGAAACAAATTTTGTGCATCAGGTTGGTTAAATACTGAGATAAAGAAAGTAATTCCCCCTTTTTTTAAACGGGTATAAAGATTTTGTATGTTTTAGGGAGGTTATGCAACACTGGTTTCGAACTGCTTGCTTACCGGTAGATTCTTCATTTTGGTGTGGCAAAAGAAGTAAGTGGGGCAGGTAACAACTACGTAAATTATTTCAGGTTAGAAAAGTTTTGAAAGAAGTACCTGTAGACAATAGAAATTTTTAAAGTAGGGAATTGTATTGCATTTCTTCCCTGATTACCCAAAACTTTGTGCCATACAATTTAAGCATAAAAATAGCATTGGGCTCATCAAAGCACAAATTTAAGTATGTCGAAAAACATCGACCCACCTCTACATGTTTGGCCGTCCGTGGCGTCGTGTTTTTGATGGAGTTACGCTGAAATATTAATGGCAGAAACATCAGTTCTCTCGTATCATACATTTTATCATTCTCCTTCACATAATTTAACAAGATATTGATGCAGTGTTTTACCCCAACCAATCTATGTAACTTGCTGTTAGGGAAAACCCTCCTAATTATGAATTCATGAAGGCTGAAACATGTAGAGATATATACTTGTGCTAATCAGTGTCCTTGAATTTGAATTGTGTTTAATAAAGTGAAATGCCAACTTGAAGCAACTAGGTAATTTTATTGATGTATTCTTAGCTCGACATGTTTCAGGCGCATACGCCCATCATCAGGAGCATTAGATGTGTTGCAGCATCTAATGCTCCTGATGATGAGCGTTTGCGCCTGAAACATGTCGAGCTAAGAATACATCAATAAAATTGCCTAGTTGCATCAAGTTGGCTTTTCACTTTATTTCATGAAGATGATGCACGGTCAAACAACCCTCAAGTTTGAATTGTGGTTGTTTTAATGCTATTTATGCTGCGTGTGCTTCAGTTGTTTAAATGAAATTCAATTTTGCTTTTGTTATTGCATCGGTGATGAATTTACCTGTTCCGTAACGATGAGAAATTTATTCGGTACTTAGAATTTTCCTGTACCTGCTAGGTAATTATATTTTCAGAATTTTATTTCTTAGCTTAACTATTTTGATTCGTCTTTAGAACAGCTTCCAGAACCATGTACGAAGTACTGGTCCTGAAGCTGTAATATTACAAGTATAGGTACTGACTGTAGAGTTTGCATTTGACCTTGACAGGGGTTTGCACTGGAGAAAGACGACAATCCCGTATTTGTCACCAGTAATTGATGTACTCCAGTTTAAAAAAGCGTTATATAAATATACAATTACGTACCAGTCAAACACGACAAAAACTTTATTATATTTACTATTGTATTAGGGCAACATGTTTCGATTCTTATAGAATAATCTTCAGGCCCTTCTAAGATAAAGATCCTTACTTAGCAATGTTTAAAATGCGCTGTGGGATCCCTAACACTTACATTCTTGATAAAACTATGCATAAAATGCATGTGTCGTATGTTCTTATTACACAATCAGGATATTTATTTCTAAAACTTTAACCGGTACATATGAAGGAGGTTAAAAATTTTAGAAATAAGTACCCTGATTGTACAATAAGAACATAAAAAAACACGCATTTTATACATAGTTTTATCAAGAATGTAAGCGTTTGGGCCCCACAGCGCATTTTAAACATTGCTAAGTAAGGATCTGTATCTTAGAAGGGCCTGAAGGTGATTATAAAAGAATCGAAACAGGCTACCCTAATACAATAATAAACATTATAAAGTTTTGTTTTGTTTGACTGTTACATCATTGTGTATTTATATATGTGTTAAACACTTCGGGATGGCAAATATTAAAAATGAGTTAGGTGAACTGTTTTCGTGTGTTGTGTGTCTGAGATAATACTTTATTTTCTTTAGTGTCCTGTGTGGTTAGAGCTGTGCATAAATTTGACTGGTGTGTCCCATAAAGGAAACACATAAGACGTAGCGACCAGTGCAAAGAAAGCCTTGCAGTAATAAAAACTAATGTTTCTGGCAGGATTTATATGTTTCCCCCCCATCCGTCGTCGCGGGTATTAAGGTACTGTAACCACGCTGTGCAGGTCAGTTGCATTCTCTTGAGTAAATGACATTACTTTTCATGCAGCATCCAGCGTAATTTGCTGCAAGGCTCTATGAGAATTATTTATCGGGATTATTAAAAACAGAGTGCTTTATATGTGTAATTTTCCGTATGTGACTTCCAGGCAGTTTCAGCTACCTCAACAGTTCTGTGTGTGTGTCTGTGTATGTGTGTATATATATATATATATGATGCCCGAAAAGGCGAATATTTTGCAGTCGATATCACTTAGAGATCTAAATCACATACTATGTGTTTTTGTTGTGTATCCTGTGTGTGTGTGTGTGTGAACAGAGCCGCAGGCGAACTAAATCTACATCAAACACGAATTTCCACTAAAAACCTAGGTTTAGAAATGCGTGGGGATAAAATGTTCCCCTGCAGGCTCAACATGGCATCTCCATTTCTGTATTGGATTGGTCGTTTCATAAGGTACCTTAAAACAGGCATTCAAATATATGATAATAAAAATCTTCTGTAATGGAGTAAACAAGAAATGTTACGCAAAATTTTTAGTTAAATTTGCCTGCAGGTGATCCAATTACTGGCGTGCAAGTCGCATTGGTTTAAAGCATCTAATTATATATTATGTTCACTTAGGTGACTACCTAGTTTATGGTCTTTTGTATAGCAAGATCTAGTCCAGCAGGGTGTTACCAGCGTTTCAGGAGAAAACACTGCCTACGTATTCAGGAAAGAAGTGAAGATGCGGGGTTTTGTTCCTCCGTAACTTGATAAATCCACACACCAACTTGCAGGCCATTGTAATAGAGAGGACTAAAATGGGCTTATAAAGATGTTTAATTATTTCGGAAGTAATTAAAATAAGCAATTTAAATCAATACAAAATATTGTGCTCAATTCTAGTCTGTGTGGATTATATGTTTGTATTTATTCTTATGTAAATTGAAGCATTGAGTTCTGTGATCTGAACTACGACTCTGGGTACAAAGCTTTGATTCTCATTAGTTTTTCTGGTTTGGATTGAAGAGCTGTTTGAAACGAGCATTCAGCGAGCGGGATTTCAAATTTTCATTCCGTAATAACACAGTAATATAAATGTCATTAGAATGGATTCCCAACTTTCATTCTTTCATTCACTCATTCATTATTCATTCATTCATTCGTTCATTATTCAATTATCAATTTCATACAACGAAAAACTGGAACCATATTAAAGGCCCCATATGTCATAACCTGCATGTACAAAATTCTAAATATCGTTGATGAAAGAAGCGAAGAAATATGTACTGTATCTGGCTGGTGTTAATCTCGGAAAATTAATGAGGAATATCAGAATTTTGTTCCTTAAAGCTGCATCAGTGAAGCACAAATAAAAACGTATATGTTAACAAGTTAGTCCGTTAGGTAACCAGAGCTTTTTTGGAAAGAACACACATTGCCTCGTCCGACACTTCGGTACTTATTTGACAGACTGCAAAATGTTATAAAAAGGATTTTGAAAAAATAAAACAAAGAAAATTATAAAAAAGGATTTTGAAAGTTAACTACTTTGAAAACCTCAGATATTATGCACGAGAAGCACTTCCACAAGTAAATAAACTTTAAAACTGAATATTAATATTTGCAGATATATATATATATA
>Ga0123354_10019904_pt1 | contig 10545 bp, 10 predicted proteins | sample TergutLab28metaG_2_FD_97872 | JGI IMG/M metagenome (GOLD analysis project Ga0123354, IMG submission 97872) | Labiotermes labralis P4 segment gut microbial communities from Petit-Saut dam, French Guiana - Lab288 P4 | ecosystem: Host-associated > Arthropoda: Insects > Digestive system > Gut ...
GACAAATACCGCTATTGCAATTTTTGAAACAAACCGTTCTTTTGATTATAAAAACGATGATGTAACTTTTTACGATTTGCGGGACGATGGTTTTGTACTTTCAAAAAACAAAGGACGTACCGATGTTTATGGGCGTTGGGATAAAATAGAAACAGAATTGTTAAATTCACTGAAGCCAACAGCAAAAACAAATGATATTACGCTTGTTCGTTGTAAAATTAAACCCAAAAATGAATGGACTATTTATGCACATAGCAAAACCGATTATTCCACGCTTTGCGAAGAAGATTTTGTAAAATCGGTTTCCGATTATATGATATTTCAAGCAAAAAAAGATTTGGATTTATTGGATAAAAAGGATTTAACAGAATCGGAATTGTTTTTAATGCTCAATTCATATTTTAAAAATGAAGACGGAAAAATTACAAAGAACGAAAAAAACAGCATTCCGCTTGATTTTTCTAATTGGAAAGAGTTTGAAACAAGTACTTTGTTTGATGTTATAGGAACAAAAACCACGCCTTTGTACGATTTAGAAACAATGTACGGACAAGGCGAGTTTCCTTATGTTACAACTCGTGCAACAAATAATGGCATTGCAGGTTATTATGACCACAAAACAGAACAAGGAAATGTTTTAGTTGCCGATAGTGCCGTTGTTGGTTATGTATCATATCAGGCAGAAGATTTTACTGCTTCTGACCACGTTGAACTCTTAAAACCAAAATTTGAATTGAATAAACACATTGCATTATTTTTACGGACAGTTTTAATGAAAGGTTCGTACAAATACGCTTATGGTAGAAAATTTAACCAAGATAGAATAAGAGCAACAAAACTACTATTGCCTGCAATTTCCGACAAACATCCCGATTGGCAATTTATGGAAAACTATATAAAATCACTACCTTACGCTGATAATATTTAAACCCAAATTCAATGAGAGATACCCTATTCATAAGCCACGCAACGCCACAAGATAACGATTTTGCTATTTGGCTCGCTTCCCGACTTGAAGTGTTAGGGTATAAAACTTGGTTAGATAAAGAAAGACTATTAGGCGGAGAGGTAATGTGGGGTGACATTCAAACTGCAATTAGAGATAACACAATCAAAATCCTTTTTGTTTATTCAAAAAATATTTGTGATGCAAACGGAAACATAAAAGATGGCATTGATAAAGAATTACAATACGCAGAAAGTATTGCAAAAGACAATAAGTTTTCTGATTTCATAATTCCATTACACATAGATGATTCTGCATTTAATAATCTGATTGGGTACAATCGTATAGCACAAGTTCCATTTAATGAAAATTGGGCAGACGGTTTGAAACAACTTTTGAAAAAGTTAGAAAAAGATAATATTCCAAAGATTGATAATATTGAAGAATCTACTTTGTCAGAATGGTACGAAAACGAGTACATATCAGATTGTTACATAATGGAGAAAAAAGAATTATATTATACTTCGTGGTGGCAAATTAAAGAAATGCCACAACAATTTTATATGTATCAATTTGACAAATCAGAACAAGCCAAAGCAATACGAGAACTCAACAAAGATATTCCTATTAGTTTGTTATCCAATATTTTATCGTCATTTGAGGGCAATTTGAATTTTTGTATAGAAAAAGATAATCAACAATTTGATGTTTTACCACTCCAAACATATACATTTACACTCAACGACATATTAAATGGTTTTGAATCAAATATTTTTCCACAACATAAAGATGCTGAAAATCATTTCAAAAGGTTATTACACTGCGTAATTTCAAATTTATTTTGGCAAAAAGGACGTTGTAAAGCGAAATTGTCAGGAAAGAGACTTGCCTTTTATCGTCCAAAATTCAACGATAAGGAGTGGGTATCATTTTTTTATCCGTTTTCAACACAAAAAAAACCGAAACGTAAACAAATTTTTGGAACGTTTGAAAAAATTGGATTTTGGCATTACGCAGTATCGCCGCAACCTATTTTATTTCCAGTTGTTGGTTTTTCGCTGAAATCGCACATAGTATTCACTACTGACGGACAGAAACTTATCGTAGATGACAAAAAAGTTCATTCATACAGACGGAAAAAGGGCAAACGATTTTTCAATGAAGAATGGCGAGATTTGTTTTTAGCATTTCTGCAAGGATTAAAAGATAACGACAACGAAATAAAAATCAAAGTAACATTTAACAATGATTTTATAAAATTATACGAATATCCTGAGAATTTTTGGAGTGAAGTTGGCTTTTATGACCCAAATTCACAAATGGATTTAGATAAAATAGAAAATTATGTAGAAGATTTTGAGGAGGAAAACGCTGATGATTGAACCTGTTTTAAACTATATTAACGAACCGTTTTTGACTTTTGCAAATGGTCAAAAAGCGATTGACCCGCGAGATGGGTTAATGCTTTTTGGTCCGTTTGACCACAAAGAAGTGCAAGGACAAAAAACAATAGGAATTATCGGTACTCAAACGTTACGCAAAACGATGATTGATTATCTCAAAAAAATTCATTTCCCAATTTTAAATTCCGACAAATCAGTTGCAAGACCAAATTTTCCGGGACTTGAAGCAATTTTTGGTGTTTCAGTAAATTTCAATAACATTCCACAATTAGATGTAAAACAACAAGAAATTGATAAATTTTTAAAATACACCGACCCGCACCAACGAGTTCATAATTTAGTCAATCTTTATGTTGATAAATTAACGGAATATTCCAGCAATGAAGAAAAGCCTGTTGATGTGTGGATTGTTGTAATTCCGCAAAGCATTTACCAATTTGGGCGACCTAATTCAAGAATAAAAAAAGACGAAAGCAATGTTTCCATAGGATTAAAACCAAAGGATAGAAATTCTAATATGATGCTATTATTTCCAGACCAACAGGAAGAACGCGATAGATTAAATGAAGCATATCAATTTGAGATAAATTTTCACAATCAGTTAAAAGCCAAAATTTTATCGTCAAAAATTATTACACAAATAATCAGAGAGGATAAAATCAACTACGAAAATTTATTGACAGACGAAAAGAAAATTTCAGAAGAACGCAAATTTGATACAGCAAAAGCGTGGAACATATCTAACACGCTATATTACAAACTTGGTGGTTTACCTTGGAAACTTGATGCAGTCAGAGAAAATGTTTGTTATCTTGGCTTGGTTTACAAAAAAACTGAAACAAGCGACAGAAATAAAAATGCGTGTTGTGCCGCTCAAATGTTTTTAGATTCGGGCGACGGTATGGTTTTCAGAGGGAATGTTGGTCCCTATTGGAATAAAAGAAGCATTTAGGAATGCAAAAGTTTCAATAATAGATACCAGAACTGATTTTTTTAATGATTCCGAATATTATGAAAAAATAAAAACAAAATACGATTCTTATTATGAATTTATTTTAGCACAATATTTAAAACACATAATTTATTTAGATATTGCCGAAAAAGAAGTTGATGATGCAAAGCATATAAAAACACCGAATTTATTATCGGAAAACCAACCACTCAAAAGTAAGCAAAATAAGAAAAAAATAACCGAGGATATTGAAACAGACTTTTTTAACACCCGAAAAATAGAAAAAGTGGAAATAGACGAAATGTTGAAATTGAATAGTTTGCCAAGTTTGCTTTATCGTGTTCGCTTTGCTCACACCATAAAGCAAACCCCACGCCAAAAATGGCTACACCATTATTGGCTTTGCCCACCCACCGCCCAAAACAAGGACAAGACAGTGTAATTTTATAAAATATAGAAATATGAACTTGATAAAAAGAATTAATAAAATTGGAAAAGTTATTTTTGGGGCGATTGGTGCTGTGGTCTTTGGGGTAATTGCTAATGCCATTTAACCACTGTTTTGCTTGAATTTTTATACGCAAAAAAATGCTATCTTTGCGGTTCTAATTTTTAGCAGACTGTTATATGGCAAAAAAAGACACATTAAATGTACAAGGGGTAGAAATAGCATTTTTTCCGCAACAGAAAAACGAAGAAAATTATATTTGCCTTACTGATATTGCACGGTATCGCAACACACTTGAACCGTTTTCGATAATCAATAATTGGATGCGTAGTCGCAGTACCATTGAATTTATCGGACTTTGGGAAATGCTGAACAACCCCCATTTTAAACCTATCGAATTCGATAGGTTTAAAACCGAAGCAGGAAGTAATTATTTTGTTCTTTCGCCTCAACGGTGGATTGACGCAACTAATGCTATTGGAATTATTTCAAAATCGGGCAGGTACGGAGGAACTTATGCACATGAAGATATTGCTTTTGAGTTTGCCTCGTGGATTTCTTCAGAATTTAAACTCTATCTTGTTACGGAATTTAAACGATTGAAGCAGGACGAACAACACCGTCTTTCCCTTGAATGGAACTTGCAGCGTACGCTCTCGAAAATCAACTACCGCATTCATACAGACGCAATTAAGGAACATATTATTCCGAACATTGTTACAAAAGAGCAAATTTCTTACACTTACGCAGAAGAAGCCGATTTACTGAATGTTGCACTTTTTGGAATGACAGCAAAGCAATGGCGTGATGCAAACCCTGACTTAAAAGGTAATATTCGTGATTATGCAACTTTGGAACAACTTGTGGTTTTATCGAATATGGAAAGTATAAACGCTTTGCTCATTCGACAGGAACTGCCACAACACGAACGGCTTGTACAACTAAATAATGTCGCCATTACGCAAATGCGTTCATTGGTTGAAAATAAAAAAATGAAATTATTGAAATGAGACAACAAACACTGCCTGCGCCCAACATGCGGTTTTGCGAGATGGCGGCAGTAGCCCCGCAGAAATGGCAGTGTGAACTTGGAAGTTACTACCCCGCAGGAACGTTAGTGAAGCCGCCACCTCGCAAAGCCGCTGGCACGTTATCTGTCATTTTGGGACAGCGACACCAAAGATGACAATGAAAGAAAAATAAACAAACACTCTAATGATAAAAAAATATTTATATACAAAATTGCATATATGCAATTTTGTATATGTTTTTTTTGTATCTTTGCAGTCTGATATAAAACATAGTCATATATGAAAAATATTGTTGGAACAATAGTAGAAAAAGAAAACTTTTTCGGAAGAGAAAAAGAGATAAAACGTGCATGGGAACTGCTTAATGACGGTTATTCCCTCATACTTGCAGCACCTCGTAGAGTTGGCAAATCTTCTTTTGCTAATAAAATGAAAGATGTCGTTGAAGAAAAAAAATGGAACGGATTTTACATTGATTTGGAAAAATCCAAAACAGAAATGGATTTTATTAAACGGTTTTTGACGATTTTAAAAGGAGAAAGTTGGTTTGAAAAATTTCGTGTGGAAAACTTGACAATAAAAGGTAAGATTGTTGATTTGTCGGTTGATGTAGTGAAAAATGATATTTATCAAAAAATAGAAAAAGTATTGCCTTACGATGAAGATACTTTGATAGTGATTGATGAATTGACGATTTTTCTTGATTATCTTTTAGACAACGATATGGAAAATTTGAAAAATGTCAGTTTCTTTTTACATTGGTTGCGAGGTTTGAGACAGGAACATATCGGAAGTAAAATTCGTTGGATTTTTTGCAGTTCTGTTAGTATCCAAAATTTTGCCCACAAATACAATTTAAGTGATGCCTTAAATGATATAGAAGAGTTTCAAATAGATGAATTAAAGGGAGATGAGCCAACTATGCTTGTCAAAAGTTTGGCAAAATCCAAAAAAATAGATTTTCCAGACACAGAAATTCAGTATTTACTAACTGAATTGGCATGGAAATTACCATATCATATACAATTAATGCTAAAAGAAATTGGTGATTTAGTTGATAATGAACCCGTTTCAAAAAAAATAATAAACCGTGCTATTGAAAATGCAACGTCCACCAAATCTATACGTTTTAACACATGGATAGAACGTTTGAAAAATTATGGAGACGATAAAACTTATGCGCTTTTGTTGTTGAAAGAATTATCAAGGATAAAAAGCGGACTAAGTAGGGAAAATTTATTGTTGTTGATTTATGATAAAACAAACGACATGAATAAAGCGGAAGATATATTAAATCTCCTATTGCTAATGCTTGAAAATGAGGGATATATTATGAAAATGAGAGGAAAATACACTTTTCGTTGTCCGTTATTGAGAAAATTTTGGTATAATCGTTATATTGGATAAAATATGGAAACAGCAATTAGTTTAAATGAAATAGGATTATACAATCCGCAGCGACAAAGTGTAAAAGCTACCAAAGTGTTATTTGTTGTTCGTCAAAAACAATTTAATTCTCTGTTGGAAAGTATCTCTGCAGAAAAAAAAGGAAGCAGACCTCAACATTATCTCATTATCGGACAACGAGGAATGGGAAAAACAACTTTGCTTAAACGAATAGAAGTAGAATTGCATGATGAACCATATCGCAAACAATTTATACCACTTCTTTTCCCCGAAGAACAGTATAATGTAAAAAACCTTGCGACATTTTGGTTGAATTGTTTAGATGCTTTGACGAATAGTTTGGAGATAGAAAAATATCCTACTGAAATAACTGTAAAAATTGACAACACAGTAAAAGAATTATCAAAGAAAACACCTGAAACAATATCAGAAGAATCTTTTAAATTTTTAATGGCTACTTGTCGGGATTTACAACGCCGACCTGTGTTACTGATAGATAATATTGATTTAGTATTTAACAGATTAGAAAAACATGGACAACACGATTTACGTTCGGTACTAAACGAAAGAGGCGCACCAATTATAATTGGCGGCGGTGTAGTCAGGACAAGTAATGTGACAGATTATAATATGCCATTTTACGATTTTTTTCAAGTCGAAACGCTTGAGAAATTAAGTTATGAAGAGTTTGTAGAGTTATTAAAGAATCTTGCAAGGGTTACGCATAGTGATGAAACTGTTTTTAAGTCAATACAGGAAAATGCTGCTCGACAAAGAGCATTATACGGACTTACAGGGGGAAATCCACGTATAACAGTAATGTTATTCAAATTTATATTAAAAGGATTTGCCAATGATATTAATACCGATTTAGAAGCATTGGCAGATGAAGCAACTCCATTGTATAAAGCAAAATATGAAGATTTGTCCGAACAGCAGCAAATCGTTTTAGATGCAATTGCAATGAATTGGCATCCTATTCCCCTAAATCAACTGTCACAGGCAACTGGTTATGTCAGCGAACAACTTTCCGCACCATTGTTAAGATTAAGAGAGAGTGGCTGGCTTGAAACAACGTCTGCGTATAAAGCAAAAGGCAATGCGCATTCTATTAGCGAACGCTTTTTTAATATCTGGTTTTTAATGAGATGTAGTAGAAGGCATAAAGAAGGCGTATATTGCCTGTCAAGGTTCTTGGAGTGTTTTTACGGTAAAGAAGAATTGGAAAAAATATCAGACAATTTATTGAAACAAGATATTTGTTCTTCAAAGCAAATGTTAGTCAATATGGCAATATCCAAGTCAGAAATATTAGATCCCGAAAAACGAAAACAGCATGATGATAATATAAACAAAGCACTCATCGAACATGAAGACTTACGTAAAGAATTTGGTATTACCGAAGAATCTTTATTGGAAAAAATTCAAACATTGGGTATAAATAAATTAATAGATTTACAACTTAAAAATGAAAAATTATGGAAAGATATAGGCAATTCCTTACGTTGGGGAAAACAATATGAAAAAGCAGTTGTTTGTTACAGTAAATTCCTTGTAATTAATCCAAATGATGAAGACGTTTGGCTTGATAAAGGTCGTTGTTTGTCTGATATGCAAAAATATGAAGAAGCCATCAGTTGTTTTAACGAAACTATTAAATTAAATTCAAATGATGAATATGGTCGGTTGTGGAAAGGTTACTGTTTGTACAATATTCAACAATATTTAGAATCTATAGATTGTTTAAACGAAGCAATTAAACTCAATCCAAATGATGAAAGTTGTTTTTATTGGAAAGGGCGTTGTTTATATAATATGCAACGTTATGAGGAATCTATTGTATGCTTTGACACAGCTATTAAATTAAATCCAGAAAACTCTATGTTTTGGAACGGAAAAGGCTATAACTTCATTGATTTACAGTATTTTGAAGAAGCAGTTGTTTGTTTCAATAAAGCAATCGAATTAGACTCAAATAATGATTCTGCGTGGAACAATAAAGGCTATGCTTTAATAGAATTAAAGAATTATGAAGAAGCTGCATTTGCCTATGAAAAGTCAAGGTTAATTGTGCCCAAAGATTTGTTGGATAAATTTCATTTGACATTTCTATACAGAGATAAATTAAGTGAAATGAACAAGGCGAAAGAACTATTTAAGGAAATAGAACAGGAAATCAATAATGATGAAAATAAAAAATTTCTTAGCCGTTACTACCTGAATAAAACATTGTTTGAATTACACAACCAGAACAAAGGCTTAGCCAAAGAAGATTTATTGCAGGCATTTGCAGTTCTTGAAAATGAAAACAAAATATTGTCTATGGCAAATGAATATTGGTGGAGAAGATTTGGAAGCGTTGTTATTGAATTAGGCTATGGTTCTTGGCTACTCGCCATTTTAGAAGAAAAGGGCTATGATATTGTTTTATTGCCCTATTACACAGCCATACAAGCCTTAGAAATAGAAAAAATAGACAGCAAAAACGGTAAAAAAGAATCTGAAACATATCTCAAAAACAGAGCGGTAGAAGTAAGCGAACCAGCGAGAGCAATTATTAAAAAGATGCGGAATTATATGGACTGAAAAAAACGACAGATAACGGGCGGTTTGGCAAGATAGCGGCAGTACTCCCGCACAAACGGCAGTGCGAATTTGGAAGTTACTACCCCGCCCGAACGTTAGTGAAGCCGCTACCTCGCCAATATGCCACCACGTTAAGCGACATTCGCGGACAGCACCATCACGAGCAACAAACACTCTGAAAAATGACAAAAAATAATTTTTAAATTCTGAGATAAAAATGTTACTTTTGCAAAAATAAAAAAGAATAAAAATATGGCATATAGAAACGGGAATTATACGGCTTTTTATGTGGAAAGCCCCTTTAATCAAAATAATTTAGGTGCAAATTCTGCACGCGATTTTCTTTATTACAATCTTTTGAAGGCTTGGAAAGCAAAAGATAATTCTTTCCCTTTTAATGATTCTCACAATAAAAACTACAACGTTAGAGATGACAGTGATTGGGAAACAACACTAAAACCAAGATTAAGAGAAAGATTGAGAAATTCAAAAAATATTATTCTTTTTATCAGTTCTATTACCAAAAATTCTACTGCTTTAAGGGAAGAAATAGATTATGGTATTAATAATCAAGGATTGCCTGTAATTGTCATTTATCCTGAATATAAAGAAAAAAGCGATATTGTTACTTCAACAGGGAATTTTAAAAAGCAAATCACTGATTTATGGGATAAATTACCTGTTTTTAGAAATTCAATGAACAATGTACCAACAATACATTTGCCATTCAAACAAGAACTGATAACAAATGCTTTGAATGATAGCGATTTTATGGTAAATACAAAATGTAATAATGGACGGTATTTTTATAATGTATGAAACTAAATAAATTGAAATGGTTAAATAGTCCAACACGTTGGAAAGATAGTCTTATAGTAGCATCTGCAGTACTTGCTGTAGTTGGAACTATTCTTGCAATTTCTGAAATATCACTTAAAGATAATTTTGGAATAAATTGTTGGATTACAAGGTCGTTTGTATTAATAGGTTTATTTTTGTTATTAGTACTTGCCACTTTCATTATAAAGTATTTTCAAACGAAGAAAGGTATTTCCTTAAAAATTAGAGGCATTCAAGTAAATATACAACAAGGCGATATTTTCAATGCAAAAGGTTGGAAAGTCATTGCTTTTAATGAATATTTTGATACAACTGTTGATGATATAGTGATTGCTCACAATACGCTTAATGGCATTTTTATTGATAATTACGTTGATAATTTAGATAACTTGAGACAAGCAATTTCAAATACCCCAGACAACCCTAAATTAAAAAGATATACACGTAATGATATACACGTTTATCCGCTTGGACGAATTATTACGTATAAAGACTTTATGCTTTTAGCATTCACTCACTTTGAGAACAATGAAGCACGCCTTACCCAAAAAGATTACGAAGATTGCCTCCGAGTTATGTGGACAGAAATTTGTAGAACTTATGCGAACAAACCTGTTTTTATTCCGCTTTTAGGTTCAGGTATAACAAGATTTGACGGTACTCCCCATAAATCAAATTTCGACCTTCTAAAATGTATGTTTTGTACATTGCGAACAAGTGGAGTAAATATAAATCAACCAATTACAATTCTTCTTACAGAAAAAGCAATACAAGATATTAACATTTACGAAATGAAAGGAGTAAAATAATATGGATGAAATCAGTTTGTTCATTGACAATGCTGTCGATCAAATCAATAACGCCATCGTCATCTCTACCTGTGCTTACAGTTATATCTTTTTTGACCCATTTTGGAATGAAATATAAATCAC
>Ga0123354_10019905_pt1 | contig 10544 bp, 7 predicted proteins | sample TergutLab28metaG_2_FD_97872 | JGI IMG/M metagenome (GOLD analysis project Ga0123354, IMG submission 97872) | Labiotermes labralis P4 segment gut microbial communities from Petit-Saut dam, French Guiana - Lab288 P4 | ecosystem: Host-associated > Arthropoda: Insects > Digestive system > Gut ...
GTGTGTGTGTGTGTGTGTGTGTGTGTGTGTGTGTGTGTGTGTGTGTGTGTGTGTGTGTGTGTGTGTGTGTGTGTGTGTGTGTGTGTATGTGTGTGTGGCCGGGGGTAGAGGTACAGACGTTTCACCATCGACGGCTGTGTGGGACGTTCTAATGTTCAGATAAAAATCCGTAACGTGACATATATTAAGTAATGCGTGTGGATGTCAACACAAATCATGCTGCTTTGTATAGCAATTGAAAACCCTCCTAGTCGCTCTTGTAACGGCAGTTTGGCCTAACCCACCGATACACAGTTGTACAGGAGACAGGAAAAAAAAAAACTGACCGATCCTCAGTAGACCGACACGTCAGCTTGTTATTTTTTTAAGAAAACATAAGGACAAACCATTTTTTTGTGGACACAACATTTTGACAGAAATTGTGTTTGTAACCCTAGTGTCTAGTTAAGCGGAAATCTCAGTTTCATGAGTTGTGTGGGTTACGAGAAATAGCATTTTGTGAGCGATATAAGAGCACTAGGCTTATACAGAGGTCTGTCATCACTGTCCTTGGTATGAAATAGATAAAATAACAGCATGCCGTTTTGCGGTGTGGAAAGTAAAAGAGTTAGAGCATTACGGAGTAACATAAATTGACTTGGCAAGTCTATACTGGTAACAAATGCCACGTTCCCACGACCGGTGTGTCTGACAAATGCGCCAGCCGTTGTACTTTATACAAGGAGCGTGTTCACATTAACAGCCTGTCAGCAAAATGGGAGGTCGTAGGCGAATCAGTGCGTCAGTCACATTCTATGTGGAACGTAGGGGAACGTAACCGGCACACATTATGTCAGATAAGGATCCTGTTTAAGTGAGTCGTGTTAAATCAGCAGGTCTGTAGTGAAGTTTAGGTTAAGCACTGGTGATTGCTTCGACTTGTGTCACATTATCGGACTTCGGTATTCGGTGGGACGCGGACAAGTGGCCACTACTTGTACAAGTGTACCTTTCCGACGACGAGGCAAGTACACATATCCACTGTCGACATGTGTTCGTCAAATACAACAGTATTGGTAACCCGGTTCTTAGAATCGCTATAGCGATAGTTTTCTAAATATCGGCAGCATGTCTCTTACGGAAAGCTGTTGTGGCATTTGCTGTAGCTTAGGTCTCTGCCTGTTAGCAGAATTTAGTAATACGTGACAAGCAGTTATATTGCTCCACTGTTACGGGGCAGCGGATCAACTGGATATGTTCATAGATGGCTTACCATGCCGGAATTGGTAATGTAAGAAGCCTTAGGCGAAATGAGAACATATTTGTCATTCAGTCATTCAGCAGGCAGCAATGAAATTCCTAAGTACAGCTCAGATTAAAGTCTTGAAACCAATTTTTTATGTTTTGCTGACCGTGTATCTCAGTATAATTTCAGTAATTAACCAACTTAATGCACAGTTTCTTGTTTTATAATAAGTTTATTATATGCCTCTACATGTTTTGAGCACTGTTGTGCTCATCATCAGGAGGTCAAAATTGTATCATACAGCATCTGGTATCTTCACACCTTTAGGTGGCCGTCCGGTGCACTGGTTGCGACAAGACTCAACCAGTGCACGGGACGGCCACCTACAGGTGTGATGATACCAGATGCTGTATAATACAATTTTGACCTCCTGTTGATGAGCACATAGTGCTCGAAACATGTAGAGGCATATAATAAACTTATTATAAAACAAGAAATTGTACATTAAGTTGGTTAATTACTAAAAAAATCTTAAAGCCAACTCGATATACTGGTAACTGATAAAAATACACGCGATCAACAAACATATCACCGGTATATAAACACAGCATGTTTTTGCCAACAAGTGTCCATAATCTTGGGGGTATCAAGATATTGTATGTTTACGTGTCTCAAAATGCCATTCAGTCTTTTGATGAAGGATCACCCTGATGATGACCGCTTGTTGGTATAAACATGCTTCGGGTAAGCCACTTGACTTATATGCCAGTGTCGTGTTTCATGGTCTTGTGTATTGTATGATTTGTCTAAACCCATCAACTGCGTGGAAACTTCAGCTAACGCAGTACAATTTAAAGACGTGCTGCATACCATAGTTTAACTCATGCTCAACAAATGCTCTGAGGAAGCGGACAAGAAGGTGATGTTTGCAGATTGTGCCGTCAGCAGCCGGCAACAAACAAACAAACAAACAAGTGCTGTCAGTGAGTGTCTGTACTACGGCGGCTGTATTAATGATCCAGATCATCCTGAGTGCCTTCAGGACTGTCCCTTTCAGTGGCGTTCTGTACTGCCTAAGGCATGCCCAGAGTTGTCGAAGTACCGTGACTACATCGTAAACATAGTCAAGGCCAAGATTAATATTAGTAAATAAATAAATAAAATAGTTATTATATTTGCGGTATTAAAATCCGACAGTTGCGCTTCGAATGTGAACATTGTACTATTCCCTTTTTTTTTTTCTGTGTCCAGGTATTCATTGTCAGTTTAAACTTTCCGTTCTACAATAAAACTGTAATCAAGTTCTTCTTTGATTGTGTTTTTCGGGGACTTGTGTACTCCTGTAGTTACCGTCACACAATTTTGTCACAATATTTAAGTGACTACTAATTATCCAGTAAACTGTTTGTTTGTAGTCGGTTGTCTGAAATACGAAAGCATTGAGTAATACGAGGGTTCACATTAAACTTTTGGCGCCGGAATTATTTTTCTAATTTTAGCACACCCTGTAAATAAAATGTGAATAATACAGACACCAAATAAGTTAGAATTATTAAACAAACTGCATTTTGAAAAAAAAAAACGGAGAGTATATACCATGTTTAAAATATTTAGTACCTATATTTGTTGAATAAATATATAAAATGCAACTTTAGAGGTTAGCGGTGCGGTACGACACTATAGTTGACATTAGGCGTCAGAAGGTTAAATCTTATTCGTATGGACTAGTAAAGTCGCTGACTTATTCCAGTTTGAGGCATTTTTCCAAAAACTCCGTGGAGAGCATATTGTGCACCGTGGCAGGGCTCAGATGCCCGTGAGTGCCCGTCAGAGAGAGCAGAGAACAAAACGAGGCACAAGCGACGTATCTGAGAGGCAATGTTATTTTGATTTAGACCCAACCTGGAGTTCTTTTCGGTGGTACGAGCTGTGTTAAACCACTTTCCGTTTTTCTGTATCATCGTCATGCATGTAGCATTACTTGCTGGTGTCACCACTTTGGCTTCAAAAACTTCGACGTTAAAATGTCTGCTTTTGGGTATGCGGGACATATGCCCTTTTTATTCTCAACTGAAAATACGTTAAACTGTTAACTGGTACAGGAAGGCATGTAACCGACATGACCCAGACCTGAAAAAGAAATTTCCACCAAATGATAACGAACTCAAACTCTACTATGGCATTCATCACCAACCGTCAACGCAAAGAAAAGAAAGAAGCCATCAGGCAAGCGGGTGTAATAATGTCGACAGACGGTTGTATTATTCTCCGCAAAGTAGCCAAATCACTCGCACCATTTCCCATATCAACGAACTCTTCCCTTTCCAGTTCTTCCTGACGACTCTTCAGAATATACTCCCCAAACGTTTGCACACACGGATGTAACTGCCATATCTGTACGATAACTAATTTGTAAACTCAAAATCCCACCTGCTGTCTCATTTCTAAGACGAACTTTATCCGAATTATCAGTAAAGTCCGTAGAACTCTCGCTGTACCCATTAAAATTGAACACTTAACGTCCATGGCATCAACTTGCAGGCACTGACACAACATTTTCGCGGCATCTCCACGAATTGCTTCAAACTTAAAGGGCCTAAATGCGACTCAGTCCGAAGAATGACTCAACCGAGACTCTTAAATTAAAAAGCTATGCTGACCAGATTCTTTTGGTGAAGTATATAATCAGTTTTTGCCATATTCTGCCCAGTAGCACCAAGTGCTTCCTCAGAGTCCCAATCATTTGGACACTTCGTCAGTTGTCTGGGCTTCAAAGACACCATCCTTTCTAAAAATACGTATAAGATGTGTCATATAAATAAAGCGAGGTACGTTCATAGAAAGATTTTTCATTAACGCGTTTAAACAGTTTATCTGAGTCAGTTGGCAACCATTCGTCAAAAGATCCCCAGCACTGCCTCACCTCATCGAACAAGTGGTGGAAAACTGTCAGCCATATTCGTAGCAGAATCCCGCATTTTCCCCGTCCCCAGTCCGAAATGCAACGTCCTGTAATAAGACTTACTGCAACAAATCGTTTTCTGCTAATTCGTCTACTTCTGTTCTCAAGTTCCTTGCGTCTTATCTCCGTCGCAGGTAGACCAGAGTTTCTTCTGATACGGCCTCGTCACGTTGGAAGCCATACGCTTAACTCAGCTTGTTTTGTGTAATGTGTTATAGATACTGAATAGACTTACGTTATTATTTATGCTGTGATATTACTGAATTGTGGTGACATAAAACTTCGCAAGTATGTGCGCTGAGCTTTTAGGTGCCTGAGAAAATGTGGTACGTTCATGAAAAGATTTGGCCGAATGGTGGGGCAAAATGTGTCCGGATATAATGGAGCAGCTTTATTCATCAATAACTGTCTTCGCGATACACAAACTCTGTAAAACTAATAAGTAAAATATTTGGAAGTTCCTTTTCCGAAAGGCGTTAAAGGCAACGATTTTCCGCAAAACACATCGGTTGTCTTTTTTCTTTTAGGGTACGCACAGTCAATACCAGTAAACACCGCTAGCTTCAGTGCAGGGAGTGTTATTCATTTTGTACTCGAGTGTCGGTTGGAGCTACAGCGAAGTGATCGGGGACCATAAAATTAACGCGAGAAGATTTCTGTTATTCATAGATTGTCAAGTAATGTCAATTATCCGTGTTAAGTGAGCATAGGATAATCCGCTTAATGAATATCCTTTATACCGAGTCTGAAGTGGACCACACCTGTTTTTCGTACCCATCTGCTAGAACAGCAAATATGAACTATGGAGGCAATAACTGGCATTTACAATAAAATGTATTATTTATATTTATTTATTTATTTATTTGCAGTTATATCTTGTGCTGTTGTAATAAGAATTCCTTATTTGTGTAAAAATAGTAATTAATTTGTAAAGAGTGTCTTTGTATCTTAATATCACCGCGATCCAGATTAAATTGTTCGCGGGAAACCACCGGTCCACGGGCCTTATTTTTCTGTTAGTTGGCAGACTTGACATGAAGACTTGTTAAAGTAGCCGTCTAAAAGCGGACAGAACTAAATCTGTGTACCGAAGTAGAAGTACTGTATCTACGTCCTCCACATATTGTTCGGATATAACTTCAAATGGGATTGTTTTAGGGGGTGAAACTGTAGAATACTACATTGTGGTCTGGGGGTCATCATGAATTCGAGTGTTAACTGGGTGAGTTTTCATATGTGGTGGTGTAGATTGAAGCTTTGTTTTATCCCCCGATTCACCGCGCTGGAAAGAAGTCGCGAATGTTTTGTATATGTTCTGACGAAGTGGAAGTTTTTTTTTAATAAGCCTTGACCATGCATTAAGATGATTCGATACGAAGATAAAAACCAACTATTTAATATGAGCATTTAAGAATATTCTTATAATAAAACGAACTAGATGCACTAATTTCTCACATTTAGTTTTGGAATAAAATTGCTGTGTGTACAGTGAAAAACTCCTGATGATGGACAGAGGAACTGTCCGAAACATGTAGAGTTTTAGTCCAAAAATAAATTTGAGAAATTAGTGCATCTAGTTGGTTTCATTATAAGAATTTATCACGATGCATGGTCACCTGAACGTTAAATTTAAGAATATGTAATATAATTAACGTAGTAAACCTCCCATAGGGTGGCCGAAACATGTACATGCAGGAGTTTTACTGCGTTTATAAAATATTCTTGAATGTTTATTTGCATTGTTTAGATTTATCTTCATGTCGAAGAGTGGACGGGAGACGTTCGCGGTCCAATTTAAGATAGACTGGAATTTTCTTTGACCAGCTAGGGAGAATAACAAGAATCCATTCAGGAAAGCCGGTATCCAGACCGAGGTTCGAACCATGCACATCCCAAATACAAGTCTTCATCAGTTAAATCTGTCCAGAAAATCTTAACTTTAATATTGTTAAAACGGATATTCCAACAAATGCATTGACATGTAAAATACAGTACAAGTTGTCTTTCTCTTACAGGTTTCGTGGATTGTTCGCCATCCTCAGGGAGACCATAACACAAAGGCACTACACGCATGAAGTCAAAACATCTGCAGCGCATAATATAAGCAATAGCTGCTACAGACATAAACGTCTAGATATCAGCAGTAAAGTATCTGCACTTTTAGGTAAGTAATGGCGGATCCCCTTACGGCTCTTGATGGTTTTATATTGACCATGACCTCATGTTTTGCCAGTCACGGTTTGAGGAATCTTCTCCTTGAAGCTTGTTTTGATATCTCATATCCAGCTGACATGAAGAGTGTGCAGTCAATTGGTGACCTCTCGTACCCCAGGCTGCTAGCAAGCAGGGAGAGGACAATAAGGAAAGTGAACTAAATCGACAAAAAATGTATATACAAGTGCACAAATGATGAAGCAAGAGCATGTAATGATCACACTACGAAATTACTGATGAATTAAAACAGCGGTTAGTCAGTCATACTGCAAGTTGGTGAGATGAAAGCTAGTGCTGCAAGGGCTATTTATCCAATTGAGAAGCTAGCGCGGTGCTTTCTGGGTATTCATGACAATTGCTTGTGTTGTGCTGTACGAGAATCTGGCTGAACTTTCTTTCTCACGCCCTCTGTCGGAACAGTTTAATTGCCCTACTAGTTTTTTTTTTAAATTTGGTTTTTAGGAATAAAATGACACAATTTGATGTTGTATCGTTGCAAAGTGAATGGCACTTTTCTGCAAATTGTCAAGATGTTAATGGTTAGAGGCTCGGCGAGGAGAGAGAAGTACACGGAACAGTGATAAATCTTCCTGTAATCAAGTGTATCACGTGATTCTCGCGTGCATGACATCTCAGAGAGGAGGCAGTTGTCTTTAATTACAGGAGACTAGCTACTCAGACTCAAAGACTCAAGAAAATCACGGACTTCGCTTCCAGCATAAGGCTGGCTGCGTGATGAAATGAAATTGTTCAGTTGAAAAACAAGAGCACATCAGCTGCGTGAATCAGTTGAGACCCGTCTAGGTTTTGTCCCTTTACTCAACTGATTGTACTAAAGTTAACCAATACAGTACAGTTGAAGAAGGGCACAGTAATTGGCATGTTCGTAATCGAGCAAAGCAGATTGCTATAGAGTGTGGATATTTGTGCAGGGAGAGTGGAAGGGACAAGGGCGGACGTATCAAGGTGAATGACCAAGTTACCCACGAAGCTTCACTGTATGCGTCGCAAGAAACGTCGCAGATCCTGGGGTCCGGCCAAGTGTGGGTTCTGCACGTAAAAGGCGAAGTTTGACTGCACACACCGTGAGGGCAGCCAGAGGGAACTGAAGTATAGTATCATTCTTAAACGTGGCACTAGATAGGAGTGGTCGGTCTCTCTCCCCGCCCGCTTAACTCCCAGGAAATGGCCCCCAGTATATGGGGAACGTAAAATCTCTTGGGGTAGGCGTAAGACATTGTTTTTATTTTATTTTATTGTAATTACAGTATGCAAGTTGTGAGGACCTTCTTGTAGGATTAAATGGTATCCCTGAAGTTGGCCGCGAAGGCTGCAGTACGAAGCAGACATTAGACGCAGTTGCGATCCATAAATGTGTTGAGTGTTGGATCTATTGTTTGATAAACCAGATACCTTATTGTGTCGCTGGACATGCCGTTGTGCTTTATGTGTTCAAACAAGCGTTCAAGACCGTCAGACACAACTGTTTAACTAATTATTTTCTTGTCGTAAACGTGGCAGCTACCACCTGCCATTCTTAAAGGAGCAGGATGGGAGAGGGCGGACTGGATGGATCTGGCTCAGGATAGGGACAGGTGGCGGCCTGTTATGAATACGGTAATGAACCTCCGGGTCCCGTAAATCTCTGGGAATATCTTGAGCAGTTGAAGAACTGTTCGAATCAGGACTGTTGGTACGTGGAGCCAGTTCGCCTGTTGGAGACGTCGCTGCTTCACAGCACTTCTCCGCGTGTCAGAAGTGAACACTAATCTCATTGTACGCTCAAGTGTGTGAGAAGGAACGTGTGGGGCGTCTTTTTTCGCACGCCCCCTGTGACCGCTTTCGCTCGTGGTGACATCATTTTTCAACTCTGCTGTAAGTAGCCATCGTCCACTGCTTCCATGCGGCCAGGGACGCAGGCCCTTGCGTGCCTCACACTCGACGTTTGACCGCGCTCCATTTACAGCAATTAAAGTCTACTACTAATAAAGCTAGCAGAAGCAGCTATACGCTGACTTAATAATTACTGATATGGCAATGGTCCTGCTGTGTAGTTAACCAGCGAATCAGAACATCCGCTTCCTATGCCTGCGTAACTCCAGTGCTCAATCCTTCATAATAGCCCAGAATTCTGCATTTAGGAGAGGCTTAGTATTAGTTCCCCTTTTTTGGTAGAACGATACATTATAAGAAACTATTCTTCGGTGTCAGTAACGTTAATATCTGCCTCCCGGGATCTAAATTTTGCAACTTTGACTTTATGGTATGTAACTGTTTACAGCTCGGTCTTGTTATTATGGTCTCCTGTAATTTTTTTTAATCCATGTGAGAAAATGTTCCTACAATCTTACAGACAGCTAAAGTCTTGGCTTCAATATCTTTTTATCTGTGTACAGTATTTGATTTGTTTCGTGTAGGTATAAATTGAATGATGTATAGAATTTAATCAGGCATGGGAATCTAGAACTGTAACGTCACGCACTAGGCTGTAACACCGTAAACGATATTACAAAACATACAGTACAAATAATGCAGAGTGTTTTATTTATCCCGTGATTAATGCTGGCTACGAAGGGGACGAGATAAGTTCAAACCCCGGGAAGGCAGAAGATTTCTGTGGACGAGTCAACTTTAAACCCAACATTAACCCCTAACCCGCTAACGTGGAGAATATGGTGAGCTCCTAATAATGTCAGCAGATGGCAGATGGGATTTAACTCGGCATTCAAAGGGTTAAACAATCGATGAAGGGTAGATCAACATCTAAGTATGTTGAAGTGTATTTAAGATCAGATTCGTCCCGATTATTTAAGTTCAAGGACATAGTAATGGTGGAGTGTAAAGATGCCTCTCTGCACGCCATGAAGTCTTATGGGGGAGTGAAAGTATATAGCTCCAGTCATTCTTTTCCTTGGCACAGAAGGGGGTGAATGGTCAGCTTCACGCCCTGGTCGGTCGACCCCTCTGGGAAAGTGCTTCCGATACCCAACGTAGGAGGAGGGGCGGTGGACTCAGAGCTGGTCTTGACGCTTTGGAGACACGTTCCTTGTTCCAGCCGCAAATCTAACCCTCATTTCTCGGTTGTCCAGCCCTGAGCAAAGTAACTGTACCTACCAGGACAGGCATGTCCATCCGTTTTTTGGCAAATGGCCACAGCCCTTAGTGTGGGCTGATTCGTGGGCCACACGTGTACAAATCGCCTAAATTGTGTGATTGATATAATATAAAGAATATACATGGGGTGGCATGGGCTGGATTAATCTGGCTCATGATAGGGACGGATGGCGGGCGCTTGTGAGTGGCAAAATGAACCTTCGGATACCATAAAATACTGAGCTTTCTTATTTTATGTTTATTTATATATACTCTTACATATAACTATATACAGACATATATTATATAAGAGTGTATGTATACTTATATATTATATTAGTCTATATATATATCTATATATATGAGATATATGAATAATTATATATAAGAATATACATACACTTATATGTATATTCCTATATATAAATACATATATTCTTATGTATACATACGTATGTATTATATATATAAAGACCCACATATAAAATATATGGGTATATACTTATACATAAAATGTATATATTTACATATAAAATATATATTCTTATATATTAGTATATATATTAACGAGTGTATATATAGTTTTATATACATCAGTATTTATACTAATATATATTCAAACACACGCAATATAAATGTAAGTACATTGATGTATAAACTCATGTATATAAAAATATATGTATATACACTCCTAAATATATATACTACAGTATATATATTTAGTATATAAATAAATATGTTCTTATACATCTATATCTTATACATATAAGTGTATGTATCTTATATAAATATATATTCTTATTTATAAGTATGTATTCTTATATATATATATATATATAAGTATTTATATATGTACACTTTCATACATACAGACCCATATTTTGTATATATGAATGTATATTTATAAATGCTTATATATATGAGAGCATATACATACGAATATATATAAGAATATATATTTATATGTATAATATATAATTGAATATATATAAATATGTGTATTTATAATTATTTACATATATAAAATACATAATTACACGTATATTTACA
>Ga0123354_10019906_pt1 | contig 10544 bp, 10 predicted proteins | sample TergutLab28metaG_2_FD_97872 | JGI IMG/M metagenome (GOLD analysis project Ga0123354, IMG submission 97872) | Labiotermes labralis P4 segment gut microbial communities from Petit-Saut dam, French Guiana - Lab288 P4 | ecosystem: Host-associated > Arthropoda: Insects > Digestive system > Gut ...
CGCTTTTGGATGGATGGCACGCCTCTGCACCACATACTCCTTTTATGGATGGAATAAGGCCGAACCCTTACAAATGAGGTTGAACTTTTAACACAATCGAGACTCTCGCGAATGCGACTATTCACATACTTTGCATTCAGGCCGTAACATGATGTTTCTCGTGGTCTTGGCCCGTTTCCGAAGAAGCCAGCGAAGCGCGTGCCACCTCCTCTAAGAGAGCCTGTTTACGATCTCAGCGGGCCCGCTGCGATCGTAAACAGGCTCTGAGGGGGTTGGGGTTCAGCCTTATGCGCGTTATCGGAGTACGAGGCTGGATGGCTTCGCTGCGCTCGCAATGACAGACCCGTCATTGCGAGGAGCGAAGCGACGAAGCAATCCAGGATTGAGCCAGAAACGCCCCGAATCAGCCGCCGCCCTGCCGCCAGCGTTCGTAGCCCGCCGCCCTCAGTTCGCAAGCCGGGCAGACGCCGCAGCCGTGGCCCCAGTCGTGCCGGTGCTGGCGGTCGCCCTGGTAGCAGGTGTGGGTGTCTTCCCGGATGGTCTGGATCAGTGGTTCGCCGCCCAGATCGAAGGCCAGCTGCCAAGTCGCGGCCTTGTCGATCCACATCAGGGGCGTTTCTATGCGCAGCGAGCGCGCCAGGCCCAGGCTCAGCGCGGCCTGCATGGCTTGCATGGTGTCGTTGCGGCAGTCGGGATAGCCGGAGTAGTCGGTCTCGCACATGCCGCCGACCAGCGCGGTGCCGTCCCGCCGATAGGCGAGGGCGGCGGCCAGGGTGAGGAACAGCAGGTTGCGGCCCGGCACGAAGGTGTTGGGCAGCCCGTCGGCTTGGAGCGCGATTTCCATGTCCCGGGTCAGCGCCGTGTCGCTGATCTGGCCGAGCACGCCAAGGTCGAGCAGGTGATCCGGCCCCAAGCGTTCGGCCCAGTGCGGAAAGTCGCGGCGGATGCGCGCCAGGACGGTGGGGCGGCAGTCCAGCTCGATGCGGTGCTTCTGGCCGTAGTCGAAGCCGATGGTTTCCACCCGCGCGTAGCGCTCGAGCGCCCACGCCAGGCAGGTGGTGGAGTCTTGTCCTCCGGAAAAGAGGACGAGGGCTGTTTCGGTAATCACGGGGTGTTCAGCGCCGTAGGATGGGTAGAGCGAAGCGAAACCCATCATCTTTTCATGCACGGATGCGCTGGGTTTCGCTGACGCCTTCACGATGGGTTTCGCTGACGCCTTCACGATGGGTTTCGCTGACGCCTTCACGATGGGTTTCGCTGACGCTCTACCCATCCTACGTTGGCGTTGACGTCGACGTCGGTTTGGGTGCGGGTCAGCGCCGTGCGCGCCATGGCGTCCAGCACGGCGGGGTGTTCGGCAATGGGCGGCTGGAGGGTGATGAGCAGGCCCGGATGGCGCTGGCGCAGCTCTTGCACCAGGCGCGGCAGGTCTTCGCGCGCGTGGCGGCCCGCGCCCAGGAACATGGGCCACACGGTGACGGCGCGCGCGCCTTCGGCCAGCAGCGCCTGCACCGCGGCGGGCAGGTCGGGCGCGGTGTGTTCCAGGTAGGCGCAGCACACGCGCGCCGACGGCGCCAAGGTCCGCACGCGGGCGGCGACGGCTTCGATGGGCGCGCGCCAAAGCGCGTCGCGCGAACCGTGCGCGAACAGCACGATGCCCGTGGTTTCCGGCATGTCTACTGCCTCAGCACCAGCCAGCCGAACGCGCCCAGCGACAGCACGGAATAGATCAGGCCCGGCGACGCCGCGGCCAGCCAGGGTTCCCAGTTGCGCAGGTTGCCGATGAAGCCGAACACGTTGTTCAGCAAAAAGAAGCTGATGCCCACCAGCACGCCCAGGAACACGTAGCCGGTGATGTTGCCGGAGCGGAAATGCAGATAGGCGAAGGGCAGCGCCAGCACCATCATCACCAGGCAGGACAGGGGGTAGAACACCTTGCGCCAGAATTCGATCTGGTAGACCTGCGCGCTCTGGCCGTTGTGTTGCAGATGGGTGATGTACTGGAACAGGCCGATGGTCTGCATGCGGTCGGGGCTGAGCAGCGCGGCGGCCACCATGTCCAGCGAGATGGCGCTGGGCCAGCGCCATTCGGGCAGGTGCTCGATGCTGATCCTGGGCTGGCCGGCATCGGCCTGCTCGTAGACGCGGCGTTCCACGTCGTACAGGGTCCAGGCGCCATCGCCGCCGAAGCGTCCGCGCGCGGCCTTGACGGTGGCTAGCGGGCGGCTGGTGGCGTCGTCCAGCTCGAAGATGCGGATCTGGCTCATGGTGCCGTCGGAGGCCAGCGCGCCGACGTTGACGGAGAAGTTGCGCGGGCCCTGCCGGTCTTTCATCCAGGCACCGGTACGGCCCATGGTGATGTCGCCCAGAAAGCGCGCTTGCAGCGCCTGCGCCGTCCGGTTGGCGGCGGGCGCTACGTAGTCGCCGACCACGAAGGTGAACGCCACGAAGCCCAGCCCCAGCGCCAGCAGCGTGCCCAGCGCGCGGCGCGGCCCCAGGCCGCTGGTGCGCAGGATGGTGTATTCGGAGCTTTCAGCCAGCCGCGCCATGACGTAGATGGTGCCGATCAGCACCACGATCGGCAGCAACTCGTACAGGTGGCTGGGAATTTGCAGCAGTACGTACAGCAGCGCGTAGGACACGGTGTAGCCCTTGGATCCGCCCGCGTTCACCTGGCCGAGCTGGTCGACGAAGTCGAAGAAAAAGAACAGCAGCAGAAAGGCCAGCGCCACGAAGCCGACCGCGCGCAGGATTTCGGCGTAGATCAGCCGCCGGATGGTTCTCATGTCGCTGCCGCCTCGGTGTTGGTCGCGGCGGTGCGCTGCCGCTGGCGGCCCAGCCAGTCGCCCTGGCGCACCAGCAGCCAGGCCGAGGCCAGCACGAAGATGCCGCCGTGCAGCAGCAGCAGGAAGGGCAGCAGGCCGATGCGCTGGCTGGCGATCCAGTTCTGGCCGACGCCGATCAGGTTGTAGTAGCTGGCGAACACGCACAGGGCGAAGACCAGGCTGGCGCTGCGTCCCACGCGCGGGTTCACGCGGGTGGCGGCCAGGGCGATGATGATGCAGTCCAGCGCCGCCAGCATCAGCCCCAGGCGCCAGGACAGCTCGGCCTGGTTGCGCGGGGTGGGCTCGCGCAGCAGCGTCGGCGTGGGGATCAGGGACGGCGAGTTGTTGTTGACCGGGCCCATGACGCGGGTGTTGATGCGGCTGCCGTATTCGGCGAATTCACTGACGCGGGACTTGCCGGTGGCGGCGTCGGTTTCCAGCCGGTAGCCCTTGTCCAGCACCAGAAAGCGCTGGTCCTGGAGGGTTTCCAGCCGGCCATTGTCGGCGGAGGTCATGGATTCCCTGCCGCCCTCGGCGGAGGCGATGAAGATGTTGTTGCCGGTTTGCGCGTCGGGCGCGTCCTTGTCGATGAAGAACACGTGCTGGCCGCCCGCCGACTCGATGAAGCGGCCCGGCGCCACGCGCTCGATGTCGCCGCGTCCCTGGTAGCGGTCGCGCAGCTCGCGGATCTGCTGGTTGGACCAGGGCCAGACCAGCAGCGACAGCACCGCCACCGCCAGCAGCACCGGCCAGGCAAAGCGCAGCAGTGGCTTGACGAACGAGGTCAGCCCCTGGCCGCTGACGAACCACACCACCATCTCGCTGGCCGCGTACATGCGCGTCAGCGTGGCGGTGATGGCGATGAACAGGCTCAGCGTCAGGATGGTGGACAGGTGCCCCAGCACGGTGAAGCCCATGACCAGCATCACCTCCGACGGGTTGACGCGGCCCGTGCTGGCCTGCCCGAGCGTGCGGATCAGCATCACCGTCATCACGATGGTGACCAGCACCACCAGCGTGGCGCCGAAGCTGCGGCCCAGCTCCTTGCGGAAAGAAGAATCGAATAACATCTGTCAAAAGGAAAACCCGCCGATTATGGACTTCCAACTCAAACTCCTGCGTCTGGCCGATGCCGCCAGCGCCAGAATCGCCTCCCTGATCGTGCTGGTGGGCGATGATTTCAAACCGGGCACCGACGCACTGTCGGGCTTGATCCAGCGCGCCATCGGCAGCGGCGACTTCAAGACCGAGGCCGGCCAGGTGCTCGGCAGCTACGCCAGCGCCGGCATCGCGGCCGACCGGGTGGTGCTGGCCAGCATCGGCGACGGCAGCCCCGCCAAGGCCGGCAAGGCCGCCGCCGCCGCGCTCGGCATGCTCAAGAGCGGCCCGGCGGCCCAGGCGCTGACGCTGTGCTTCGCCCAGCCCGTCGCGCCCGAAGTCCTGAGCGCCGCCGTGCTGGCCACCGCCGACGCCGCTTACGTCTACACCGCCACCAAGAGCGAGGAAACGCGCAAGCACCTGACCGTGCTGCGGCAAGCCACCATCGGCGTGCCCGACGTGGCGGCGGCGCGCGGCGCGTTCGCGCAGGCCGTGGCCATCGCCCAGGGCGTGCGGCTGGCGCGCGAATGGGCCAACCGGCCCGCCAACCACGCCACCCCGACCATGCTGGGCGAGGCCGCGCGCGCGCTGGCCAAGCTGCCGGGCATCGATTGCGAGGTGCTGGGGCCCAAGGAAGTCGCCAAGCTGGGCATGGGCGCCTTTCGCGCCGTGGCCCAGGGCTCCGAGCAGGCGCTGCGCTTCATCGTGCTGCGCTACCAGGGCGCGGCCAAGGACGACGCCCCGGTGGTGCTGGTGGGCAAGGGCATCACCTTCGACTCCGGCGGCATTTCGCTCAAGCCGGGGCCCGAAATGGACGAGATGAAGTTCGACATGAGCGGCGCCGCCAGTGTGCTGGGCGTGTTCCACGCACTGGCCGAGTTGAAGCCGGGCCTGAACGTGGTCGGCCTGATCCCGACCTGCGAGAACCTGCCGAGCGGCGGTGCCGTCAAGCCGGGGGACGTGGTCGCCAGCATGAGCGGGCAGACCATCGAAATCCTGAACACCGACGCCGAAGGCCGCCTGATCCTGTGCGACGCGCTCACCTACGCCGAGCGCTTCAAGCCGCGCGCGGTGATCGACATCGCCACCCTCACCGGCGCCTGCGCGATCGCGCTGGGCGGCGTGCGCTCCGGTCTGTTCGCCAGCGACGACGCGCTGGCCGAGGCGCTCCAGAGCGCCGGCGCGCAGGCGCTCGACCCCTGCTGGCGCATGCCGCTGGACGACGACTACGCCGAGGGCCTGAAATCCAACTTCGCCGACGTCGCCAACGTGGGGGGGCGGCCCGCCGGCGCGGTCACGGCGGCCAAGTTCTTGCAGCGCTTTGCCAAGGCCTACCCGTGGGCGCACCTGGACATTGCCGGCACCGCCTGGAAGAGCGGCGCCGCCAAGGGTGGCACGGGTCGGCCCGTCGGCCTGCTGCTGCGCTACCTGCTGGGGCAGGCCGCCGCCCAGCCGGCGAAAGCGCCGAAGGCTGCGGCCAAGACCCGGCGCAAGCCGGCTGCGGCGGGGCGCTGAGTCGAAGGCGGCGCGGCCCGACCGGACCCGACACGAGCGCGGATCGCCATGACCGATGTGGCCTTTCATTTCAACGTGCCCCACAAGCTGGGCTACGCCTGCCGGTTGCTGCGCAAGGCGAGCGCGGCGGGAACGCGGGTGGGCGTGGTGGCATCACCAGAGACACTGCGCGAGCTGGACGTGGCGCTCTGGTCCTTTTCGGCGCTGGACTTCATTGCGCATTGCGACGCCGCCGCTCCCGCCGACGTGCTGGAGCGCACGCCCATCGTGCTGGCCAGTGATTGCGCGGCGCTGCCGAGTGCCGGCGTGTTGGTGCACCTGGGCGCCGACGTGCCGGCTGGCTTCGAGCGCTTCGAGCGCCTGATCGAACTGGTCGGCGCCGACGAGCAGGACCGCGCCCAGGCGCGGCTGCGCTGGCGTCACTATGCCGAGCGCGGCTTGACCATCCAGCGGCACGACCTCGCCGCCAAAGAGTGACTGTGTCCGCCAACGATCCCCCGCCGTTTTTCGTGCCGACGCTGACCGAAGTGGTGGCCGCGCCCGCCGCCGCCGAACCCGCGCCGCCGGTGATTTCGCTGTTCGCGCCCGAGACCGTGGCCAACCTGCCGGCCACCTCCGCCGCCGTGGCCTTGGCGGCGACGTCTTCGGTGACCGCCGAGGCGGTGGCCGCCGCCTTGCTGCGGCGCATCGGCCTGGAGCTGGACCGCCAGATCGGCGAGACCATCGCTCGCGTGCTGCACGATCAGATGCTGGGCTTCAATCCCCGGCTGCACAAGGCCGTGGCCGACGTGGTGCGCGAGGCCGTGATCAAGTCCCTGGCGCAAGAGGGCATGCCCGATGTGGGCCCCGGGAAAAAAATCTGAACCGGCTCTTTAGGGCCGCACCAGCGCCGCCAGATGGCGGCGGTCGCGCCGATCCTTCCAGTGCCAGACTTCGCGGCCTTCCAGGCTGAGCCGGCCCCAGACGGCAATGGCGTGGCCGCCGCCGCCGGCCACCACTTTCAGGCACGACAGCGTGGCCGGCACCTTGCGGAACGCGCCGCCGCCGAGGGCAATGCGCAAATTGGCCAGCAGCGCGGCGCCGATTTCGTCGGACGCCTCCGGTGGCGCCACGAACACCTGGCGGTGGCTGGCGCTTTGCAGGTGCCCGTTGACCACCGGCAGCCCGTCATTGCCGATCCGCAGGCCGGATTGCAGCAGCCAGTCCGGCGCGCTGTCGCCGGCGCTCACGATGGCCGCGTCGCACTCCAGCCGGGCGCCGCAGGTCAGTTGCAGCGTGCCCCCGCCCAGGCTCACGCAGTGGTCTTGCAGCGCGGTGATGTTCAGCGCCTTGAGCCGCGCCAGCAGGCGCCGTTGCAGCGCCGGCGGCTGTACGTCCAGCAGCGGCGGCGCGTCGCCGGTCAGCAGCGTGACGTGGCAGCCGTGCGGCAGCGCCAAGGCCTGCGCCGTCGCCATGGCCAGTTCGGCGCCGGGCAGGCCATAGCCGATCACCGCCACGTGCAGCGCGCGCTCGCGCGCCAGCGCCCGCAGCCGAGGCCAGAGATGGACGAAGCTCTCCAGCGGGCGGGCGAACAGGGCGTTGTGGTGCGCGCCGGGTATCCAGGCTTCGATCTCGTCGCGGTCCATGGTGGGTTCGACGTCGATCGACAGCACGTCGTAGGGCAGGGCGTCGCCGCTGGACAGCTGCACGCGGCGCGCCACCGGGTCCAGCGACCGCACCTGCGCCTCGGCAAAGCTGGCGCCGCTGGCTTGCAACAGGTGTTCGAGCGGGACGCGGATGTCCTCCAGGGCGTAGGCGCCGGCCAGGTAGCCGGGCAGCATGGCCGCCTCGATGTAGTAGGGCAGCGGGGCCACCAGGGTCACATGCACGCCGTTCTCGCCCTGCCGTGCCAGCCCTTGCAACACCTGCATGTGGGCGCGGCCTGCGCCCAGGAGCACGAGGTGTTTCCGAGGGAAATGCACGGTCATGTAAGCGAGTGTAGCGGGCGTTGCCGCATCGTTATCCGTGAAAAATCAAATAGGAAACCGGGAAGGACGGCCAATTTTTGGCGTAGGTCAAGAACTGGCGTCGGGGGCGAAGAGCGGGGCGGGGGCACGGTTGCCGCGTGACGCCCAATTTCTCGGGTGGCGCTGTGACCACCCCGGCGCTGCGCGCCACCCCTCCTCGGAGGGGAAGGGCGGCAAGCCGGGTTTCTTTGTGGCGCTGGCTTCCTCCCCGTCTTTCCCCAAAGGAGGAAGGCGTCTTGCCGGAAGGCTCAGTTGATCAGCGCCTGGGCGAATTCGCGCGCCTTGAAGGTTTGCAGGTCTTGCAACTGCTCGCCCACGCCGATGAAGTACACCGCCAGCGGCTGGGCGCGGGCCGCGTATTCGCGCGCGATGGCGCACAGCACGCCGCCCTTGGCGGTGCCGTCGAGCTTGGTGACGATCAGGCCCGTGAGCTGCGCCGCCTCGTCGAAGGCCCGCACCTGCGCCAGCGCGTTCTGGCCGGTGTTGCCGTCGATCACCAGCAGCACTTCGTGCGGGGCGGTGACGTCGGCCTTGGTGACCACGCGGCGGATCTTGGTCAACTCCTCCATCAGGTGCTTTTGCGTTTGCAGGCGGCCCGCGGTGTCAATCAGCACCACGTCCTTGCCGCGCGCGCGACCGGCGGCCACGGCGTCGAAGCTGACGGCGGACGGGTCGGCCCCCTGCTGGCTGATGATTTCCACCCGGTTGCGGTCGGCCCACACCGCCAGTTGCTCGCGCGCGGCGGCGCGGAAGGTGTCGGCGGCGGCCAGCAGCACGCTGGCGCCAGCGTCGGCCAGGTGCTTGGTCAGCTTGCCGATGCTGGTGGTCTTGCCGGCGCCGTTGACGCCCGCCACCATGATGACGGTGGGGTGGTACACGCCGACGGCCAGCGGCCGCTCCAGCGGCGACAGCAGATCGGCGATGGCGTCTTGCAGCAACTGCTTGACCTGCGCCGGCTCAGTGGCGCGCTGCTCCTTGACGCGGCGCTTGAGGTCTTGCAGCAGGAATTCGGTGGCCGGCACGCCCGTGTCGGCCATCAGCAGGGCGGTTTCCAGGTCTTCGTACAGCGCGTCGTCGATGCGCGTGCCGGTGAACACCGTGGTGATCGACGCGCCGGTCCTGCGCAGGCCGCTCTTGAGCCGGTCCAGCCAGCCATCGCGGCTGGGCGATTCGACGCGCTCAGGTTCCGCCGCGGGGGCTGGTGCCGGGGCCGGCGGCGGCGTTTCGGCGGCGGGTGGTGACGGGGGTTCTGGCGGCGGAGCTGGCGCGGCGGCCTCGCTCTCAGCCGGCGCGGCGGGGGTGGATGGGGCGGCGTCGGGCAGCGGCTCGGCGGCTTTCTTGCGGCGGAAAAAACTGAACATTGGCCCGGATTTTAGGCAAGTCCCGCTCCTGCCTCTTCCGGGGGAAGGGCGTCAGGCGTTGCCGCGCACCACCAGCGGCTGCTCGCCGCGCGGCAGCACCTGGCCGATGACCGCCGCCTGCCCGAAGCCGTGGCGGTGAAAGACCGCCAGCACCGCATCCAGCGCCTCGGGCGCGCAGGCGGCCAGCAGGCCGCCGCTGGTTTGCGGGTCGGTCAGCAGGGCGCGGTCGGTGTCGGCAAAACCGGGGGGCAGGGCCACTTCATCGCCGTAAGCCGCCCAGTTGCGGCCGCTGGCGCCGGTGACGAAGCCGCGCCCGGCCAAGTCGCGCACACCGGGCAGCAGGGGCACGGCGGGCCAGTCGATTTGCGCCGTCAGGCCCGCGCCGCGCGCCAGTTCCAGCGCGTGGCCGGCCAGGGCAAAGCCGGTGACGTCGGTCAGCGCGTGCAGGCCGGCGATCCCCGTCAGGTCGGGGCCGGGCGTGTTCAGGCGCGTGGTGTTGGCGATCATCTCGGCGTAGCCCGCGGGCGGCAGCGCGTTTTTCTTCAGCGCCGCCGACAGCACGCCCACGCCCAGCGGCTTGCCCAGCACCAGCACGTCGCCCGCTTGCGCGCCGCTGTTTTTCAGCACGCGACTGGGGTGCGCCAGGCCCAGGGCGACCAGGCCGTAAATCGGCTCCACCGAGTCGATGGTGTGGCCGCCCGCGATCGGGATGCCCGCCGCGCGGCACACGCTGGCGCCGCCGTCCAGAATGCGGCCAATGGTTTCCACCGACAGCACATTGATCGGCATGCCCACCAGCGCCAGCGCCATGATGGGCGTGCCGCCCATGGCGTACACGTCGGACAGGGCGTTGGTGGCGGCGATGCGGCCAAAGTCGAACGGGTCATCGACGATGGGCATGAAAAAGTCGGTGGTGGCGATCAGCGCCTGTTGGTCGTTGAGGCGATAGACGGCGGCGTCGTCGGCGGTTTCGATGCCCACCAGCAATTCAGGCGGCAGCGGCATTTGCGTGCTGCCGCGCAAGATGCTGGACAGCACGCCGGGCGCGATCTTGCACCCGCACCCGCCGCCGTGCGACAGGCTGGTCAGACGCGGCTCGGCGGGGGAGGGCGGCGGTGTGTTCATGGGCGGGATTGTCACTGATGGGCGCTGGCCCGGTCAGGCACGCCACCGCCCGAATGTGGGAACATTCGCACCCGGCCCACACTCTACAGACCCCATGCGCTTGAAACTTTCCCTTCGCGCCGCCGTCAGCGCGGCGCTGCTGGCGGCGTCCGCCGCTTTCGTTCCACTGGCCGGGGCGCAGCCCGCGCCCGCGGCATCGGTCAGCCAGTTCAAGCTGGACAACGGCCTCACCGTGCTCGTCAAGCCCGACCACCGCGCGCCCACGGCGGTGCTGATGCTGTGGCTGCGCGCCGGGTCGATGGACGAGGTGGACGGCGCCAGCGGCGTGGCGCACGCGCTGGAACACATGATGTTCAAGGGCACCGACAAGCTGGGGCCGGGCGAGTTTTCGCGCCGCGTGGCCGCGCTGGGCGGGCAGGAGAACGCCTTTACCAGCTACGACTACACGGGCTATTTTCAGCAAGTGCCGTCCGACCGTCTGCCTGAGGCCATGGCGCTGGAGGCCAACCGCTTTGCCCACAACCGCTGGAGCGATGAAGAGTTCGCCAAGGAGATCGAGGTCGTCAAGGAAGAGCGCCGCATGCGCACCGACGACAACCCGCGCGCCGTGCTGC
>Ga0123354_10019908_pt1 | contig 10544 bp, 7 predicted proteins | sample TergutLab28metaG_2_FD_97872 | JGI IMG/M metagenome (GOLD analysis project Ga0123354, IMG submission 97872) | Labiotermes labralis P4 segment gut microbial communities from Petit-Saut dam, French Guiana - Lab288 P4 | ecosystem: Host-associated > Arthropoda: Insects > Digestive system > Gut ...
AAAGGCGCACCTTTGGCTATTATGACAATGAAAGCGATGAATTTCTCGTGTTTGAGGTAGTTTTGACATAACCGTCTGCTACATTATGTGAGTTAGGGCTTCCATCTATTTTGATGCTCCTGATATCAGGAGGCCGGCCGACACGTGGGGGCACCAGAGGAAGAATAAGAGTTTGGCGACGTTTAAACCGAAATTCTTCAAACTTTTTCGGGCTTGGACAAACCTAACGAATAATTTTGAGGGCTCGTGTCAAAACTGCGGAAAACTGTCGAAGAAGTTCTTTCCCGTTTGGAAATCTGTGGCAGCAGCATCTCAGACGTCTTAGCGCCTCATAGCTTGGCGCCTAAGCTCTTAGTGCGCCCCTGGATACAACGAATTCCAGGTTCCATTTTATGTACATATAGAACCTAACGTGGACTGCAGAGATCAGGGTAAGCGGTCGGAGTACAGAGCACAGCTGGGAGGCACCTGCAGATTTAAAATTACCCACTTGTGCGTTGTGTAACGTATTTGCAAACGTTTTGAGTATTTACACTATTACATTACATTACGCACATTAACAAAATGGACCACATATCACATCCCGAACCATTCGCGTATGATGAATGTGCCGATCAACAAAATCGTATGACAATAGTGAAAATACGTATACTGGTTTGAGGATACAAAATCTTCAAAATGTAAAGTTTTGGGGCCTACCACCGAGCGGTTTCTAGTCGACCCCCACGTATCATGTGCAAAAGTCTGCCTCCACTTCCCATCTTTCGTGTTATTTTGAAATGCCGATATCAAGCTACAAAATTATACACTGTCAAAATTAAAATTTTTCCAGCTAGCGCCCTGCAAATTTCAATATTTGTTCGCTATACATTATTCTGATATAAGAGGGTCAAGATGATTGTGTTACGACGTCTTTCATGCAGTTCAGTTGGCGAACGCAACAATTCATGACGTAACATCTCACACAGCCTTAATGGTCTTGAATGTGATTATTCATTAGGCAAGATGTCCAGTTTTCGATACTTACACTGCTTAGCAGTTTATTAAACTGCATCCTGCCACTGACAGTCAACAGAATCTTGAGCTTAAAAGAGGCTAGGCTCATGACATAGTCCCAAATACAAACAAAATAAGCCATCGAAAACTTCTCTGCTTCGCAAAGCCATAGCAAGGATGCGCGCACTGTACACTGAAGGACAATAGAAATCAACGACAGAACAGAGTACTGTAGAAGCAGCATGGCTTATAAGCGATTACGTTGGGAATCAGTAATGGTGTTTAGTGGGTATTTATCGTAATCAGATGCACGATGAAGTTAGCTGCTGTCAACAAAGTACATTGATTCATAATCCAATATCAGCAAACCGACAAACATGATGAGTATAGATCATTTATATGAATTTGTGCATCCATTCGTTTAGATTCAGGAATGCATTGCTAATGTGAACATGCAACACCAAGCTAGGCTGATATTCGGAGAATAACAAATCTATATTTTTCGATAAGAGTGAAATTATTCTTTCACAAAGAATTGTTGTATTGTATATAAAGAGATTAATCAGTTAATTTAAAGGATTATTTCAAAACTGAGCACGTAATTATTTACGTGTGATTATGGACTATTCATAATTTAGTTACTTTTTTATTTCTTTTGATGTACTAGCAGAACGGGCAAGTATTATTTTACACCTTTATTCTGAAAAGTTCATGAGACAAAGGCTCACAGTCACACTGATAACAAAGGCTCGCAGTTACATTGATAACAAAGGCTAACAGTCACATTGATAACAAAGACTCACAGTTACATTGATAAGAAAGGCTCGCGGTTACATTGATAACAAAGGCTCGCAGTCACATTGATAACAAAGTCTCACAGTTACATTGATAACAAAGGCTCGCAGTCACATTGACAACAAAGGCTTGCAGTCACATTGATAACAAAGGCTCAAGTCACATTGATAACAAAGGCTCAAGTCACATTGATAACAAAGGCTCGCAGTTACATTGATAACAAAGGCTCACAGTCACATTGATAACAAAGGCTCACAGTCACATTGATAACAAAGGCTCGCAGTCACATTGATAACAAAGGCTCGCAGTCACATTGATAACAAAGGCTCACAGTCACATTGATAACAAATTGAGGAAGAGGAAACTGAATTCAAGCATACTTGATTTTCGACCTGTCAGATGTGCTGACTGTCATACCGACAAATACTTGGCGGTTGAAAAGTTTGGGGAGAGACTGTCTATATGTAAACAAAAACACAGAATTCTGATATAGAGAAGCAAACTTCAAGACGCTAATCAGATGGGGTTAAAATTTCAAAGACAAAAATTCTGCAGCATTGAGAAGTTTGATAATGGCGGGAACGTGGACAGGGTTTAGAGAAGTACAGCCAGAAGGATGAGACTCAGCTAGCGAGACTTTTGGGCAGCATGAAATATCATTTGATGAGGAAAGTTAAAAATTTTAGATCAAAGGAAGCAGGCTAAATTGCAGTGGGTAGAAGAGCCATAATAAAGTACTGCAGGTAATGTAAAAAATGTAGGAAGTGAAAATAGTAGGAACTAGAAAAAATAGAGAAGATATTGAAATCCAATATTGATGAAGAATAGGCTGCTTTATTTACAGACCGAGTTCGTACCGCGCTCTAAACACTTTTCATATCGGTTATGAAAACAAATCAGTTTATGTAAGATACGGCAAAGGTCGCTGTTTGTTCTGAGATAAATACGTAACACTTAAACACGGAGTTATGTACAATTGTTGTGTGTTAAACCTGGTAGTGCATCGGGCAATCAGTTGCCTTTAAAAAGTTAATGATTTTGAAATTAACACTAAGGACAAGAATACCAGAGACTTGGATAGAGACATAAAAGACTTTAAGCAGGGTTACCAGTCTAGAACTGGTATAGTAAAGGATGAGGATGTTCAGTTGGTTACAGACTGCCACAGCATTTTGCCTAAATGGTAGAACCATTTCTCCCAGCTATTGAATGTGTGTGGGGTAAGACATTAGGCTGACAGAAATATATACAGCAGAGCCACTAGTGTCCGAGTCCGGTGCCATTGAGTTTGCGATGGCTATTGAGTAGCCAAGTAGAAGTAAACCCCCTGGTTTTGATCAAATTCCCAAAGAACTCTTTTAAGCAGAGTTCAAGAAGGTACGTTATGAGATCAATGAACTTACTAAATCTATTTGTAATAGGGGAGAATTGTTTCAACAGTGGAACTAGTCAATAATTTTACGTATTTATAAGTTGGGCGAAAAAAAAGGCTGTAATGATTGCAGAAGCACATTATTGTCGTCACACACACACACACACACACACACACACACATATATATATATATATATATATATATATATATATATAATCTTTTAAACCTTCTCTAGTCACATCTCATTCCACTAGTAAACTAAATTGCTGGACACCATAAGTGTGAACTGTCACTGTGATGCACTAATGAGCGTCTGGGGCACGTAGTGGAGCAGTTGATTGAGACACTGTACTACAAGCCAGAAAGTCGCGGGTTCTACTTCTTCGAATTTTTCCGACCGCACTATGGCTTTGGGGTCGACTCAGCTTCTAACAGAAAAGAGTACCACAAATATTTCCTGGAGGTAAAGATGGCCGATGCTTAGGGCTGACAACCTTACCACCTTCATGTGCCAATTGTCACGAAATCTGGGAGCCTCAACTTCCTGGAACCCTCAGAGCTTGCTTTAGCCTTTACTGATCGTCCATTCTGCACTTTTCATGTACTGGGAAAGAACTGGTAATAAAAGGGATAATGCATAAGATAGGTTTGGACTTGACAAAAGCACATGATTTAGTTACAAATGAGGGAGGTTTAACGTAATATTTGTATTCTCTGTGGGTTTGGAATCGCGATTAGAACAAGTGCAGCAGAACTGCCATTTATCCTAACGCTGGTTATCCGGATTGTCTGGAATTCTACAAAACTAACTTGCCTTGAAATTATCGGTTATCGGATCAGGCACAGTAGAGTGCTATGGCTTCTGGAACTTCAAATCAGGCGTGGTCGAAAGGTTTAGATACAGGTACATACCGTAAACAGTTACAGCCCAACTTCAAACTGCCAATGTATCCTATTTTCAAAGAAAAATCCAATTATCCGGATTTTCTGCATATCCGGATTGGTCGCCGTCCCAATGAATCCGGATAAGTGGACTTCTACTCTACTTTAATCAAAACGGATTTCAATAAAAGCTATTGTAAATTCCGCACAGATCAAAATCTGTCCGATGCAGTTCCTGTTGAGGATGGCCTGAACGGAGGAAATGATTAATCGTATTGCTCTTCGACCTTGCTGCAGAATTTGTCATCAGAAACGTTCAGGCAAAAAGGAAGATTCTAAGTGGCAGTCATCAGGTTATGGTTTATACTGATGGTGTTACATAGAGTACATTTAGCAGAACCACACATGTGCAGAAGTTCCATTGTTCGTTGCTAAGTAAACTGGTTTCGAAATAAATGTTTAAAGGGTTAGATATGTGGCCATGTATCGTGCTTAGACTGCAGGGCTACATTGCAAAATGAAGGTAGGTAATAAATTTTTAAAAATTGGGCAAATTTCAATTATTTGTGAACATAAAAAAATCGCATTTAAGAAAAATTAAGTACAGACTGATGATTGGGACAGGGGGGGGGTATGTGGCAAATACGGCGAACAGGGAGATGCATACAGGATTTCAGTGGAATAAATCTGAAAGAAAAGGGGTCAGATTGGAATATCTAGACTTAGATAGGAGGAAGGTAATAAAATTAAGAAGTAAGTTGGGGGGGGGGGGGCTGGCTTGATATCATGGGGCTATGGATAGGAACGGGGGAAGCTCTTTTAAACAAGGGGATGAAACTTCCCTTTCCCTAAAATAGGGGGAATTTTTTGAAGAAAGACTCCGCTCCAGGGAGCAACTTTGACATGAATTATCAATTTGATGATTTTCAGAAAACAAATAATTTCTTCCAGAGCACCCTGCAACGTCAATATCCAAATTTACACTTTGTCCGGAAATAAAGTGCCACGTACACTACATGGTCTTAGACAGAGTAGCAAGAGGACAGGCATTTTATATGTATGTACTGTGTAGCCTCGAATGAAAAGCGCCCTCTGTTTCCTTTGGAAAACCTCGAGGAAACAAACCGTTCGGAAAATTCACCAAATCTCTGTAACCATGGCTGACTCGCAAAATATATTACGTCGGACAATGGTCACTGTCCGAGGTAACAATGATCTACCCTACTTTGAGGAATATTGTGCTGCTTTCGAAACATACACCAATAAATCTCAGAGAACTGACAGGGTCCACCTCAAGAGCATTGAGCTTGAATATCTAGGAGGACCTACGATTAGGCAGAACTTAGAAAAACAGTGCGGTTAGCAACAACCAGCAAAGCAAAGTACGTATAAAGTAACACTAGGGCGCTTTCGACTTAACCACTGTTTCCTTGCAGAGCTAATAAATATTACATATTCTTAGTGTGTCTGTATTCTTGCATTAGTTATCCGACATGCAAAACGCCATTTCGTTCTGTCAACTGTGGCCTCTCCGGCACTACCAAATTCTTCGACATTAACTCATAAACGGCACACGACTTTCCAAAATAGTTATTGAATATAAAATGTGTGTTTTGATTCCCTCTACAGCTTTTGCCTGAAACAGTCCTCATTCTGAGAAGCGTTCAACGAGATATTATCACAAATGTACACACAGCGGCCTGTATGTGAAGTGCCGCTACTATTGTCAGACTTTTAATTAAATTTGAATTTGTTCAACAGGTTTTCGAACAATCCACAAATATAAAATTTAAAAAAATATATGTCCTGGAGGAGGTGAGTTGTTCCATGAGGACAGACAGACGGACTAACAGACATGGCGAGGCTAATAGTTTCTTTTTCCGCAATTATGCGAAAAGCCTGTAGGAATGACTTGGGGTACGTTAAAAGGCGCAACCTTTCGCATTTGTGGCTTCACTTAACTGTGGGGGTCTAAACATTTCTGGAAGTACCTGCACAATGGCATTAGCTAATATACGTCTTGTAGCTATTAGTCGGTGGACCGGAGTGGTGGCGGGTCTCTGGGTGTAATGGCGTTGTTTTGGTTTGCTTTGGTTCTACACGTGTCCAGGAGCAGGACATGTAGCAAGTGCCAAAAACACAAACAAATTTCACGTGCCAAGTTACTGTCATTTAAAGTAGTTGTTATCTACAGTAATCATCATTCGTTAAGGAATTTTGACAAGAAACAAAGAATTTGCAATAGGTTTTGTTTTAAATTTGTGAAAACAGCTTCATAGAACTATGGTATGCCTAAGAAAACCGTTCATGATGACATCACGAGTAGAACACAAACCGTTCAAGATGACATCACGAGTAGAACACAAACCGTTCAAGATGACATCACGAGTAGAGCACAAACCGTTCAAGATGACATCACGAGTAGAACACAAACCGTTCATGATGACATCACGAGTAGAACACAAACCGTTCAAGATGACATCACGAGTAGAACACAAACTGTTCAAGATGACATCACGAGTAGAGTACAAACCGTTCAAGATGACATCACGAGTAGAACACAAACCGTTCAAGATGACATCATGAGTAGAACACAAACCGTTCAAGATGACATCACGAGTAGAAAACAAACCGTTCAAGATGATATCACGAGTAGAACATAAACCGTTCAAGATGACATCACGAGTAGAACATAAACCGTTCAAGATTACATCACGAGTAGAACACAAACCGTTCAACGCTACTTACGTTTCAAATACAGTTAAGCTTCGGTTGAAGTGCAGGTCACCACTCGTCCAGTCAGACTAAACAGTAAGCGCAAATTGTGTGTCAATGTCTGCATGAAGTTAGGAACGTGTGATTTGCGACATCTGTGACTGGTAGACCAATAATAAGGTTCGCGTTGACGCGTGTTAATCGAAGTTTTAAAGAAGAAGTGGATTGCTAAAAAAACTGTTATCTTCTGATGAGTGATGACCAGAAAGAAAACGGATTTCTGTCCGCAAGGGCTTTGCAAGATCAGGCCAAAAGAGTATAAATTTCGCTTAGAAGTTTATAAAGTGAAAATCCAGTTAAAAGGACGAATATTGAGAATATCGCGAATAATGAAGTCGATTCGAAAGTGGTGCTGGACAGCGCAAGAGACGCGATTTACAGCGACGCTTGCAGGAGCAGCACAACGCTGAGTATGCTATGTAGACTCCATAGGGTACGGTCTACTATATTTAAAGAGGACTGTACCAACCTGTAACTAAAACGTAAGCCTAATGTTTTTATGGCCCCATTTCAGAAACGTTTGGCTCACATCTCCTAGTCTTTGGTCGAATTTTGAATGAATAATCCACAGTAAAAATCCTGAAAACTTCGGCCCAGTACTGCCAAAATACTTACTTTTTATTGGCACATCGTCGAGGAGGTTTTGCCAAAAAAGAACACCATTTTAAAAGATAAAGCATTCTGCAAATTACGCAATATGGCTGCAGTTCATATTAGCATTGTGTTAAAATAAATTTTCGTGCTTGTTTTTAACAGTTTACAAAACAGAACAAGACTCGGCTACGTTATTCCTTTTCGTGCTTTAGAGGGGGACGCTTGTTGCCTTGGGGCCCTTCTCCCAGCCCACCCTTTAGAATACAGCTCGTTACAAAACACTCCGTTAATTAACTATGAACCATTCGGCTCTCTCGTATAAACAAGGGACATGAGGCACTTTATTCAAAGCACCGGTAATGCAACCCAGTTCATTGTGAAATACAGTGTATTATTGTTGCGTGTTTTTAGCTTGTATGACTTCGATATATAGAGATTTGTTTTGAGCAGAAGATTCTTCAGTTAGCTGGTTTACCTTCAGGTTAAGTATGGTGTGTGCAGAATCACCATAAAGTATGCACTTTGGTAGTATTTAACCTGAAGAAATATTTTTGCTATCTAATGGAACAACAGTTAATCAGATTTTCTAATTTGGAAAATTGTTTAAATTTGAGAAGTCACAGCGAAGTGGGTCCTTAAAAGAGCTCCTTCCTTTCCTGGAGGAAAGAGTGAAGATCACAGTAGATAGGTTAGCAGCCTTCTCTTATATTCGGAATGTCCGGGACTCGAAGGTCAGGCGGGAAACCGACTGCATTGATGAAGCCTTTGTCTCCTTCTTTTCAGGCATATGCTGGTACACTTTTCCGATAATTTCATTACTGCCTTATTCCATAGCTATTCCTATTTACGACTAAAAGCCACCGTATCACTCTACGGCTATAATATGCCAGAGACAGAGACTCCATAATCCATCACCACATTCACAATTGCCTACCACCTGTCACTATTCTGAGCCAGACCAGACAAGTCCACGCTCCCCCTACTTCTTGAAAAACTCTTTTAATATTATCCTTCCTTCTATGTCTATGTCTTCCAAGTTGTCTCCTTCCATCAGGTTTCCATACCAAAGCCCTATGTGCACTTCTCTCACTCGTACGTGCCACATGACCCGTCTATCTCTTTCGTATTGATTTGATCACCCGAAAAATATGTGATGATTCGTACAGATCATAAAGCTCCTTTTTATGTGGTCTATATCACTCCCCTCTTATCCTATCCACACAAAACAACCGGCAAATTTACAGTTCTGTGTTTCCTAATCTTTATATTCTTGGAGAGCAAACTGGAAAACAAACGATTCTGCACCTATTGACAAACGGCATTCCCTGACTTCAATCTGCTCTTAATTTTTGCATGAATGGCGTATGATAGTGACAGCGTCATCAAATAAAAACTAAAAATGGAAATGTATTTACCGTACCAACCTGTTTTCTGTCCGAATTAAAAGAATATTTTAATTATGCGCGTTGTGCTGAAGTTGGTAAACGCGCACAGACAGACATCAGGAGGCAAGTAAGCTAATGTTTGCAATTTTGATGCTAGCACGCTCAAAACTGACCTTCGAAATCACTTTGTGAAGATGTAGGTCGGATGGAGTAGTTCAGGACAGGATCCAGTGGAGTATTTTGTGCAAAATTAATGAACCCCCAATTCCGTATACGTATTGAGTTAGTTTGCCAGCTGAACTGGTAATATCTGCAGTGTGCAGCTCGAAGTCCACTTCAACAAGCGACGTTTCAAATTTGAATGAAGACATCACGAAGTGCTTGGATACGTATTGTAATACTAATTTGTACGTCAGCACAACTGTTTTTATTACACAAGGTAATATGTAGGCTACATGTTTCGACTAATAAATAGTAATCTTCAGGTCTATTCTTTACAGGTTGTCACAGGATGCTGTATACACATTGGGATATTATATCAGTGAAATATTTAAGCTTAAATATTTCACTTATATAAACACAGTGAAATCAGTTAAATATTTAAGCTTAAATATTTCATTGATATAAACACACTGGGATCCCAATGCGTGCACAGCATCCTGTGACTTAACCTGTAGAGAATAGGCCTGAAGATGACTATTTATTAGTCGAAACATGTAGCCTGCATATTACCTTGTATAATAAAAACAGTTGTGCTGACGTACAAATTAGTATTACAATAATTTTAAATTTGGCTTAGATGTTTAATGTTTTATATATATACATATGTTTGCGCGCGCGCGTGTATGTGTGTGTGTGTGTGATTACATTTACTCCCAAGTGGCTGTATATTTGACGGTACATATGTGTTATTAATTCTCTCACATGTTTCGGTTAATAATAATAGCCATCCTCAGGGAAAATGTTTAGAGAAAGGAACATTTTTGCTACAGCTTATCATCCGTAACTGTGCTCGGTGCTACATGACAAACAGAATAGTTAAAATATCAATATTTTAAGTTAAACAAGTACTAAACGTAAACAAAAATTGTAAAATATTGGTTTATATTTAGTTTTTGTTTAATTTTCTTTTTCTCGGCGTCCCAACGTCCAAAAGCACACAGTTCTCTTTTATCCCACATGGATCATAAATCCAGTACAGAACAAACCATGCATATGTGACAAAATAATAATCTCAGAGATTGTATTAGGACCGTACCATTGACAACACGTTGTAGCAACAAATGCTCCTTTGTGTCAACAATTTCACTGAGGATTGTTATTATTATTATTAGTATTATTATTAGCCAAAATAGTCCGAGAAATAATATATATATATGTATATATTATCCAACATATTAGCAATGATTTGGAAGTAAAGACGGTCTTAGTTTAGACATATTGAGGGCTCATATGTAGAGCCTAAATGGTGAAATGGTACAGACCCGAAAGGAAAGGCTTATTTAATTAACCTTTTGGCGTCGGAATTATTTTTTTAATTTTAGCACATCCTGTATATAAAATGTGAATAATACAGGAACCAAATACGTTAGAATTATGAAACAAACTTCATTTTGAAGAGAAAAAGACGGAGAGTATATACCATGTTTAAAATATTCAGTACCTATATTAGTTGAATACATATATAAAATTCAACTTTAGAGGTTAGCGGTGCGGTACGACCACTATAGTTGACATTAGGC
>Ga0123354_10019912_pt1 | contig 10542 bp, 12 predicted proteins | sample TergutLab28metaG_2_FD_97872 | JGI IMG/M metagenome (GOLD analysis project Ga0123354, IMG submission 97872) | Labiotermes labralis P4 segment gut microbial communities from Petit-Saut dam, French Guiana - Lab288 P4 | ecosystem: Host-associated > Arthropoda: Insects > Digestive system > Gut ...
ATTATTTTTTTAAATTTTAGCACACCCTGTATATAAAATGTGAATAATACAGGAACCAAATATGTTAGAATTATGAAACAAACTGCATTTTGAAGAGAAAAAAAACGGAGAGTATATACCATGCCTAAAATATTCAGTACCTATATTTGTTGAATAAATATATAAAATGCAACTTTAGAGGTTAGCGGTGCCGTACGACCAATATAATTGACATTAGGCGTCAAAGGGTTAAGAACCTTGTAAAAAACCATACACCTTACATGTTTACGTGGGATAGATATCGCATTGCCATTACAAGTACGTCATAAAGCGCGTGTTAAAACATGATGCAAAAACTGGATGGCAATAAAAACAGTGGTAAGTCTACAAGACAAAACTATTTTTCTAAAGCGGGCCAAAAATATTAACCTAAAAACGTGCCAAGCGTGCTGTGCCAGACTGTACATTATACGTACATACAGAGCAACAACGAAGTGTAACCTAAACATGATCCTTATCTGTTTAAAAGCAATCGGAATGCGACAGGAAACTCGCCTATGAACGTAACAATAACTAGTGCTATCTGGTAGAGGCTGCCAGTACTAATAGACACTCACCGTAACACAAAAGACGATTCCTGTAATCCCCAACAACCAAGTCTGGCCTCACATTAGCCACATTAGCGCACATTTCTGCCATATAGTGTCACTCCAGGTGAGTAAGACGACGGTAAATACATATCCGCACATTTATCACCTCAACACTTCCTGAACTGCACCTCATCTTCACGTTCTGCATTTGAGATCTTCAATAAAGTACTAAATATTGCGAGATCTTAAATTAATGTTAGTCTGTTTAGCTGTGAACAAGATGCGTTGGGGATCGGCAGTGTTCATTTCTGCCACGGGATTTCAGCACAGAAAATGATAGGCAGAATTTAACTGGTGTCTGCAATAAACGAAGAGCGAACCAATAAAGAACTTCAAGTCATGAACAAAAAATAAATGGCCAATGGGAGGATATACGTCGTTGAGGCTGCATTTGTTTTCTATTTTGGAGTCTGGATGGAACAGAATTGTAAACCGAACGGCGCCCGAACCGCCGATATTCGGCACCAGCCATCGGTTTGTTTAACGGCCGGTTTGCCAGCAGAACTGCTCCAGTCAGTGCTGCCACAATTTGCAGGCATGAAATTACCGCAATGTTTTGCTGGGGGGAGGTTCAATAGGCAGGGCGCTGACCGCGCGTTGTAGGAGTGGATGAAGGTCAGGTGAGTGGCTGGCAGGGCGTGGCGGCAATGTCAATGCCAACCGGTCGAAGCAGTGGCGGGCATGTAGCATGCATGGAAACACCGATACAATCGTACCAAACATTTTTTTGCGGCGCTTGTTAATCAGTTCAAAGCACACTAAACTGGGCATGAGACGCCGTGTAGTTTGGGTGGAAAATAAATACCATGGCGTCACATTCTAGGAAACAGTAATCTGAATTATTACGGGCAAAGATGTCCCTGTACAGGACATGACATGTGGGAATGTGGTGGCATAGCTCCACTCATACTTAACGTTGGCACCAGATAGAGGTGAACGGTCTGCTTCACGCCCCGGCCGCTTTAACCCGATGAAAAGGCGCCTGGCACGCATTGTGGGCCCCGGAGCTAGTCTGAAAACTTTGAACGAGAAGGAAATGTCTTGAGCTTAGTCACTGCACCAACTGAGCTATCCGGCTTACAGTCTCAATACTCACAGCCGTACTTACTTACTTCATGGAGCAAAGTCCTTGAGAAGCTAACCGGTTCTCAGCTAGTCAAGAAATTCCCAGCATTTTATGGAACCCGAAGGTTCATTTCCGCGTTCACAAGTGTCACCTGTCCATACCCTGAGCCGACTCGATTTAGATCCTTCTTAATATTATCCTCCCATCTACGCCTGGGTCTCCCAAGTGGTCTCTTCCCCTCGGGTTTCCCCACCCCCCAAAACCCACTCACAGCCGTAAGCACATAGAGTTCCCAATTGCTAAAGTAGGTGTCCGTTTAGCAAGACGACTGTCAAACTGGATCGGTCTCCAAACCCTCGTTTTTAAAAATCAGTTTCTGCACGGAAGATGGACCAGTCTTTCTGTAAGACGGTTACATTAGGATTAACGACGCTGTAATGACGTCAGGCCACATTACTGACCACGACTGGGCCTGGAGCTCAACAGTCTTTGAACAGTAATAAAGCCCTTATTGAGAAGCTAACAGTTGCTCAGACGGTCAGAACATTCACCAAATTGTAGGGAAAATGAATTTTCACTGCCGTCTTCACAAAAGCCCACGGCAGATCCCTCATCTCCTCCAGTTACATTTACTTCTCATCTGTTTCAATACCACTCTCCCATTTACGATTATCCCGGTGGGGACGAGATTTTCCGCCCGTCCAGACCGGCCCTGGGGCCCACCCAGCCTCCTGTAAAATGGGTACCGGGTCTTCCCCGGGGGTAAAGTGCGGCCGGGGCGTGCTGCTGACTACTCACCCCCTTCTAGTGCCGCGGTCATGGAATAGCAGAGCTATACCTCTACCCACCCTCTGGGTCACACCGGGCCTGCAACGGGATCACTTTACCTTTACCCACTTAAGATTAGGTATTTATCGTGATTTACCTACCCGGCCAATCTGTGAACCTCTCATCTCGCCCACGCAGCTGCAAGCCCCACCAGTTCCATCGTATTAATGACATATAGCAATCCGCAGTTCGATTCCCTAGAAAGGCAAGAGATGTCTCTGTTATCCAGTGCTTTCAGAACGGCTCCTCGCCCCACCCAATAGCTGCTAGGGGCCTTTCCCATGGAGGCGGTGTAAGGCTCTCCATTTACTGCCGAGACTGAGAAAGAGTGGAGCTATACCTTCTCTCCTCGATATGCATTCTTGTTGAGAATGATACAACTTTACGTGATGATAAACGACAAGAGGTACAAATCATGACGCTCCTCGTTGTGCAATTTTCTCATTTCTCCTCTTACTTCGTCCGTCCTAGGTACAAACAATACCCCTGGACACTGGTACACCCCCAGTCTACACGTTTCCCTTCATGTGAGGGCCCAAGTTTCATTTCTTTCGTACAGCACCAATAGAAGCCCCCCCCCCCCACCCCCCCCCCCCCCCCCTCCCCCCACCAAACATTTATCGTACGATGAACTAAACTGTCAGCGACAACCAAACAAACAAACAGTCGTCAACGTGTTTACTGTGCGCCCCCAACCACCCGACCACTGCTACCGCCATCACCTACACAGACGTCTGACATCCGAGACCGACATCTTGTCCACCTGCTTACGTCGTTTCTATGGTGTCGATGTCAAAAGTCCTAAGGCCATGGTTCGTAGCGTGGGCAGTTCTTATAGTGAGGAGTTGTGAGCATCTCGCCAAACCCCCAGGCTGGAGGACCACCCCTTGTCGGGTATTATTCAATATACTGACAGCTGTCCCCCCCCCCTCCACATCTGCAAGCCGCTCCTCCATCCGCAGTTTGGTGGCAAGGACACATTCATCACGCTGTGCAGCACGCTGGCTGCCCCTATCGTACTCAGTATCTGTTCAGCACGCCTCACCAACAACACAAACTGTCAATGTTGTGCCAAAACAGGAAACTCACTTCGATTTATGAACTCACAACCTCTAAGTTGCCATGTGCTCACCGCTAGCTCACCTTAACCGCGCATCCCATGTCGGTGCTCCGGTAGTGTGTATGCCTGGTCGATCGTTCGAGAATGGCATTCAGGAAATTCCGTGAACGCCCATTCCATATAATCGATCTGTATTAAAATAAATATTCGATAAAAAAAGGTCAAGGGATATTCCATCCCGCTATGTTGGAGAATAAATCAACCGTCAAAACACAAGTTAACCAGCTACATGTTTCGACACTCCCCTAGAAGGTAGAGAGGGTGCCTGGTTAACTTATTGTTTTTACAAAGTTATGTTTTGACTGTTGTTAAACTGCCTTTATGAATGAGTAAATCAGTCCCATTACAGGCCCGAGGTGCCCACAAGTTTCCAGGAAGTTAATGTTCCCAGATTTCATGACAACGGCACAGGATGGTGGTAAGGATGTCAGCCTTACGCACCGGCCGCTTTTTACCCCCAGGAAATTCTCCTGGTACTCATTTCTGTTAGAGGCTGAGTCGACACCAGGGCCATAGTGCGATCGGAAGGAATATGTCAATGAAAAATTCCAATAACACCATCTGGAATCGAACCAGCGACCTTCCGCACCATAACCACTGTGCTACCGCCGTCCCCCTTATTAATGGGACATTACTTAATTCCAAGTTTTAAGTGACGAAGCTTTAATGGAGGAGATTGCATAACGAGTAGCCAAATGATTTGTACTCCTCACCCAATATTGTGCGGGTGATATAATCGAGAAGAATGTGACGGGCTGGGCATGTGGCGCGTATGGGTGAGGAGTAGGGGGTGTATAGGGTCTTGGTGGGGAAACCGGAGGGAAGGAACCACTGGGGAGACCTAGGCGTAGATGAGTGGATAACATTAGGATGGATCTCCAGGAGGTGGGATGTGGGTATATGGACTGGATTGGGCTGGCCCAGGATAGAGACAGATGGTGGACGCTTGTGAGTGCGGTAATTAACCTTCGGGTTCCGTGAAATGCGGGGAATTTCTTGACTAGCTGCAAACCAGTTAGATTCTCAAGAAGGACTCTGCACCATGGAGTGAGTGAGTGACGAAACTTTACAAAACCGCTCCTTTTAACGACGGCTCTGTCGCCTGGGGGGAGGGGTGGGGCGATTTCGATGAACGTGGCAGCCTTCAAATGGCCCTGTTGATATGCAAGGGAATTTACCGTAAAATTAACATACTAAATATTAAGATTCTGACAGAGTGCGTTTTAGTAAAGAAAAATGTATGGTTGAACCGGTAAAAGCAAAAGTGATGATAACTTCAATACAGGAAGTGATATCAGTTTGGTGGGTTACGTAGTCACTGTCAATGTCAGACACATCACAGTAATAACGTACATGAAAAAAGATCCCGGCGTGACATGAATTTCAGTCGTGTGTTGAGTTGCGTCTTACCTCTCACGTCACAAAGGAAGCGAACTGGTTTGTTTATACAAGGCTATAAGGTAGCTGCGCGCGAGCTGGAGCGGACGTCGTCACTGTCAGAGCGACGTCACGTGTCAGCCGAACGAGAAACATAGATGGTGACACAAGGCCGGCAGGCGATACACTTCGCGGCGAAAGCGAACGTCACGACCTTCTGGCAGCAAAAAACTTGACACTGCGCAAGGCCGTGCGCAACTGTCGCGTGCAACAGGGACACAGTCAATACTGGAGCTGTGCCCACACTACTACTTTGGCGGTTGGGGGCAGAGGCATCAGAAACAGCAGGAGTGCATGAAACCAAAAGGCATGGGGCGCTAGTGTGACACACTTCTATTTCGCCGGATAAAGATCATAACTCTGTTAAAATCTTCCCACGTATCGTCCGCTTGTCCTGGTAGTATAAAATGAACACGTTAGTGTTGAAAAACGGTCGCTGGAAATGGAGGAACATGGTGGTTTTCAGGGAACTGTGAAATACGTAACTGGGGAATACAGTTCGGTGGTCAACAGACAATGGTTTAATTTTAATGAACTGACAGTGCGGGCTGCATGAAAAGAATGGGGAAGGAACTTGGAACTTCGGAACGATCGCATTTGGCCTTGGCGGTCCCAGGACCTTCAGATGCATACTGACTGCTAGCCAACAGTCCTGAGTTCAGACACATGAAACCCATCCTCAGTCTGCATATACAGTTGCTTCATGTATAGAAACTTACGAATCCGTTGTACACAGATTTTGGCCGAGCAGAAGAGAAACGGATGTTTTAAAGATCCAGTACATCGTAAAGCTGTAACCACGGCATTTTTTTTTGCTTCACATTTACCCAGACGCGAAGTACGCATCCAGTTCCTGCCTCACTGCGAACACATTTCGTTTCCACCGAAAAACCAACCTGTCAACGTTGCACCTTCCGGATGTCATTCCAATCCTCTCTGTCGATCGCTCTTCAATTGTATGAGTAACCTTTAGTCCGAGAACTGTTCTTCGCGCGGTACGACGGCAGCCCTCAACTATACTGTCGGCAAAACGATCAGACTCGCAGTTTTCCTCATTCACACCGTTATTCTGCTTGAGTCAATACGAGCTGACAATGAAATCGACCACAAACACAGGCAAAGTAACATACAGTATACGCTGCGGATATCATGAAGACATCGAAGGCAATAAATGTAGGTGAGTGGTCAGCTTCACGCTCCGGGCGCCTTACCCCTGAAGACAGTGCACGCGGGTCTGAGTGAAGAACAGGTAGTTCTGCCTTCCTATAACTGATGGTGTGTAATGGTGTTAGTCTGTCAATGTACAATCCGATTTATATTGCTTGATCTTCGCTACGGCGGAGTGCTCCATCTTGTACTGACACGTGTCGTTAGTTCCCTTGTGCCCCCATTCGTAGACCGCTGTCTTACTTTGTGTTTTCCGCACCTTCTTTTTGTGTCGCCAATCGTCCTTATGCGCCTGTCCATTCCATCTTCACACTGTCTGTCCCGCTTTGTTCTACGTCTTGCTTCCAGCCGTCTGGTCTTTCTCATCTTACCGTTCTAAATTTATCATCATCTCTGACTGTTAACAACCACGAGCTACCATTTTGCGCCATGTTATAATACCCATGACAGGCTGCAGACAGCTCCGTCCGTCATACTGCCACAGTACCGTCTGTCTCAGTACACTATGTTTTGCCCGTTTAGCGATTAAGGTCTGGGGTAAGCGACCGGAAAATTCCAAGCAGCGACAACAGATTTCTCTTGTATACAGCGTCCAGGCCAGGGGCATGAAGATAAACACACACATCTTCATTTAGCGTCGAGGTTAAGAATACGTGGAGCTATACCTCCAGTCCTGCATACGTCTTCATGGCGTTGTCCTTAATTCAACACAGGCGCCTTCAAAGTAGGAATTACAGTAGCATGCGTTTTAGGCCGTTTTACGTTAATGTTAGTAGCTGCAATGCCAACCCTGTCCCTTTCTGTCTTGGTAGTTTCGAAGGGTTAGGGCTGAGCAGCGACAGCTGCAACTTATGTAGGCCTACATACATACATACTTTCATAAGGGTGGGGGGAAAAGTATTTTTTTGTCCTCCAAAACGATCCAGACAGGCTCTGGGTCCCGTCCTGCCCCTTCTTGACTAGGTACAGGGTTTCTTCATACGGCAGTAACACCACCGGGAAGTGGCGTTGACCTCTGATCTCCATCTAGTACCGCAGTTAAGCATGAGTGGAGCCATACCACTATTCCACTTATATGCCTTCATAGTGCCGTCAGACAGAACTGCGATCAATGTCGCAAGGTCTACTTCCTACACCGGAACATTCACAGACATTTAATGATTATCACAACGCACTGCGGTCACTGATGCTCAGCAAGGACCACACACACACACACACACACACACACACACACAGCCTTCTTGCTTCCGGTTGTCGGCGAAAGAAAGGCTGGAGTTCTTTTGTAATTTTCTGTCTTCCATTTAGACTTTTATTATTGGCGGGATCAAAACAACATTCCTTTCAGCTGTTTCCAGACAGGGGACACACGTGTGACACCGCAGCCTGGCTAAACGACGACTGCATAGCACAAGACAATGCCCAGTCTTCTGTGCATGCCATTACAAGCAAACGTCAACGAACCACAACAGCGATTTTGTTAGCAGCAGTTCCAGGTAACACCCAGGTAACCTGCGGAGGGACACATTGTTGGGCCTTTCCGGAGACAAGTATCCTCGCCTGACGACATTCTTCGACCCTTTGACTCACCGCATCACTACGTTTATCGTGTGGCAGTTGACAGCGTTCGTGACTCACGGATCGCTTCGGGAAGGCTGCCTCCACATTCATCACGGAGAGATGTGGAGAGGAGAGGAGCGGTTGGTTCTCCATGCACCAATTGACTTGTCCTAAACGCCATTACATCTCCCATCACTCCATCGACTGTAGTTCTGGAACTGATCAGAAAGGCCCTAGGTTGGTCACACCGCGCGCTGTGGTCCTGAGTGATGGCGCGTTCTATCAGTACGAAATAACACTGCATGTAGGCCTGAAAGTCGCTGTCGACTGGACAGCAACACTGCTTCGTATTCGGGAGGTCCCGGGCTCATACATATGAGTCCAAAGACCAGCTGTTCTAGTTGATATTATCATGGCTTTAGCAAGTCCCTGAAGTCAAATATGGCGACACCCGGTCCTTCCAAATTTTATTCAATTCACGCAGTTCATTAACAGTGCTAGCTCCCGTCGCTGAACAATGCGAACTACTGCAAGCGATGTCAAATATACCGCAAATCAAACGAAGTATCAGGACGTTCCGTACTTCGCCTGCCAGATGCATGACGAATCGTGTCTTCATCAGCATGGGCGTGTCGCAAAAATAATAATAATGCAATTCAATGGTTTCCTTTCAAGACACGCCCTTGGTGATGAACAGACGAGTTCAAGACGTGTCTGGCAGCTCAGAATGTGGAGATTAATAAATCTGTTTACGACAGTGGCAGATTTCTTCAGGCACGTGTTCGTGAGGGTGCATGACCATACAACAGAAACCGCGCCTGCTCTCTGCACTAAGCATCATGTCACACGGGGCAGAGAGGAAATTGGGGTAAAGCCCCCAACATTCCTAAGCTTTGAAAGTGAAGCTGGTAAACACTGATCTTCAAACATAAGGTGCAAGCACCTGTGACGGAGGAGGGGAAATTCCGTTGTGGTCAGCAGACGGTTAGACCCCGGCGTCTTACCGTCGAGGCCCAGTTTCGATCCCACGTCAATTCATGTGGCATTTGTGATGAATAAAGTGGCACGGGGAAGACTGGCTCTCGCAGACATGCGAGCTTGCCCTTTTAGTTTCATCCTGCCAGTGGCACACACTAATAACGTCTCTCTTCCATCTACAACAGACGCTAGTTATAAAAATATGTCAACCGATACAATCGTTAAATCAAACACTTTTCCTCCTTGCTAGTGACGTAAATCGAACCCCGGCCCCTCCAGTGTTCCGTCACCCTCAAAGTAGCTATATTGCACGTGTAGAAATCATCGTTCGAAGCATGCCTGTCATTAATACTGCTATCAACGCGGCCCCACTGGACGAATTGCCGTGGAATTTGGTACTGGGAACAATTGGAAAATCTGTCGATAAAATCCAAATTTGGTCAAAATCGGGTACTGTACACGAAGGCCTAAGTACGTTTTATTCTTGCCGGTGATATTAAATCACTATAAAAGCACTATTTTCGAGTGAACTGGTATCAACCCGTTAGGATAGGCAAGGAGGCACAAATATTACGCGAACAAGACACAGCGTTACGTTCTACGTACACTGCCTTGTTTGATAGAGTTTCAATTTCTTTGCCTTTTAAATTGAATGGCTATAATAATATAATTTTAACAGCGTTGTATCAGCTTCATAGGTTATTTCTTACAGACTCAATGGGAGATCAAGCGACAAAATGCGGTGGATTGTTGTACCAATTTGAAGCTCAGATCTAGCCACGTGTATCACTTTCTTCAGCATTAAGAAAACTCCGTATTTTGCCCAAACAGAGTATTTATGCCCAAGCGTTTAGTGCGATTCTCACGATGCAGACAGACAAGTAATTCTGCAATACTGTCAGTTCGAAAGTAGTTTCGAAACCCAAACAGACGGACGGACAGTAGAAAAAGAGCGGAGCAGATCCGTAGAGAGAGGACCTGCAGCCAATGCCATACTGGTATTGGTCAATCAGCGACCAGCGCCTGTTGCTGCCGGCGAAGGTGCGGCAGCCAGGAACACGTTGTGACCCACAGGAACTACTGCCATATATATGTCGGTGTACAGGGCATTAATTGCCACCATTGAACAGATGTCGCCAGATTTTGTGTGCGAAATATCGGGCGGGCGGGCGGTACCCCGCACTGGAATGCAGCTCCGAGAGCATTGACCGCTCTCTCTCAATCTCTCTCTCCACTCATCCTTCACCCGAAGCGAATAGCGTGATCGTTCACGCCTGTTATTTTTCTTTCTCATTGATTTACGTTTCCCCATTTTACACAATCCTTTGCCTTCCTTTCAGTCAACCGATGGCCGTTCTGACGTGTCCGCAACGAAAATTTGAAAAAATGTGCCCAGTAACTGCATCACGTCCACCCGGCCGGCTGATCGTACGTGGCAACAGTGGGGCTGCTGAACAAACTGTCGTCAGCGTCTGTCAGCACGTTCCATATTTTATACATAAGGACCTACCTGCGCGTCTACGCACATTTAGCGTGCCAGTCGCTACAAAGAACAACCATTTATCGGTACGAACGTTTTCTTGCATAAACACTGTAAACGAAACCAAAATACACCAATAATATAAACAGCCAACTAGAATGTGAAGTGAGAGAGAAAACCAACAAGATGCAACAGTTAGATGTTTATTTTCAACAATTTCTCAACATGTTTCGGGCATCATTATGCCCATCTTCAGGAGAACAAGACGTATGTTACTGCA
>Ga0123354_10019913_pt1 | contig 10542 bp, 3 predicted proteins | sample TergutLab28metaG_2_FD_97872 | JGI IMG/M metagenome (GOLD analysis project Ga0123354, IMG submission 97872) | Labiotermes labralis P4 segment gut microbial communities from Petit-Saut dam, French Guiana - Lab288 P4 | ecosystem: Host-associated > Arthropoda: Insects > Digestive system > Gut ...
AAACCATCTTCAGGGAGCTATTAGTTCATGCTAAAGTTACTTATATCTCTTGTTGCTGTGATGGTATTGTGGCAGCATGTTGTTCCCTGTTTGTGATGGGTTCGGATGTTGTATTACTAATCTTCCTCTTGTTTCACTGTGAACCCATCACAAACAGGGAACAACATGCTGCCACAATACCATCACAGCAACAAGAGATATAAGTAACTTTAGCATGAACTAATAGCTCCCTGAAGATGGTTTAAAATATCAACCGAAACATGTCGGAGATTTTAACTATTTTAACAAATTAAAGTTTGATAGTGTCATTAAACGTGTGCATGTGTTGGTGAATATATGTGAAATTAAAACTGTAATTTTACTTTAATGTATTTCAGTGGCCTGAAGACAACAACAAAGTGGTTGAAACATACGGCTGTGTAACTTGTCTGACAAAACATAATAAATAACAGTGTCAATGGTGACTGGTAAAATAATATAATAACTAATACGGTAAAAAAAAAGAGTTTACAGCTGAAAAGTTGGAATTTTGAATTACATATCAATACACACCATTCACAATACATCATTGTCTGAGCACAGAGCGTTATTAAGCATAATAAGAGGAGGCATGCTCCAATGTCATAAAAATGGATTCTTTATAATTTTGAGTAAACAAATTTAAATGGCTCCTAATAGTCAAAGCACAGTAAATTAATGAAACATCCAGCTTTACGATCAAACATTAAAATTTTCTAGCCAAACATTCAGTGTAAAAATTATCCTATTTTTCACATTTGTTCAATTCCCGCAATTTACTGTGCTGTATAATTTACGTGTATGTTATGAGTATATGAAAGCAAAAGATCATGTAGCCGTGTCTTCCAAAACAAATGCTGAAACAGCAGCCTGGCAGACATGTCTTTTCTTTAGAAGCAAGCAATGGCCTCATCTCTGTGAACTTCCTTGTTCTCTTAATCTGCACGACTGTATGAAAGCAATCATGTTCATAGAATTTAAGTATTAGTATTTATATAGGCCTGGACAGGCAACAAAATTTTAATACACAAACCAACGCTTCAGCACACCATGTTGCTTGTCAAGGACATTTTACTACTTTTACTGTCTAGGAGTGGTTTGACTCAGGTATAATATTTCAGGTGGGGTTGTGCCCCAGTGTGTACCACAATATCCCAGAATTTGCATATTGAGATTAAAAAAAGCTATGGAACCGGTTTGCTTGTTGAGATTTAAACACAGACACTACACATGCGAAGCAGGAGTGCCAACCACTGAAATCTAATTCTAATGTAAGATATAACTTTTGAGACACACATCCAAAACACATACAAGTGAAAAAGTAAGCATAATTTCCCCAAAAGTGAATGTCTGAACAGAGCACTAGTTCTCAAACCATGTTCCATAAAGGGTTCACAGGGACTCTGCAGAAACTTTCTATGTGGACAAATTTTCATTTTACGTAATTTCTGACTAAGTACTATAGTGTCCTCATGAAGAACATTCAGTTGATTTACCTGTGTGATACTATGAATTAACACTGCCAATCAGTAAAATGCATTTACAAAATGCACTACAGAATGACAGTCTAAAGCAAAGAACCCCTGAAACAATTAATAAAATTTATGGTTAGGAAACCAAAAAGATACAATGAACTTCACTTCATACAAATGAGTTCAGTTTGATTATGCTACATGAAAAAAATTCTGGACCTACTTTCCTTTCAATTTAGATCCACACAGGCATGTTTCACAACATGTAATTCCTAATGTATGCATGTTATTGGTCTGTGGATCTGTCAATGTTCCTAAAAACTAAAAGGACTCTACAGCCAAAAAAGTTTGGAAAACACTGGAATATAGGGAGTCTTACCTATATAATGGGACAGGAAAACCTTGGCCAGGGCACAAAGCGACCACCCTCCCCCCTGCCACAATCTCCTTAACATCAATTGTTTTACTTGTCACTCTTGGTCGCACGGCTCCATTTGGTTCTGAAAACAGATTGCCGTATTCTGTCTTGACGTGAAGGTATCGTGCCAGATTTGCAAGCTGCTACTACCTTCTTCACAACCACTGTACAATACCTTTCTTCAAATTCCCACTAGTTTTGTAACTGGGGAAGTATGATAATTTGTCAAATAATAATATCAAAAATGAATGCACATTTCCTACAATATAAGTTTGCTGTCAACACGGTCACTTGGCACCCTGCAGCTCTAAATGTACCTCCCACTCTTGGACAGTTCTTTCTCCCCTTTTGATTCAATATTCCTATCATACTCTTCATCTTCCTTATTACCAGGTTATTAAGTAAATATGGGTAAAACAAATATAATGCATTGAGGTCATCTGCCATCTGCTGCATTAAAATTAAACCTTCTGTTTCAGATCAAGCTGCAGAAAAACACACACACACACACACACACACACACCACGGTGATCCCTATACTATAGCATGGCATAGTAAAGAGTGCTGCCATTTGTAGATACTGCTGTAATTCTTTTTGACTCACTTAACAAGAGTGTCAGTGGTTCACATTAAATAGCACTGCATGTATGACAACTAGGGGATAATGAGTTTGTAAGGATCATAAAGGATGCAGTCATGGCCTAATTAACTTAATATGCTGAAGAATAAATCAGACACAGAAACCACAATGAGATATCATCTGTTAAAAAAAAAAGACCTTATTGCGTTACTAACCTGCCAATTGCTTGAAGGGACAGAGAAAAACAACCATAAACTTCAATTATGATGGGCTATCTCGAACTACAAATCCATGATGTTCCAAATACAAAGCAGAAGTATTAACAATTCCATTTCTAAGCTTGTTCCTACCATCTAACTCCAGAAGTAGAGTTCTTATTGCAAAGCTACAAGTCACCCAGACAGTCAAGAAATTACCCGTATTTTATAAAACCTTAGAACGTTCAGTGTTGCGTTCAGATGCCCACTGGACCCTGTCCTGAGCCAGATGAATCTAACCATCCTGCCATCACCTGCATTAAGATGAAATGAGAACAGATACTGACTTGAGGTAGTGCGCTATTATACACAATAATGGCACAAATGACAGTAAATGCCGAATAACACATACAAGGCTACTGATACCAGAAATTAAGGAACACTGTTCTCTCTATCATAACACAAATCTGGGTTACTTTTCTCATTTTTGCAAGGTACTGTATTTCCATTTGAAATCTAAATGCTCACAGCAGCAGACATCAACATTGCAGTATTTCATGACAAAATACCGTGAAAGTGTGGTAACAATGTTTGGCAGCAGCCTGCATCCCATTCTACCCTAAAGATGGAGGCAATAAGTTTCTACCAATGCTAGTCATCTACCTAATTACATGTTGTCATGGTTCAGAACATCACAATCTTGATGTCTCCACATTTCAATGCTGGTTACCATGAATTAAATGTTGTCATGGTTCAGAACACCACAATCTTGATGTCACCACATTTCAATGCTGGTTATCATGAATTAAATGTTGTCATGGTTCAGAACACCACAATCTTGATGTCTCCACATATCATTGCTGGTTAGCTACCTAATTACATGTTGTCATGGTTCACAACACCACAATCTTGATGTCTCCACATTTCATTGCTGATTATCTACCGAATTAAATGTTGTCATAGTTCAGAACACCACAATCTTGATGTCTCCACATTTCAATGTGCAGTCACAATCATCCACTAGGCAAAATTAAAAAACCGTTAACTTCCAGCTCTGAGACATGAGCTACATTCTCAGCATAGCCACGCCAGTGTTGTACCTACCATATGACTTCCAACATAACCAATGGAGTCAACAAATAAAAATTACAAGATACCAACCATACCATAATAACAAAACTTGTAATTACAATTTATAATTTTGCTTTTCTCCATAATGGTTATTGTAAGGTGTAATTTACTGGCTAAAAGTTGGACAGATACTTAAGTGACAAAGCGCTGATGAAGAGAGAACACAAACATAAGAACAACATGAGTCAAAGAATTGTTAGTTTTCTGGACTTCAGTCACACTCACTGCATTCAGAAACTGGGGTGTTTCATTCCGCATGTGAATGGATCAGGTGGGTCTGATAGATAACCCTGTTCTTAATCACAGGACAACATGCATCAGTCAAATATTCTACAAAAGCACTACTGGTTTTTTAAAGATCTGATAATATTAGTTTCAAATTCTCTTTCTACCTTACTTCCTTTAGCTTCTCCATAAGGACGCTGTTCCAGGGAGCAAGTTACTTAGTTATTTTCTATTATACCCCACTGACAAAACTAGTACATATGTAGTGGTCGTTAACCGACACCAACTGTCCAGTGATTGACAACAGTTCTGTCTGTCAGACACTTGAGTGGGTGCCTCCTGATCTACCCACCTCGGGAAGGAAACACAACCCATTTTTGAAATGTAGTGCTCTTGTTTCAACAACGAGATGATGGACACAATCGAGAAACCAAGCAATCCTAAACATAATACACCATTATCAGAATCTTTTACAATTAACATAAACAAAAGAGATACCTGTGTGTTATGAGACAATACTTAAGCTGTCTCTCCGCATGATCACAACACCATAAAGTCTTCTGGTACATAAAACTTTGCACATTTGTAACTTTGTTATATAGAGGTAAGCAGAGAGCTTCATGCTCCAGCTGCTTTACCTTCCAGGCAACAGACCCTGGTCCTCAATGTAATGTAGGCTGTCCATCCAGTGGCCAGTTACTATACTGATTTAGCTATCATCATGGTGGCTCTTTGGTTCAATAAGTGCATTAACAAACATACGAGATTTAAGGACCCCACAGTATGAGACTTCAGATGACAGTCTTCTAGGATGTGACACTGTGTAATTCTTCCTATTCTCTTCTTCCCAATTTTGCACTTACCATATTTCCCATCAGTTTCACTAAAATATATATTTTTTTTCTCACATCATACCTAACTTCCTGCTTCATTTCATATTTTCTTTCATTTTATTTCTATTTATCTCATTCAGTGTAATGTCTCTTTACTTTTTTACCTTAGTTACATTCTTCCTTTCATTTTTCTTGCCATCTTCCCAACATGTCCCTCGAAGGGCCCCCGTTCTCATTCAGTTACATTACTCCCATTGATTTGCTCGAAGTCCTAGTCCTTCACCTCCCTCTCTTGTATCATTAACTTTGTTTCCAATGCAGGTTAGTGTCCTACCCTGTAGATGGAGAGAGCAGTTCCCTCCAACATGCTGGTACCTTTCTACAAAAACATGATGTCACATCTTGGAAGACAGTCACTCAAAATCTGAGTGCACCTCCCATGACAAATACCCAGTCCCTCAGTCATGGATGATACTCGCCTAATATTAGGGACAGGATATCCCTGACTCAGACACAGCACAGTCCCTTCCTGGCCGAGATCCAGCGTTTTTTCTTGAAGCCTACCACCAGTTACCTTCGGTGCTACGCTACTTGTCGGTTCTTGAAAATTACAGAAACAAAAGCTGTAATATGTTTATATGCAAAATGTTTGTACTGGAATAGTGGTACCCAGTGCTGACTGCAAGAGTGAAACACAAGACCTGTGTCTGCATGCTATAAAAGGCATGTTTCATAGCAGATCTAAAGCTGGGATGGCCACCACAAGTAATAAAACATAACTTTCTTGCATAACCAGACACAATATTTAAAGGTCAAAAATCCAATGATGTTTCAAGAGACCATATTTCCATCATCACAGAATTATTTCCTGGTAATGGACATAAACATTTTCTGTCTCCTTCACAAGGGAATGATTCCTCCAAGCTAAATACAGAGGTCCCTAAAATGTTGGATGGTGATCCTGAATTAGCACAGCCTGTGGCTCAAGAATATGTTACCATGTGTTTTGCACTGTTAGAATTCACAGATTCATAAACACACAAACACATACGTACCTGTTTTACAAAATCAGAATCAGGTATGTCATAACTACAGAAACTGTGCACAGCAGCTAACAGCTATGGATTATCAGTAATTTCAGAATCAATATGTCTCTTACATAGTGTAGATTCTGTAAAAAAAAAATTACTTCCAGCTTATTTTCTCTTGGGTTTCATCAACCTTGGAAATGGTTTCCCCACAGGTACGAAGCCTTTTCTAGTGTGTGCACTGTGTGCATTAATAAAACAGTTACTGGGATCACATCTCAGTGATTCACTAAAACCTATCATTTGTGGCAATGGTTGACTGGAAACAAAGGTGGAGTCTAGGGTACATGAAAATGTAACTTTTCTTTGATTTCTGCTTGCTCAGTTTCTTACCATGAACCTAACACGAAACATCCAAAGATATTAAGAAATTTACTCCATACTTCTGCCCATACGTATTGTAGCCAAGGCTTTTAAGCACTGCATATATACTGTCAAACAATATTTCGATGTCAGTCCTCATAAATGAAAACACAGTGGAGGTCAGAGTGGTTTAACACAACAGTACACTTACTTCTAAGAACAGGTAATAGACAACCTCAACCTACACAGTAATAAGTTCTTCAGAAAGACTGCCTGAGATATGTAATTACGCAGCACCAGCAATACCAAAAATTCAGTGGATCACATCAAGATATGCATATGGCTTTGTTACTGCCTACTTTTTAACGTACATACTTTGTTAAGTACAAAGTCAGAGCTGCAATAGCTCAGTCAGTACAGTAACTGGGCTCTATGCTGAATGTCCGAGGTTTCATGTTTCAGTTCCCAGCAGTAGCAACAGACTTTTGTAAAAGGCTCAAACAGGTTCTGGGGCCAGCCCAACGTCCCACCCCACAGGTACCAGAAGTAAAAGGGACGAGACATGAAACTAACCATGTACCGCCTCCACTCCCCACACATTTTCATGTTAGGGTGCTTCATAAGCACATGGGCAACTTTCTGTACCTTTTATGTAGATATTGTACATATTATGTAGAGTTAATGGCACATATGTGCAATATAGTAGATTTTTAATACTTCCTAATTTCAAAATTTCACCGTGTTGTTACAGTTGTATTCTTTCTTTGAGCAGTTCCTTGGCATCTGAATTTTATGTGCCAACGTTTCGGAACAGAGTGTTCCAAAATGTCAGCACATACAATTCAGATGGCGGGCAATGGCCCAAAAGAAAGGGTACAACAGATTTTTAATACTTTATACTTCTTATCTTGCACATACAGACTGCTGTTGTGTACTGAAATGTTATTAAAGTGTGGCAATGCTTGAATACCTTGCTAACAGTCTGCTAGTTTATGTTTCACACAGAATGCCTTCCTTTGCCTGAATGAACCTATGGGGACAACTATCATTGGTGAAGAATTGCCAGAAGTTAAAATGAAAGGAACCAAGTGTTTGAACGAAGTATGTTCTTTATAGAGTAAGAGAGACGAGTGCATGGTTCAAACGCAAACCTCGCAATTTCATTCCCATAAGAAGTTAAAAATCTTATATATGTAACTAGAAACTCCACATGAGACGAAAAAAATAACATTCTCAAAATTCTGAAATTGCACATTAGTACTGTGGCCAATAAAACAAATATTATTCAGATATTAACTAAAATTTCAACAAATTACCAAAAACTCACAGAAATTTGCACCTATAGGACCTCATACACTGTACTTACTCATACTGAAGACCATTAATTCCTCAGATTCACAGATAACCATGCAATGAGTTAGGCATCATAGTAAAGTTCAGAAGTTCACAGCAATGGTAAAAAACATGCACAATTAAAAATATACATGATGTTTTAGGAATACATTATCTTCCATCGACACCGTCATGCAGTCTTTTGTGCTTAGTTTGTAGAACAAATGTATTGCTGGAGGTCATACATTTGTCCAGCCACCCATATATTTAATTCTCCAAGCCATGTAACAAACCATGTAACAGATGTCAATGAAAAGTGGTACTGGAAGTAGACTACATCAATTCATACATTTCATTTTTGCCATTATCAGTCAACCAGAGCCAATACTTTTACATAAATCTCAAGGCAAACTTTATCCCTATTGGACGTGACACTTCCAGGGCAAATGGATAAAAGTCTTCTTCAGAGAGTTAATTATGTCAAAATGGAATGGATTCCTAATATTCCACAAAATGTACACAGTCACAGATCAAAATGGTGAGACTGTATGTGTAAATTTGGCTTGCTCCTCAGTGCCAAGTGTGCTGGTTCAGACATGCCCACTTAGCCCATAACCTCATGTTCAGCACCCTCAAGCAAGTGTCAAAGTGCCATACATTCAGATCAGAAAATTTGTCAAGCAATGGTACACTGGTTCCAACAGCAATCAAGGGAGTTCCTGGCAGAAAGGATCCAAATGGTGCGCTATGAGATGCCCTCCTCATTACCCATGAAGACCATTTCATAATGCCTTCTCCCTTAGCATTAAACAGGTCTCATTTCAACCATCCTCAAAAAATCAGTAACCAGGAATTCTCTTCGACAGTATGTGAATGATGAATGAATTCAAAATAACAAGAAACAAAAAGCTCAAGGAAAATGTGCACATTCAAACTCAACGTGTGTTTTGGTGTGTTACATTAAAAAAAAAAAATCCATCACCTGGTCTTCATAAAATATTAGATTAGGATTAATCAAATTAAGGCAAATGAGACTGGTGTGGCATGTCACATGCATAAGACAGATAAGAACTGTACACAAAATTCTATTCATCAACCAGAAGAGAAGAGATTGTGGGGAACATCTAATGGTAGATACTATAAAAATGATCTGTAAGAAACCAGGTGGGAGGTACAATTCTATACAGTTCTGATGACGGTATGTCACATGGACTTTTTCAATTATATTTACTATAAGTACTGAAATTTAATACACTATGTTTCAGGGACAGGATGGACCCCTGTCTTCAGGCTTGCTTCTTCTTAAACAAATGTCACTACACAATAACTATTTCCACAGTGATGAAACACAGACTGCAGTCTAATTAGTAAACTATGTTTTCGAGGAGATTCTGGCTCACAATAGGGAAAAGTGGCTGGCTCCTTTTGAACGGTAATAAGTTTCAGATTTAAGTAGTCAGGATTTACCTAAGTAGCTGAGCAAATAATAGCTTCCCAAGATGGAGTCAACTCAAAGTTAGTTAAATATTATATAGTGCTGAGCACAAAGAATGAGTCTTGGGTCACAAGGGATGCAGAAGCATCATGAGACATTTTAATCTTCCATGACCCATACTAAACTGTTGTAATTGTCAGACAGCAGTGCATTTCATTGTTTCAACACCAACACTGTTATCCCTGAGTTCAAATATGGCCGCAAGTCCTACAGAAACATGGGTTTTAAAATTCCCCATTCACAGACAAAAGAAGGTTAAACTGTTATCCTTGCATTTAGCTACAGGTACTGAGAGAGTCACATGCACAATTTGAAATCAGAACCACTCAGTCATGAAACTGCAACGGTAACCACACAACCGTGACATTCAACATAATGGAGACAAGAGGTTGATATCAAAATGTTTCATGCAGAAGGTTAATATGGAGAATGGATCCAACAGCTTCAGGATTCCTAACCTGGGTATTATTCGTAACTATCTCCTCACCTCATGTTTGGTGGCGGGAATGCCTGGGCATCGCATAACAATGCAATGTCATTCTTGTGAAAGGTTTGCTGTTTGTTCAGCCCATCTCCTGTTACCTTAGGTGATGTGCGGCCTGTTGGCTCTGAAAACCAACAGCCTGCTTGTTTACATGCTACAGTTCACCATCCAAACCTTACATGAGGAATTATAAAACACAAACTACCTCCATGACATAAGATTTGAAATTCTCACAGTGGCTACTATGAAGAATTGAGTCTTCTGGGATATGACACCATGTAGCTAGTAAAAAGATACCAGCATTTCAGAGAAGATTGCTGACTTCATCTTCAGGGCAGTCAAAGAACAGTTGATACTATTTTCCAATCTACACTCCTCACCTCCACTATCCAGTAACCAGAGTATAGTAAAGGTAAAGTTCAACCTAGAACAAACCACAAAAGCCCAGAGGGGGAGGAGAGGTATAGCACTACTCTTTCTCTAACCTCAGCACTAGATGGGGGGTGGGTAATGCCATGTTCCGGCCACTTTACCAGTGGGAATGACCTGGGACCATGTATAGGAGGCTGGGTGGGCCCCAGGGCCAGTCTGGTCAGTTGCGAAAGATCCCCCCCCCCACTGGAATTCGATCCCCGAACTGTCCAGCCCGTAGCAAGTTGCTATACCGACCGAGTTATTCCAGCTCACAACTGGAGTATGGTATGTTGGTGTAAATATATGAACTTGACTTTCAGCGTACAACACTGCAGGTAGGAAAATACTGTATTACCTGAAAACAACAGGCTGGGCACACTATCATTTACTTCAATGAGTTAGGTAGAACTTGTAGCTTACATGTGTGGGTCTGGCATTAAATGACCATCCCCCCCCCCCCCCCCAACCCAACTTTTCTCCCCCCCTGAGTTACCTTTCCAGGTCCCAAAATTGCAGCCCCTGCCTCCTTTCGGTCCCATGTAAATTTAAATG
>Ga0123354_10019914_pt1 | contig 10542 bp, 6 predicted proteins | sample TergutLab28metaG_2_FD_97872 | JGI IMG/M metagenome (GOLD analysis project Ga0123354, IMG submission 97872) | Labiotermes labralis P4 segment gut microbial communities from Petit-Saut dam, French Guiana - Lab288 P4 | ecosystem: Host-associated > Arthropoda: Insects > Digestive system > Gut ...
ACTGAAGAATAAGAACCAACTAGATGCTACTTATTCTTTTATTGTACTTCTTATGGGCTTAACATGTTTCGGGCACTACTATGCCCATCATCAGGAGCTCACGACTAGCTATAGCTATGGCCTGCAGCCCGGACACTACTCCAGTCTAACCGCACCTAACTTCCAACCTACAGCAACCCACGAACGAGACGACAAATGTGGTAATCAACATTACAGACGTGAGCTCTTGATGATGGACATAATAGTGCCCGAAACATGTTGAGCCTATAAGAAGTACAATAAAAAAATAAGTAGTATCTATTTGGTTCTTATTCCTCATTTACCACAACGATGCACGGTCCAATACACATCAAATTCGTGTTTCGGTTTTGACATTTCACGCTTACTTTTCAGCCAACACAACTCCAGTTTACGCACAACAAAGTCACAACGTACTGATTGTATTCTTATTGCATTCGTTACGATTACGTATGTTATGTACTAAGGTTGTATAGCGCTACGACGCTAGAAATCAAACATATCACAACACAACAATCCAATCAAACGTTTATATAAAACAGCGAAAGAAAATCTACCACAATATACACAACAACCACGAAGGTTCGTATCAATATGAACAGTTAAAAAAAAAGATACGTTTAAGAAAAACATAACATCAAAGTGAAACAAGAAGACAAAACGTGAAGAAGTTGAGAACATGATAAATGTTTAACAAATATTGTAACGCACGTAATATTTGGGCAGAAGGGATAAGAATATACAACGTATCTGGTCTACTTTGTAATGTGTTTGGTATAATGGACTGGACTCGTAACTGTACAAAGCACCCTAATTTTAACTGGTGTTATGTCACAAATGTGTGTATGCTGACTGATCATCAGATCCCGATGCCGAAATACGTAACAAACAATAATAAATCTGCTGTAATGCAAGTAAACTTACACAGACATCAGGGTGACACTGACCGAAAAATAAACATAGAATATTTCTCCAAATATGTCGATATAAAAAGAAGCGTACGGACAGATAAACATTCATTATACTTACAGTATATTTTCATGTATTTCTTTATTCGACCATAAACACCCCCCCTCCAAAAATCACCATTTTTACGCTGATACCCTTAATTGCCTTCGATGAATGAGATTGATTATAAATAATTCGATTCCCCGAGAGTACTTTGTTGGTTTGATTCCTCTGAATACCCAGAACACATTCGTTTAGTGGTACACAAATTAGGTACCTAAATCTAATATTTGAAAGTGTAATCAATTTCAGCACAACAAAAACAACTTCAATGACTCAAATTCTGTAACTAATTAATTAATCGAAATACAAACTGCCAAGTAATCGTCGCTTAATATTGGGATTACACTGTACGCCTGTTTAAGACCTACATTTCAAAACAAAATACAAGGAATGTGGTAAGACAAATACAGTATTTCTTACCAACAAACTCTGTTACACGTTTTCAGCTGTGACGAGGCTTAAAACTCCAGTTTCTCGTGCTTATCTGCCGTCGCTAAATCCGCAACGTCAACTTGCATAAAGTGGTTCAAACCTGCTGATTATGAAGGCCTAATCTCGTAGATGTGTTATTCCTGACTTACTTGTTAAACAGCAAACTTTCACACACACAAACACACAGCGTAAGACAGTGATGATCCTCTTATGCAAACAACACAAATACCTTGCAAATAACAAAAACCTTTCCTCTCCCTAATGTACGAAACCACAGAACTAAACTGAATTATAGACTGTAGTACATAAACTTGCAAATGATTCTGAACCAGTTTCAGAAATAAACTTCAAAGAAACTTCCGAAGAAATTCGATAAAACCCAAAAACATATTTTTTTCGGGTAAGGCATCCCCGTTTTATTTGTAATACTTATAGATTTAATATAACTTGACTGCCTAACACAATTTTTATTTTAATGTGTCGTGTTAGACAGTCAAGTTATATAAAATCTCTAACCAAAAACAATCACATCTACCTGAAGAAGCTCCTATACTCTATGACCTGTAACAAGGAAGTGTTTTCTATTTTGCTTCAGAATACTCCAAGGATCCAAGAAAATCAGAAGGGGCCGGATATGAGCGCAACACATCAGCTTCTGATGCATGTTAATTGTGTCAATTTAGTGGCAGAAAATGTAAAAACCCTCTGGAAGTCCAAGCAGACGTTAGTCAAGGGGTTACTCCCAGGAACACCAAGTACGCAGAACTTCTAAATTCTGCGTGACGCCCAACACCGACATAAATACAGCATTTTCTAAGGTGAAAATTAGTTCGTCCATTCGAACAATAACGCGTTCGAATAAAAAAAAAACAGTGTAACAATTAGAAACGTAGGGGAGGCCTTCGACCTTCTGCGATGTTGCGTGGCGCAGGTTGTAGTCTGTTACGGACGTTTCGGGATAACAAATCAGACCCATCTTCAATGGTCAAGCAGTCCAATTGCAACGCGGCGCGTGCCTAAGGTCTCACAATTTACTACATACGAGTAATTTCGTGTGTTTCAGACTGTTAACCGCTTACCACGACCACGTTTTTCTGGAAACAAAGATGAAACAGTGCATTAAAATTGGGCACGACGGTTTCGTTTCACATTCCCTCATAATCCTGACAATCGATGTCGTCAGGCTGCTGCGTAGTGCTGACTTAACCCGAGCGACTGTCAGGAAATTACTGATAGAATTCCAGTCAGGGTGACAGAGTGGAATAACAATGCCGCTTACCAAGTGGCACTGACGGATTTCAACTTCGAGAGCAACGCTCTATCATGCGGAACAGTAATTTCACATTCAAAATAAATTACGTGTGCCTGGTCACGCTTTTAAAAGCACATTCGTCTCATTTACCTGCCGCGATTTATCACAGACTCCGCTGGGACAGAAATGCATCACTCGCCTCAGTATACAGTTTGCTCATTACTTGGGAGGGTATTATTAATATAAAACGCAACGTATAGGGATGTGGAATGTATTCCATGCAAGTATGAAGAGATGGTCGAGACACGTATCAGAAATTCATACGAAGTTTTAGTTGGGCACCCTCAGCAGAACAGGCAATTAGGGAAACTTCGGTGCAGAAGGGAGAATATTAAGAAAGCCGATCCTAAAAGTAGGTGTCGAGTGTGAACTGGATTCAAATTCAAGAGATATAAAACGGCGGGACACGTAGCATGACAGTTGACACTAGTAACAAAGTTAATTGCATTTGTTCAGTTGGCACTAGTAACTAAGTTACATTTCCTCAGCAGCAGTTGGCACTATTAATTAAGGTAGCTGCATTTGTTCAGCAGTACTTGGCACTAGTAACTAAGTTACATTTACCCAGCAGTACTTGGCACTCTTAATTAAGGTAGCTGCATTTGTTCAGTAGTACTAGGCACTAGTAACTAAGTAGCATTTACTCAGCAGTACTTGGCACTCTTAAGTAAGGTAGCTGCATTTGTGCAGCACTACTTGGCACTAGTAACTAAGTTGCATTTACTCAGCAGTAGTTGGCACTCTTAATTCAGTAGCTGCACTTCTGCAGCAGTACTTGGCACTATTAACTAGGTTGGTTGTATTTGTTCATTTGGCATTAGTAACTAAGTAGAAATCAATACAATATATTAATCCGGAACTTCAAAGCGAAAAGACCTTTTGAGAGTATTACGCGTACATTGTAATATTACTTACGAATGGACCTTGGTTACAGATGCAGGATGGGAAGGGCATTTAACACAAGAAGAATGAAAACAATGAGCGAATGAGATGAGAAACGAATACAGTTTTGTCCAAAATCCTCGACGGAAAGGACCAACTTGGATTCTTTATACCAGACGAGAAGATAATATTAAATTGCGTGTCACAGTGTGGAATGAACCCAAGGACGGTGAGGTTAGGGGCACACTGTGTACAATAAGAACACAGAAATTATTAAAGAATTTTACTCCGAATAACTAAAGACTCGAGACAACTTGGGAAATCTAAGCGTAACTGATAGTTGGTAGAAGATGATCGATGATGTCATCGCCTGAAAGAGGGCCGAAGCGTCTAACACGAAGAAGGCGTAAATGGGCGGAAAATAATGGCATTAAGTTTTGAGACATCTGGTGTGGGGATGTGGACTGGATTGGACTGACGGTGGGACTTTTCAGGAAAAATACAGAACTATAAAGTATGTAAATGGGTACCGAGTTCGTTAGTTCCTTCCCAGGCTGTCAGCACACTGACATGCTCCAACAGACACTCACTCGTCCGATTACTCCACAACAGCAATAACACTACAGTTCGCACAAAAATAGTCTCCGTACCGTATCCAGTGCCATTCTTTGTGTTCCCAGTGTCGGAACTTTGGAATGTACACTTTTCCCTTCTCGTTACGCTTCATCCTGCAGGCCTATCGTCTGCCACGTGTCTTCGTTCTTTTTAGGCGCGTTCGCAAAATTGCGAGAAGCGACTCTTTGCTTCGTCGTGTCTGTCGGTCGACCAGCCTGTCCGTCCGCATGGAACAACTGGGCTCCCACTGGACGGATTTTAATGGAATTTGGTATTTGAGTATTTTTCCACAATATCTACAGAATATTCGTGTTTCGTTAGATCTGACAAAAATAACGGGCACTTTACATGAAGACATATGTACGTTTATGATAAAGTATCTCGCTCAATTCTTCTTAGAATGGGAAATGTTTCACACAAAAGTTGTAGAAAAAACAAACATTTTATGTTGAATAAGTTTTTATTTTCGAAAATCGTGCCGTTTTTGAGATAATGTCGAAAAAATGGTAGAGCCACACAGGTCACAGTTGACAATATAACACGGCGAATACGCTTTGCATGCTGGATAACTAAGGCTACAGACACACACTCAGATTATGTAATAATTTTTGCTTTTCCACTGTAACAATAGCTAAGCGAACGCGCCTCAGTGCTACGTTTATACGTACATTGCCAGCCCCGTTATCTTTCCCTCCATACTGCACACATTAATACTTTGAAGCGTGGTGTTAATCTGAACAGTATTTATATGTTGGTGTGAATTTACAGTAACCCCTGATGAAGGGCAAGCACCAGATGTTTAGTGAGATTTGCGTTGACACAGATTTTAACCCTTCTATGAAACACTGTGATTTCACCGACTCTACTTCAGCCTGTGTTACAGAACATCGTCAGTAAGTATCAATATTTTGTTTTAGAAGCGAAACTGGAGACTGAGGCCGATCATGCCCTGAAATGTGGTGTTGTAGCATTAATAATATTAATTTTAATACACTAGACGATGGAAAAAATTCCACGAAGTTAAAAAGTTCACTCTCTCCTGCAGATCGCGTTCTACCACAATTCCATGTTTTGTTCCGTCTCCCATTCTAACTACGCGGTATTTCGATCTTTCCAGCTACGATCAGCCCTAAGTTTCCTATGCTTTCCTGACTGCGCGCGCGCGTGCGTGTGTAATACAGCGTAGGCGTCCGAAGAGAGAGAAAACCGACCGGGCGCGAGATGTGGACTGTAGGTAAGATACCTCATAAGCTCCCAGTCGTAGCACCGTGGCCAGTCAGAAGTCCGGTTTGCTGCATGAGGCCTAGTGATTTCGAGTTCTGGGGCGCCTTAAAAAGCACGCCACGTGACGGAAGCTGTCCCGCCTCTCGGCTGCAGACACTTGCCAACTATTTCTTCTAAACTGGGCTACAAATCTTGCTGCCACTTTCGAACAAATGATGAATACATGGAAGTCTAGTGTGCACCATCTGCTACCATATGTCATTTATACAGGGAAACAAAATAAACTATCAGTGTGTTGTTTCTTTATGATTTTAAAACTTCACTGTATGAATATTCTGTTTTGATATGCCTACGTTTGTAAAGCAACACCTTATTTTGTATTCTACAAGACACATCGCATCCCTAGAAGAACAGTGTCACAACTCAAAAACTGTAATTTTCCAGGAGAAGCTTTTAAAGCTTATGTTTATTGGACCGTGTATCATTGTGATAGTTGAAGAATAAAAGACCAACTTGATGTCACTAGCTGTTTTATTTCACTTCTTATGTGTTTAACATGTTTCGGACATTAATGTATCCATCATCAGGAGCTTGCGACTATTATGTTGAATTACCACATTGGTCGTATTGTTCTTGGCTCGATGTGTGTTGGAGATTCGGTGTGGTTGGGTTGGAGAGGTATCCGTGTTGCAGGCTTCAGGCTGCAACACGGACACCACTCCAACCCAACCACACCGAATCTCCGACACAGATCGAAGCAAGAACAATACGACCAATGTGGTAATTCAATAGAATATTCGCAAGCTCCTGATGATGGATACATTAATGTCCGAAACATATTAAACACATAAGAAGTGAAATAAAATAGCAAGTGACATCAAGTTGGTCTTTTATTCTTGAACAAGCATTTAAAGGCTTTGAAGTGCTATAATTTCCTATGCGTGCAACGGCAACACAGCTGCTCTCCAGCGGCGAATTTTGCAAACTGCGTTATGACACTATACCCGTTAAAAGTGCATCTACAAACGTTTCTTTCTACACCAATAACTCAAAAACGCCAAATTTCGAGTTATGACAGTATTCTTCTGGGGGTGCGAAATACTTGTCCGCAGTCTCGAAGTGGGAGAAACATTTACAAATAAGTCGTTTCAGCGCTGTGGGAGTCAGAAATTCTTCTAGCAAATGGTGCCTTGTTTAGTTCACTACAAATTTCCGGTGCACAGCTTATAATGCTTAGAACTACGTGATCTGATAAAGTTAGAATTTACGATCAGCAGCCAATGAACCGAACGGTTACTGCTACAAACATACTAACTTTGCCCATCGTTTATTACTGTTCTGTTTTCAGTAGCTATTAAGCCATTTGCAATTTGCTTTCTGTTGAATTCCTGGAAAACGCAGATGAGGTCACCTACATGCCGCAGCGTTCTGATGCCGCAAATGCAACTGAAATGCATTCACCTACAGACCATGGTGTCATGTTCCAGCGCAATAAATCTACACAAAGTCACCTACAGATGGGAAGGTTCTGATTCAGCACAATCTGTTGAGAAACAGACACTCGTACACCAAAACCTTCTAATGCAATCGAGATAACGCTGAAGCTTTCTGATCCAGTCCATCCAAACGAGACATAGTAATCTACATGATCATGCAACCTAATTCAGTACATCCAAACAAGATAGTCACCTACACGCGCCGGATTAGCACATTCATTACAGGTAATACACGTGCTGTCACCTACACACATAGGAGCGTTCGGATTCAGAATATTCAATGACCTGATATCGATTCTGACAGGATTTACCCAAATTCCAGGCAATTTTCAACGTTATATTTGTAAAATTTTAGTTTACAATGTGCTATAGGAATTTTCATTTTCGTCTTTTGGTTCATGCACTGTAGGGTACCCACCTACCACACTGCATGCCTACGCAATGAACCACCACGCGAAAATAGGAAAACACGTCAGTAAATACACTTACAACAGTGCGGGATGGACGACAAGGGAAATCCAACACATCCCCCAAGGTTCAAAGATTTCGCTCTGCTCCACTGCTCATGTGACCCAACTAGCCTCCTATTCAAAGTCCATCGGAGAATCTTTCCCTGAGATGCAAGCGGCCGGTACGTGACGCTGATCACTTACCTTCATATAGTGACAAGGTTCAAAAGTTATACTACCACACCTCAATCGTCTCCAGGGTATGGCAATTACTGAAGCACACGCTCATCGTGTTTGGCCTTACAGTGAGGAAAAACTGAATCCGTATCCCATCTCCAATATTTATTGTTGGCATCCTGTTGTGCTATATGATGCAGTAATTAGATATGAGGGGCGGTACGACAGTAAATCCTCGTATTTCTTTCTCAAGAAGTATAATTACAATTATAATGCAATTTACATATATCAAGGGTACACCCTTTACAGCGTTGAGATTATTTTTACAGTCTCCTTCACTATCAATACACTTTTCCCACCCATGCGTAGAACGCTCTATGCCGGTCGCGCGGAACCTTCTGCTGAAGCGTCGGGGCTCTACACGCACGCTTTGTTACAGGTCGTCGTCGTCGTCGTCCGTAAAACGGCGTCCTCGGAGTGTATCCTTCAGGGGGCCAAAAATATGGAAGTCGTAGGGTGTCAAATCGGGAATGTTGAGAGGATGAGGAAGAAGAGGAGGGCAGCACACATACAGCACACTGACACCATCTAGCATGTGCGTGCAGCACAACACAGCCGAAACAGGAAAACCAGAAGAGGACCTGCTCAGGTCGACACGTGTTTGTATTAAAGACCATCTATTATTACTATGATAATTATATATATACACACACACACACAATAAAATTTTATTCTGTAAGATAACCTATAATTCTAAGTACTCCAGTTCACAATGTGAACTGGGGTACTTAATGTGGCGAATATCAGACACACTTCTATTAACTGAAGAATAAAAACCAACTAGATGCCACTTGTTATTTTATTGTACTTCTTATAGGCTCAACATGCTTCGGGCACTACTATGCCCATCAGCATGAGCTCGCGATTATAATGTTGATTACCACATTGGTCGTTTCTTTCTTGGTTTGCTGTATGTTGGAGGTTAGGTGCAGTTAGGCTGGACACTAATCCAGCTCAACCGCACCTAAACTCCAACATATAGCAAACCAAGAACGAAACGACCAATGTGGTAATCAACATCATAGTCTCGAGCTCTTGATGATGGGCACAGTAGAGCCCGAAACATGTTGAGCCTATAAAAAGTGCAATAAAATAACAAGTGGCATCTAGTTGGTTTTTATTCTTAGGTACCACAATGATGCACGGTCCAACAAACATCAAACACTTTTATTACAGCGAAACATCTTTGTACCTCTCTACATCTAGTGTTTGCGACTATGCAGTATACGACATAACGCATGCAGCGATCACATCCGCCGCTATTTCCTTGCCGGGTAACCGTAAGCAGTTTAATGAATAAATCAGGCTGACACTGATACGAGTTAATAACCATACAGCGACAGGAAGAGCAGCAAGCAAAAAGCTGTGTCATGTCGCAGCCTGAGGTGGTTAGAACTGGAATGTTACGACAGCAAGAGTAATTCTGGGATTTGCTACTTGTGGTGCTCTGACCTTTTAGTGTTCGTCGAAAAGTTAGATCTGGCAAGGTTTCCGGTTTTCACAGAGGTGTGGATACCAGTCCGTCTGGGGTATGACGTGTGTCAATGGAAATTTGGTTCCCGACGTTTCGAGACTACGCAGGACTCATTTTCAGTAGTCGAAAAGTCAAAGAACGTTAAGAATATTGAACTGAAAGTTCCAGTCTTCTGGGCAGTGACGCTGTATTGATGCGTTAGAGATTCCCGACGTTTCAAACGAACCCAATGTCCTAATCTTCGTGGGTAAAGAAGTGCAAGAAGCCGTCCAAGAAGATGCGACCATTACGTTGTCCCGATATCCTCGTGATGCAATCAGCCAGTGACAAGGCGACACATCCCATAAGAACGGTGACCCTAAGTCGAAGTATCTTGTTATTATGTAAATTGTTTGTCAAATTTATTAAAGACGCATGCAGTTTACTGGTGCAGTTTGTTATGAGGATAGATTAGAATTTCTTTTTGCACGTAAGATATAATTTGACTTTTATTACTTTAAGGTTTAATATCCATCCATTTTTCAGATTCCCTTTCACTGTATTTAATTTATTTCTTGTTTCGCAGACCAGTCCGGCTGCGTCTGCTTGTGCCAGAGGCAATCTATTTTTCTTGCTGTGGCGCAACAGACCAAATCGGACGTAGGCCGCCCCATTTTTCACGTTTCTAGAGCACACGACCAGTAGCATTCCTCCGACAGAGTGATCAGCTCGTCGCAGAGGCCGCTACCACCAGAACACACAACAGACACAACAGACAAATATCCACGCCCACAGTGGGACTCGAACTCGCGATCCCAGCAATCGAACGGCCGCATACCTATACTTTAGACCGAACTGCCACCGGGATCGGTCAGTCTCATTTAAAATATGCTTATTTATGAGTACAAGCATTACATAATGTCACACAGCATATAGCTAACTTGGGCAATAGCCAATTTAAGGAAATGTCAAAACATGAAATACGTTACGCAATGGGCCTATATTCAATGCAACGGAATGTAAAGACCAATTATATATGGAACCGTAACACATTACAGTATATTACATATAGCCCGATTATACTTACTACCCAGACGCGATTCATGTCGCTTAGGGGCACACAGAAACAGGTTTAAGTGACAACCTTCAAGTAGAAGTTGCGGCGTGTGGTACGTGTTAGGTAGCAAACGTGCCATTGTTGTATCCGTTGCGGACCCGATGAGGAACGTATCTTAGATGTTGATCCCAGGGAGGTCGAAGCTCGTAACTCTGGTTAAGACGAGGAGTCGGGCAGGTCGCACACACTCTCAATAATCCCCAAGTAGAATATATTGGAGTTTTATTGTGCAAGAGTATGGAGTAATAGCATGTACAACTAAAATGTATAAGTGACAATTCTCGCCAGTGGACTCT
>Ga0123354_10019915_pt1 | contig 10542 bp, 9 predicted proteins | sample TergutLab28metaG_2_FD_97872 | JGI IMG/M metagenome (GOLD analysis project Ga0123354, IMG submission 97872) | Labiotermes labralis P4 segment gut microbial communities from Petit-Saut dam, French Guiana - Lab288 P4 | ecosystem: Host-associated > Arthropoda: Insects > Digestive system > Gut ...
GCAGGTGCGCGAAAAGCGCGGCCTGAGCTACAGCGTGTACAGCTATTTCGCGCCCGGCCTGCACGCTGGCGCTTTTACGCTGGGCCTGCAAACCCGGCCCGACCAGGCTGCCGAAGCGCTGGCCCTGTCGCGCCAGGTACTGAGCGACTTCGTGGCCCACGGCCCGACCGAAGCCGAGCTGAAAGCCGCCAAGGACAACCTGATCGGCGGCTTTGCCCTGCGCATCGACGGCAACCGCAAACTGCTGGCCAACGTCGCCAACATCGCCTGGTACGACCTGCCGCTGGACTACCTGGACCATTGGACCGAGCGCGTGCGCCAAGTCAGCGTGGACCACATCAAAACCGCCTTCCAGCGCGTGCTGCAACCGGACAGGATGGTGACGGTGGTGGTGGGGGGGCGGTAGGCGTCCTTCTAGTCACTCCGCAAGTCACCCCCCAAGTTACCGGGGAAGTTACCCCTCAAGTTGGGGCACTCTTGGCGCAGCTTGATGGCGAAATGACCCGACAAACCATGCAAGATGCGCTGGGGCTGGCCGATCGGCAGCACTTCCGCAAGACCTATCTGTTGTCTGCGCTGGAGCTGGGCGTGATCGAAATGACCCAGCCCGACAAGCGCAACAGCCGCAGCCAACGGTACCGCCTGACGGCCCAAGGCCGGCAATGGCTGAAAGCGCAAGCGGCGCGCAGGCGCTGATGCTTGGCGGTGGGCGCTTACCAAGCAGATAATGGGTGACGTTCGCCCGGCAGCCCAAGGCTGCTGGCTTCATCAGGCAACCAACAGGTCTTCCGTATGTCCGTCTGGCACCGCATCAAAAGCATGTTTTCGTCCGGGGGAGCTTCCTTGCCCGGCGGCTTGCAGGTCATCGACACCAAGCGGGGCTCCGGCCCCGAGGCGCGCAAGGGCCAGACGGTCAGCGTGCATTACACCGGCTGGCTCTACAACGACGGCCAGCAGGGCGCCAAGTTCGACTCCAGCCTCGACCGCAACCGGCCGCTTCAGTTCGCGCTCGGCTCGGGCCGGGTCATCAAGGGCTGGGAGGAGGGCATTGCCGGCATGAAGGTGGGCGGCCGGCGCACGCTCATCATTCCGCCCGAAATGGGCTACGGCGCCACCGGCTTTCGCGGCTCGATTCCGCCCAATGCGACGCTGAAATTCGACGTTGAATTGCTGGGTATTTTCTAGAAGTCGCTGGCGCCATTGAAGCGCAATGCACGGGTTCGCCGTTCAGCGTCGCTGGCTCCCGTCACAGGCACTTGAATCTCCCCCGCCTCCTTCTGACTGGCGCGCCAGGCCAGCGCGCTTTCCAGGAAGCGGGGCAGGGCCGGGTTGGTGTTGCGTTGCTGGAACGCCAGGGCGATGCCGATGCCCGAGTTCGGCGGCAGGTTGGCGATGGGGCGGAATACCGCGCCGGACGAGCGGTGGTACGGCGTGTTGGCCGCCGGCACCAGCGCCACGCCCAGTCCGCTGGCCACCAGGCCGAGCACGGTCTGCACCTGAATGGCCTGCTGGGCGATCCTGGGGGCGATGCCGGCGCGTTGCAGGATGCGGTTGACGGCTTCGTACAGGCCGCCCACCGGAGACGGCTGGTAGGTGATGAAGGGCAGGTTTTCCAGGGCTTCCAGCCGCACGGCAGCCTTGGCCGCCAGGGCGTGGCCGCGCGGCAGCGCCAGGCAGAAACGGTCTTCCTCCACGCTCTGGAAGTGCTGGTCCGGCGCGCGCGTGGTGGGCGTGCGGACCATGCCTATGTCCAGCGTGCCGGCCTCCACGCGCGCCAGCAGTTCCTGGTTGGTGCCTTCGCTCAGGTCCAGGCGCACGCCCGGAAAGCGCTCCCGGAAGCGCCGCACCAGCCGCGGCACCAGGCGCACCGTCATGGAGCCGCCAAAGCCGATGCGCAATTGCCCGGTGTTGCCGGCCTCGGCGGCCTGCGCCGTCGGCTGAAGCTGCTCGGCGGCGGCCAGGCAGCGCCGGGCCACCGTCAAGGCGGCCTGCCCGGCAGCGGTCAGGCGCACGCCGCGCGCACCGCGCACGAACAGCGCCGCGCCGATTTCATCTTCCAGCTTGCGGATGGCCACCGACAGCGGCGGCTGCGCCATGCACAGGCGCTGGGCCGCCAGGCTGAAACTGCCTTCCTCGGCCAGCACCGTGAATTGGCGCAACTGGCGCAAGTCCATATATACACCTCGTGTATGGAAAGGTCCACAGAAAGTATTTGCCGAACTATACCGTCGCCTCTAGCATCCGGCCCTCATGAGTGCCACCACTTCATCCCTCGAACGTCTCTTGAACCCGCGCAGCGTCGCCGTCGTCGGCGCTTCTGAAGATGCCTTGCGCATCGGCGGGCGGCCCATTGCCTACATGCGCCAGCAGGGCTATCGGGGGCTGTTGCTGCCGGTGAACCCGAACCGCGCCAGCGTCCAGGGGCTGCCGGCCTTTGCCAGCGTGGCGGCGCTGCCGCAGACGCCCGATGTCGCCGTGGTGGCGGTGGCGGCCCCGCTGGCGCCGCAGGTGATTGCCGATCTGGGCGCGCGCGGGGCCGGCGCGGCCATCGTGCTGTCCGCCGGTTTTGCCGAAATCGGTCCCGAGGGCGAGCGTTTGCAGCGCCAGATGGCCGACGCCGCCCGCGCCAGCGGCATCCGCGTGCTGGGGCCCAATTCGCTGGGGGTGCTGAACCCGCGCATCGGTTTTTACGGCAGCTTCACTTCGGTGCTGGAGTCGGGCTTTCCGGCGGTCGGGCGGGTCGGCATCGCCAGCCAGTCGGGCGCCTACGGCAGCCACATTCTGGGGCTGGCCCGCGAGGCCGGCATCGGCATTTCGTCGGCGGTGATGACCGGCAACGAATGCGACCTGGGCCTGGCCGATCTGATCCAGGCTTTCGTGGACGACGGCGACACCGACGTGATCGCCGTCTATGCCGAGGGCCTGCGCGACGGCCCTCGCCTGCGCGCCGCGCTGGAAGCGGCGCGGCGCGCGCGCAAGCCGGTGGTGGTGATGAAGGTGGGCACCAGCGCCGTCGGCAGCGCGGCGGCGCAGTCGCACACCGCCTCCATCGCCGGGGACGACGCGGTGACGCAGGCCGTGCTGGCCGACTGCGGCGTGGTGCGCGCCACGTCCACCGAACACATGCTGGACGTGGCGCGGCTGGCCACGCGGCGCATCTACCCGGTGAACAACACGCTGGGGGTGATCACGGTCAGCGGCGGCGCCGGCGTGATCGTCTCCGACGCCGCCGAGGCGCTGGGCCTGCCGATGCCCGCCATGCCCGCCGCCGCGCAGGCCGAACTGAAGGCGCTGATTCCCTACGCCTCGCCGCGCAACCCGGTGGACTGCACGGCGCAGTTCGTCAACGACGTCAGCATTCCGGGCCGCTTCACCGAGGCGGTGGTGGCGCACGGCGGCTACCAGTCGATCCTGGGCTTTTTCACCTACACGGTGGGCGCCGAGTCGATCGCCGAGAGCCTGCGCGCCCAGCTCAAGGCCGTGCGCGAGCGCCACCCCGACCGGCTGTTCGTGCTGTGCCTGCTGGCCTCCCGGGAGCGCGCGCGGCAGTACGAGGACGACGGCTTCACCGTGTTCGAGGAGCCGGCCCGCGCCGTGGCCGCCATCGACGCCATGGGCCGCTTCGGCGAGGCGTTCGCCCGCCCGCCCGGCGGCGCGCTGCCGGAGGTGCCGGCGATCGCGCTGCCCGCCGAGACGCCCAGCGAGGCCGAGGCCAAGCGCGTGCTGTCGGCGGCTGGCATCGCGGTGGTGCCCGAGCGCGCCTGCGCCAGCGCCGAGCAAGCGGTGGCCGCCGCCGAGGCGCTGGGCTTTCCGGTGGTGCTGAAGATTCTCTCGCCCGACATCCCGCACAAGTCCGAGATCGGCGGCGTGCTGCTGGGCGTGGCCGATGCCGACGCGGTGCGCGCCGGCTTCGACGAATTGCTGGCGCGCGCCCGCGCGGCGACGCCACGCGCGCGCATCGAGGGCGTGCTGGTGGCCAAGCAGGTCGGTGGCGGGGTGGAGTGCATTCTGGGCATCCAGCGCGACCCGGTGTTCGGGCCAGTGGCCATGTTCGGCCTGGGCGGCATCTTCGTGGAAGTGCTGCGCGACGTGGTGCTGCGGCCCTGTCCGTTCGACGAGGCCGCCGCCGAGCAGATGATCCGCTTGATCCGCGGCGCGCCGCTGCTGCTGGGCGCGCGCGGCAGGCCGTCGGCGGACATCGGCGCGCTGGCGGCGATGCTGTCGCGCTTGTCGGTGTTTGCTCACCAATCGGCGGCGCGTTTACAGTCCGTCGATTTGAACCCGGTGTTTGCCCTGCCCGCCGGTCAGGGCGCTTGGGCCGCCGATGCGGTCATCACGCTCGATCCGGCCTGACCCGTTTTTTTTCTGTTCCATTTCCCATGATTCGAGACCAAGAAACCCTGGACCTGTTGCTGGAGGGCATCCGCCGCTTCGTCCGCGACGAACTCGTGCCCGCCGAAAAGCAGGTGGACGAGACCGACGAAATTCCCGCGCGCATCGTGCAGGGCCTGAAAGACCTCGGCCTGTGCGGCATGACCGTGCCCGAAGCCTACGGCGGCCTAGGCCTGACCATGGAGGAGGAGGTGTTGGCGGTGATCGAGCTGTGCCAGACCTCGCCGGTGTTTCGCTCGCTGAGCGGCACCACGGTGGGCATCGGCTCGCAGGGCATCCTGATCGACGGCACCGAGGAGCAGAAGCAGGAGTTCCTGCCGCGCCTGGCGCGCGGCGAGATCCTGGCCAGCTTCGCGCTGACCGAGCCGGAAGCCGGCTCCGACGCCGCCTCGCTGCGCACCACCGCGCGCCGCGACGGCGACCACTACGTGATCGACGGCACCAAGCGCTTCATCACCAACGCGCCCTACGCCGGCATCTTCACCGTCATGGCCCGCACCGACCCGGCGGTCAAGGGCGCGGGTGGCATCAGCGCCTTCATCGTCGATGCCGGCACGCCCGGCATCAGCTTCGGCCAGCGCGACCGCAAAATGGGCCAGAAGGGCGCGCACACCTGCGACGTGATCTTCGACGGCGCGCGCGTGCCGGCCAGCCGCATCATCGGCGGCCCCGGCAACGCCGGCCAGGGCTTTCGCACCGCCATGAAGGTGCTGGACAAGGGCCGCATTCACATCGCCGCCGTTTGCGTTGGCGTGGCCGAGCGCATGCTGGCCGACACGCTGCGCTATGCCATGGAACGCAAGCAGTTCGGCCAGCCGATTGCCGACTTCCAACTGGTGCAGGCCATGCTGGCCAACGGCAAGACCGAGCTGTACGCCGCCCGCGCCATGCTGCTGGACACCGCGCGCTTGCGCGATCAGGGCAAGAACGTGTCCACCGAGGCCGCCTGCTGTAAGCTGTTCGCCTCCGAGATGTGTGGTCGGGTGGCCGACAACGCGGTGCAGATCTTCGGCGGCGCCGGCTATACCGCCGACAGCGGCATCGAGCGCTTTTACCGCGACGTGCGGCTGTTCCGCATCTTCGAGGGCACGACCCAGATCCAGCAGGTGGTGATCGCCCGCAACATGGTCCGCGCCGCCGCGCGGGGCTGATTTTTTTCTTTCGCAACACAAGGCATTCGCATCATGGATCTCGAAATCACGAACAAAGTCGCCATCGTCACCGGCTCGGCCCGCGGGCTGGGCGCCGCCACCGCGCGGCGGCTGGCGCAGGAAGGCGCGCGCGTGGTGGTCACCGACATCCTGGCCGAGCAGGCCCAGGCCACCGTCGCCGCCCTGAAGGACGACGGGTTGCAGGCGCATTGCATCCTGGCCGACATCACCAAGGCCGCCGAGGTGCAGCGCCTGGTGGACGAAACCGTGGCCCACTTCGGCGGCGTGCACATCCTGGTCAACAACGCCGGCTTTCCGCGCGACCGCTACCTGGTCAAGATGACCGAGGAAGACTGGGACCTGGTGATGCAAGTCATGCTCAAGGGCAGCTTCCTGGCCGCGCGGGCGGTGATGCCGCACTTCATCCAGCAGGGCTGGGGCCGCGTCATCAACATCAGCTCGCGCGCGCACTTCGGCAACCCGACCCAGGCCAACTACGCCGCCGCCAAGGCCGGCCTGATCGGCATGGCCAAGGCGCTGGCGATCGAGGAAGGGCGCTACGGCGTCACGGTCAACTGCGTAGCCCCCGGCTTCATCGAAACCGAAATGGTGCAGGCGCTGCCCACCTATGCCACCATCAAGGAAAAGGCGGTGCAGATGCAGCCCATCAAGCGGCCGGGCCGCCCCAGCGACATCGCCGACGCCGTGGCCTTCCTGGCGTCCGAGCGCGCCGGCTTCATCAGCGGCGAGGTGCTGCACGTCAGCGGCGGGCGCTTCGGTTGAAGTGAAATGCCTTCCCCCTCTGGGGGAAGGTAGGGTGGGGGCCGGCGCTGGAGCAAACACGCCGATGATGCGGTTCACGGTGCAGCCCCTATCCCAACCTTCCCCCAGAGGGGGAAGGAGCAAGTAGCCCGACGCCCCTGAACACCCTTGAGAAAGCCCCCCATGAAAAGAGCCGCCATCGTTTCCCCCCTGCGTACGCCCACGGGCGCTTTTGGAGGCGCGCTGCGCGCCGTGCCGGTTGAAGAACTCGGCGCCACCGTGGCCCGGGCCGTGGTCGAGCGCACCGGGCTGGACCCGGCGCGCATCGACGACGTGGTGTTCGCCCAGTCCTATGCCAACGGCGAGGCGCCCTGCACGGGCCGCTGGGTAGCGTTGCAGGCGGGCTTTCCGGTCGAGGTTGCGGGCATGCAGCTCGACCGCCGCTGCGGCGGCGGCCTGCAGGCCATCGCCACCGCCGCCATGATGGTGCAGACCGGGGCCGCCGACGTGGTCCTGGCCGGCGGGGTCGAGAGCATGAGCAACGTCGAGTACTACAGCACCGACATGCGCTGGGGCAAGCGCGCCGGCAGCGTGCGCTTTCACGACCGGCTGGAGCGCGGGCGCGAGCGCTCGCAGCCCGAGGCGCGCTTTGGCCGCATCAGCGGCATGATCGAAACCGCCGAGAACCTGGCGCGCGACTACGCCATCAGCCGCGAGGAGGCCGACGCCTTCGCGCTGCGCAGCCACCAGCGGGCGGCGGCGGCCTGGGCCTCGGGCAAGTTCGCCCAGGAGGTGGTGCCGGTGCGGGTGCCGCAGCGCAAGGGCGATCCGCTGCTGGTCGAGCGCGACGAGGGCGTGCGCGCCGACCTGACGCTGGCGCAACTGGCCAAGCTGGCGCCGGTGATGAAGGACGGCATCGTCACCGCCGGCAACGCCTGCCAGCAGAACGACGCCGCCGCCGCCTGCCTGGTGGTGGCCGAGGACAAGCTGGCCGAGCTGGGCCTGACGCCGCTGGGCTACCTGCACAGTTGGGCGGTGGCCGGCTGCGAGCCTTCGCACATGGGCATCGGCCCGGTGCCGGCGGTGCGCAAGCTGTTTGGCCGCAACGGCCTGTCGTTCGACGCCATGGGCCTGGTCGAGCTGAACGAGGCCTTCGCCTGCCAGGCGCTGGCCTGCGCCAAGGGCTGGGGCTGGAACGACCCGGAGCACTTCAACGTCAACGGCTCCGGCATCTCGCTGGGCCACCCGGTGGGCGCCACCGGGGTGCGCATCATGACCTCGCTGCTGTACGAATTGCAGCGCCGCAAGCAGCGTTACGGCCTGGAAACCATGTGCATCGGCGGCGGGCAGGGCATCGCCGCCGTATTCGAAAGTGCCTGATAGGAGACCCAAACCATGAGCTATGCCTTTCTTCCCAAGCTGCGCGTGATCGAAAGCTCCGCCTTCGTCGCCGCGCCGCTGGCCGGTTTGACCCTGGCGCAGTTCGGCGCCGACGTGATCCGGGTGGACATGATCGGCGGCGGCATCGACTACGCGCGCATGCCGCGCATGCCCGACGCCGAGGGGCGCGACCGTGGCCGCAGCCTGTACTGGACGGCGCTGAACAAGCACAAGCGCACCATCGCCATCGACCTGCGCCGGCCCGAGGGGCGCGAGCTGATCCAGGCGCTGGCCAGCGCGCCCGGGCCGGACGCTGGCGTGCTGCTGACCAACATCGGCACGCCCTGGCTGGCCCACGAGCTGCTGGCGCAAAAGCGCGCCGACATGATCACCTGCACCATTCAGGGCAATGGCGACGGCAGCACGGCGGTGGACTACACCGTCAACTGCGCCACCGGCTACCCCTACGTCACCGGCGGCGGCTCGCCGCAGAGGCCAGTGAACCACGTGTTCCCGTCCTGGGACGTGGCCTGCGCTTACCAAGCGGCGTTCGCGGTGGTGGCCGCGGTCGATCACCGCCGCCGCACCGGCGCCGGGGCCGAGTTGAAGCTGGCGCTGTCCGACATGGCCTTCAGCGCCTTGTCGCACCTGGGCGTGCTGGCGGAGGCCGAGCTGCTGCACCAGGAGCGGCCCTCCATCGGCAACCACATCTACGGCGCGTTCGGGCGCGATTTCGGCACCGCCGACGGCGGCCGCGTGATGGTGGCCGCCATCTCGTCCGGGCAGTGGAAGGCGCTGCTGCGCTGCTGCGGCGCCGAGGCCGCCATCGCGGCGGTCGAGCAGCGCCTGGGGCTGGACTTCAGCGACGAGGCGCAGCGCTTTCAGGGCCGCGACGAGATCGTCGCCGTGGTCGAACCCTGGTTCGCGGCGCGCACCCAGGCGCAGGCCGAAGCCGCGCTGGAGGAACACAAGGTCTGCTGGGGCCGCTACAGCACCGTGGGCGAGTTGCTGGCCAACGATCCCCGGGTCAGCCTGGCCAACCCGGTGTTCGAGCGCATCGCCACCCCCGGCATCGGCGAGCACCTGGCCGCCGGCCCCACGGTGCGCGCGCCGGCCATGGAGCGCGCGCCGACCCGTCCCGCCGCCCTGCTCGGCACCCACACCGACGAAGTGCTGCACCAGGTGCTGGGCCTGGATAGCGCGGCCATTGGCCGCCTGCACGACGCCGGCGTGGTCGCCGGGCCGGAGCGCGATCCTTCGCGGGGTTGAAGGGGTAGACGGTCTGACGATCCAAGGTGTGTGCTCCAAGAAAAACCGCCCGAAGGCGGTCAGAGGTGAGTCGACGAGGGCAAGGCGCCGTCAGTTGCTGACGCGCGCCCAGACGATGGTGGCGATGGGCTTCACGCTGTCGATGGCGGCGTAGATGTCGGCGTCGGTCGCGACATCCTGAGCCTGCGACGCCACGCCATAACCGCCGCCTGGCACGCCATAGCCGGCGATGTTGGCAATGCCGCCGCCCAATGGCCGAAAGGCCGTCACAAACGCCTGATACGGCAACAGCAGGGAGCCGTAGCCGCCGGCCACGCCGTAGCCGATCAGCGGGCCGCCGTAGCAGCCGGTGTCCATCGGGCGCCGCGGCTCGAAGATGGCCGGCGCGCGGCCCGTCAGATCGGTCAGCGCCCGCGCCAAGCCGCCACGGGTGGCGCGCTCGCGCAGCAGGTTGACGATGATGCCGCCCCTGAACGATGCGTCGGACTGCCCCAGCTTGCGCTGCACTGTCGCGCCGAAGAAGTCCGCCGCGATCATGTCCAGCCAGCCGCCGGTCGCCGTTTTGATGCGGGTTTGCAGCGCCGCGTAAACGATCAGCTCGTAAACAAACGACTTGGCCCAGGCGAAGCCGCGCAGCAGCGCGTCCAGCACGGGCGTGCTGTCGCTGAACCAGCGCGGGATCAGCGCCTTGATGCGCCCGAAGGTATCGGTTTGGTCTCCGGTTGCCATGTTTACGCCACCGCGATGCTGGCGGCCTTCACGATCTGCTGGTCGGTGGCGTCAATGTCCGCCGAGCCGCCATTGAGCCGCACCTCCAAGACGTTTGTCACGCCGGGACACGCGCCGTAAGCCACTTGCCCCAGCCGCGACCAAGCCAGCGACGCGCCCAGCGGCAGCGAATTGATGTAGGCCATCAGCGCCGCCGTCACCAGCGCGGCCACGGCGACGTGGTCGTACTCCGCAGATGTGGCGATCGTCATGGTCACGCTGGCCGGCAGCACCACCGGGGCAAATACGCCGAAGGTGCTGGTCAAGGGGCGCACCGCGTCGACGGCGTTGTAAACCGTCCCCAGGAGTTCCGAGGACGGGTAGCCCGTGCCGTCGTCCACCACCAGGTAGAAATAGCCGTTTTGCGGCGTGCCGTTGTACTGTTGGTTTTCCGCCAGCGTGTAGGTCAGCCCCTGCTTGAGGGAGGCCACCGCGTAGGCCACTGCCGCCTTGGTGGCCTTCGATAGATTGGCGATGTAGGCCACGAAACGCGCGCGCAGCGCCGTATCCAGCTCGGCATCCGCGCCGTTGTCGAAGGCCACCGCGTTGCCCGCCGTGTCCACGCCGGGCATGGCCTGCCCCAGCGTGTTGATGCCGCCCGGCGCGGCATTGCCCGCCGCGCCTGGCGAGAGCGCCACCACCGGCACATCCACCGAGGCGACGCCCGCCGCCAGCACGTAGCCGCCCTGCGCGGCGCTGTAGGCCGGATTGATCTCGTCCGCGGTCACGGCGTACTGCTGCACGCCGCTGGCGGTCTGCACCACGGCGCCGACCGGCACCAGCGCCTGCTGCGCGGGCGTGAAGCGCGCAAAGGTCACCA
>Ga0123354_10019916_pt1 | contig 10541 bp, 11 predicted proteins | sample TergutLab28metaG_2_FD_97872 | JGI IMG/M metagenome (GOLD analysis project Ga0123354, IMG submission 97872) | Labiotermes labralis P4 segment gut microbial communities from Petit-Saut dam, French Guiana - Lab288 P4 | ecosystem: Host-associated > Arthropoda: Insects > Digestive system > Gut ...
CAGTGTTTCTCAACCGCCGGGCCGCGGCCCGGTACCGGGCCCCGGCATCAATTATACTGGGCCGCGAAAGTTTCTCCTGGACTTGATAACTAATTTAAATGTAATTTTATATTGTCAACATGCCACACCGTTCACATAATTGTACTAACACTCTTTATGATTATGCCGTAATTAATTATTAATACTTGTGTTAGTTTAATGTATGAACTTAAAAAATTTGGAAAGTTACTGACGAGTAAATCTGTTGGGACCGGGCCCTCGTCTTATGAGAATTTACCGTGTCGTGGTCTCACAAAGGTTGAGTAACACTGCCTTAGACAGTACTGTCTAGCCAGTCAAATACACTGGAGAATTACCGGGTACACCTGCAACAACCGGGTGTGTCCAGCAGCTCCGTGGTCATTTCTGCGCCACTTCAATCAAAATATTATAATTTCTTATGCAAGACGTTAGAGAGTTGTCTCTGTCATAGGCCATTATCAGCTGGCGCATTTTTTCTCAAAGTGTGCTACACTAACGATAATGGTACTGGGACGCTGACGTTTTTACTTACGCGTAGCCTTAATGATATGAGCAAATATGTGTCGTTACTGGAAACATATACGACTTTCTCCCGCCCTGCTGTCAGGGTATTAAACCGAAAATAATTTAATGGTAGTTGTGCCGGATTGCCGGATTAGAAGGTAACCGAAACAGTCGTTAATTTCTTGGCTCTTCTGTGTCGAATATGAAGATGTTCAGTCCGCTCTGAAACAAAATATTAAAATTGGAAGTATAAAATATTCACTCCAATCACAACTGTTTATTTCTCAAGGAAATCAACTGCGTGTTTCGGCTAATATATAGAGCCATCATCAGGCCGATTAGGAAAATCAGAAGGAAAAAAATTCAGAACTGTATAACTTATGTTTATTGGACTGTGCATCATCTTGATAGTTGAATAAAGAGAGATGCAGGCTTCAGCTTGCATCCGGATACCACATCACCCCAGCCAAACCACAACGTAACACCAACGCGCATCGAACCAGAGCAATACAACCCATGAAATAACTCAACAAATAAGTCGCAAGCTCCTGAGGATGGATGTATTAACATCCGAAACATGTTGAGCAGTAAATAATGCAATAAAAAAACAAGTGACATCAAGTTGGTCTCTCTTTATTCAACTGTATAACTGTTAAAGTTAGTATGCACCAGAGGATAGCTGTAGGAGGAAATCTTGTGTATTTGTACAGCACTGCAATTTGAATCAGATATGTGTGTTGTCTCCTTGACCGCCAGCTAATTTTTGTTTCTATAAATATCGGTTTATTTTAAGCGTGTACTTAAACACTCAGTACAAATGATACTGGTCCAATGGTCTGGTCCGTTTCGGGTTTGAATCTCGTCTGCGGCAAAGGACTTTTATCTGTTCCGGTTCCTCCAGATCGGTTCTGGGGCCCACCCAGTCCCATGTGCAATGGAAAGTTCAGATTCTTTCTCCTGGGGTAAAGCGCCCATTCACCTGGAGCTAGTACCGAGGTTAGAATTCACGGAGCCATAGATTTACTCCCGATATGTGTATTTAGGGGTTGGACACAAACAGCTGTACTTACTCATACGTGTAGCATTAGACTAGACGTCTTCCACTGTTTTCATACCTAATGCGGTTCCATTCTAATAATCATAGAGGTTTAACTTCTTGAAATAATAAATTTTTTATTAAGACAGGAAAAGGAAATTCCAACTTACAGAGTCTGTCAGTCCGTAGCCTGTGTCTGTGTTTGTAAGGCTTTGAATAATGTAGTCATGTTGTTTCCGTCCCTTTGTTCCTTTACAAATGCTGTCTCTCGAGTATAAAATACTTTCCCTTTCATTTGATACTGTATTCCACATCCCTGAACTGCACTTAGTTTTCAACGTAAGACGGCGTAACGTGTTTCATAGGCCTATTGGTGTCACATTTATCATGTAGGGAAATGACGTCACAAACCTATAAATGTAAACACTAATCATGTCATATGTAGGGAACTTGGCGGACTCCATCACGGAATATTTCTCACGAAATAGTGGAGTTCATGCGAACTTTATTGGTATTCTTATAATTAAACTAGCGAGATACACTAATTTCTCAAATTTATTTTTGGAATGGAACTCTACATGTTTCAGACAATTTCTCTGTCCATCATCAGGAATCTATAACTGTACACACAGGAACAGTTATATGTCAAACAGGTTTTGGTGACTGCTTGCTAGCAAGCAGTCACCAAAACCGAAACATGTAGAATTCCATTCCAAAAGTAAATTTGAGAAATTAGTGTATCTCGCTGGTTTTATTATAAGAATATATCACGATGCACGGTCCTCTCTGAATGTCAGATTTATTAGAATTTTCTGGAGTCTGGTGTTTAATATATGTCTAATGCCGTCCTACCTAAATGATGGCTTGACATCCATCAAGTTTCCTCGGGGAAAGACACTTGAACTATATGGTAGAATTTCGCTTCCACCAGCCAAACAGATTTGGCAAATCTGATTTCAACAAGGACTCAAGGATTTATAAACGATCGCTTGATTCAATCCCAATTTGGACAAAAGTGAAATATATATTCTGTTCTGTAAAACTAAATATCATGTAACAATAATTAACAAAATAATAAACACAGAACTAAATCAGTCAAGCCTTGTCGAAGTGTCATACACGTTATTTAAATAATTAAATTACTCTTTCTGTCTCTATAAATCAAAACGCGTAAATTTGGAATAATATCTAATTTAATTACCAAACTGCTCAACTCGAAATGAAGTGAATTTAGAATACCAGTCAATATGCCTTAACTTGAATAAACAGTAGACGGTACAGCATCGTAGTATCGTTACAACAAACTTTGTAATAATTGTATTCAATCACTTATTCCTTCAACTGTAGATACGTGACGCCGACAACAAATTTGTAGCGAGTGAGGCCGTTTACCGGGTTGCTCTAAGCTTTGTAGAGTGGAGCTGACAGGTCATGCATTGCTAAAAGTATAATGATCTGATCAAGTCACTGCCGGGTTCAGGCTGGTTGGTATTGCTGGCTTCAGCGGTTGTGACTGATCGATCTCTTCCTGGATTCAAGTATTAAAATTTCAAATTTACTATCTAATACAAATACATCGGTAAATCTAACATGAATTACGTATGTATGGTTAGGTGTAACTTCTGTTAATGCAAATGCTACATTTCGTACCGAATTATTACTATGTTTAAGGTACAACGACTTAAGTACCTGGCTTAAATTCTTAAAAATGAGCATAAACGTAAGGGAACATGACATTTGAAACTTGAGGATTGTTTGAGAGTGCATCTTCCTCATGAAATAATGTAAAATGCAAACTTGATGCAACTAGGTAATTTTATTGATGTATTCTTAGCTAGATATATTTCGGGTACATACGCCCATCATCAGGAGCACTGGATGTGCAGTTGCAGCAGATGGTTTTCTGCACCGAGTTTTTGGATGGGTGGTGGTCTTGAGAGCCGCTGCGGCCGCTGTGTAGGTCGTGTGTACGGTGCGGATGGTTCCGTGCACCATCCGCTCTCAAGACCACCACCCATCCAAAAACTCGGTGCAGAAAACCATCTGCTGCAACTGAACATCCAATGTTCCTGATGATGAGCCTTTGCTCCCGAAACATGTCGAGCTAAGAATACATCAATAAAATTACCTCTTTGCATCAAGTTGGCATTTCACATTATTTCATGGCGTTTGGAATCTTATAGAAAATGTGTAATGCCTACAGACGTTTGTGAATTTGCATTGCGGCTCCACAGAAAACGTAGCTGTTTGCGATGCAAATGAAAGTAACCGAACTTCCTTTTGTAATAATGAGAGTGAATTGTGAAGTTGCTTTCATTGTCATGATTGTATTGTAACACGTCACATTCCACACCCCTGCCTTGACGCGCCTCTCCTTGTCCAGTGTCTCAATTAACATTTCAATAGTTCGAATTTTGGAGGGCTGTATTAACATTTTCTTTATATTCAGGCTTTTTATAAAACAGAACACAACTACAAAGAACATTTGTAACATGTTTATCTCAGTATTTAACCAACTTGATGCACAAAATTTGTTTCACAATAAGTTTTATTTCATGTTTATACATGTTTCGAGCACATGTGCTTGAAACGTGTAGAGGCATGAAATAAAACTTATTGTGAAACAAATTTTGTGCATCAAGTTGATTAAATACTTAGATAAATATACTGCGATGCACGGTGAACAAAACGTCAAAATTTGTAACAAGTGTTTGTGATGAGGCAGTCACGGCCCTGACTACGAATATTAGTACTGAAGTTGCGAAGGAACAAGCTGCCTCCATCTTCAGGGTGTAAAATTCTATTAGTCTAACTTTAAGTTCGAGACTGCAGTTTGTCCGAAACGTCGGTAAATATGTATATCACTAAGTGTTGTCACATACAAAAATTCAGAACTATATGTTTATGTTGGTTGTTGTAACGTTTTTAACTGCTACGAATACATAATGTCATGAATTTATTTATCACGAAGTATACAATATACGTATCCATGTAATGAAAACCAACTTGATGCACTATTTATTCTCAGTTCATTTCTTCAGTCAACCTCTACATGTTTCGGACATATTTGTAGCCCATCATCAGATGGCATACTGTGTATATACAATTGGTAGGTGTGTTGCTTTTTAGTTGACTGTCTATTGGCCGGGTTGGAATGGGACATATCTCGGGTTCTTGAATACAGCATTCTGATCATTTTAGCGTCATTCTGCATAGCGGTCCAATTCTTACAGCATTGACATGCGGTATGTCCTATTTTATGTAACTTTTGTGAATGCTTTGCATATTCCATACTCTAAGCGGTTTATCCTTCTGCATCCCTATCATGCTTCTAATGGACACAACACATATTAATCACCGGAACTTTAGCGCAAGCTGTCGGGTCCCATCTGGAAGCTCTCCGGAGCTGGCAGTCTGAGAAGCTCAGTTAATCTTAGTCTCAACGCCGGAGTAAAACAAAGATCCCTTCAGTGACATCTTAAGACATTGGGCTCCCTGTGCCCGTATACAGGTCCTTTTGAAATTAAAATACCTAATTTGCAGAAATGTTAGTTTCAGTACCTGCAATTGTTCAGGTCCCAACCTAATATGAAACACACCGAGTTTCAGTAACAGCGATCTACCAGTTTTCTGGCTTCCGCCGTTGTGCACTAGAGGCCTTGGTCTTCCGGAATGTTACTTGCCATGTGTTGGTAGATCTCCAGTTGAAATGTGATGGCACATGGCGACGCACGGGAGGGGAAGTGAAGGGGAAACTGGCGAGTGGAGTGGGTAGCCAGTACCCTTCACACTACCTCGGAACATGGTTTATCCAGCATTACTACCGCTCATGCGCACACCTCGGCTGTCAGTAGTCGACTGAACTGACGCCCCCGCCTATTTAAATGGACTCGTCTTTTTCGCTGAAAGGCGAAATCTTGTTTCTGTGCTTGTGCCATCACATTTCAACTGGTCTCTACCTGTTTACCGCCTTTTCGGGATAGTCTGTTCCTTGAAGATTGGAGCGAGAGACTGTCAGGAAGAGTGAGCGAACTTCTGCCAACGTACGCCGCCTAATATCGTAGAAGGTGGAAGTCCTCAGATATCAGCCAGTTGATTCTCTTTAGAAAACAATCGCTGTTTGAAATGACACAAAGCACACAAATACGCCCTTCAGCGAACGCGGGGGAATTAATACAACGTCAGTGTTAATACATATTGCAACAACTGTGCTGTACAACTATTGTATGTACCAGCATGTTTCAACACTAAGTAACATATATTTTGTCCACTTTATTTATATAAGTGCCTCGCATGGTTTCCACATTAAACAAAGAATGCTTTTCTCTACAAAATTCACGTTTTGGAAAGAGGGTTACTTTGTTCTCAGTGAAGTACGAACTGTTTCTGTGTATATTGTAGATGTATTTGTTTGCTCAAAAGTTTGGAGGGCTTAATATGAGTGTCTTTTATTGACAGGTTTTAGTCGTACGTAAGTTCAGTATACAAGTATCAACTTTTGGTTTGATAAATTTGATGTCTGTGTGACGGTGCATCTCTAATGCAATGGCATAAACAACCAAATAGATGCAACAGTAACAATTTATTAGTTATTTCAATCAGATCAACATGTTTAAGGCGTAATTTCGCCCATCGTCAGTAGCACTAGACTGTGTTTACAGCTAGAGGTATAATGCACCGAAGAAGTTGTCTGTTAGCGACAGGGTCACCAGCAGGCAACTTCCTCGGTGCATTATACCACAAGCTGTAAACACAGTCTGGTGCTCCTGAGGATGGGCGAAATTATCGCCCGAAACATGTTGAGCTGATTGAAATTACTAATAAATTGTTATTGTTGCATCTATTTGGTTGTTTGTACTATTGTTCTAGGTTGATCTTTTCTGTCAAAATTAGGCCTAGGTCAGCCGAAATTTTGATGCTGTGTTATCTGTAATGAAACGATTTCGCATTTTCATTACACGACGTCACTTTCTATACCATTTGCACCATTGCGCGCTGTATCGACATCTTGTCTTTTAAACCAGATTAATTGCTCATATCTCTGAGTAATTTTTGATTGAGAGTACTGGTTAAATTATTTTGTAAGTGCAGGTATTCAGTTAAAATAAAAAATATATCTCATAATTTAATTACCCTCTTTGAGTTTTGTTCTTATGTAGTAGTAACGTCTTCCTTTAGCTGAGGTGTAATCGTAAAATAACTTCACTTCCGGTGCATTTCAGTGAAGTTAACGACGCGAGCGGAAGAAGTGTGCTTATTCGTGTTTATGCTCACTGTATATTAATTCTATGTAATGAGTATCTTAATGATCTGTACTCTTCACCCAATATTGTTCGGGTGATCAAATCGAGAAGAATGAGATGGGCGGGGTATGTAGCACGTTTGGGGGGGGGAGAGGAGAGGTGTATACAGGAAACCTGAGGGAAATAGATCACTGTGAAGACCCAGGTATAGATGGGAAGATTATATTAAAATGTATCTTTTGGAAGTGGGATGTGGGTGCATGGACTGGATTGATCTGGCGCAGGTTAGGGACAGGTGGCAGACATTTGTGGATGCGGTAATGAACATGAGGGTTCCTTAAAATGCAGGGATTTCCTTGAGTAGCTGATAACCGGTTAGCTTCTCAAGAAGGATTCTGACCCATGGAGTAAGTAAGTAAATAAAAGGTAAAGCAGTCCCGTTACAGGTCTGGATGGGCCCAGAGGGTTCCAGGAAGTTAAGATTCCCAGATTTCGTGACAACGGCACGGGATGGTAGTAGGTTGTCAGTCTTACGCACCGGCCGCCTTTACCCCGAGGAAATACTCCTGGTGCTCATTTATTTAGAGTATGAGTCGACCCCAGGGCCATAGTGCGATCGGAAGAATTTTATGTCAATAAAAAATCCACTGACACCATCTGGGATCGAACCAGCGACCTTCCGATTTGTAGTACAGCCTTAACCACTGTGTTACCGCGGTCCCCAAGTAAGTAAGTAAGTAAGTAAGTATGTTAATTCTTACAACAAACAAAATAACAAAATAATTGAAGTCTTATCCCAGACTGTAATGTGAATAAGATTGTGCAGGAATACACTAGGGCCAATGGAGAATAATGAAATGATAGCGGAAGGTATATCAGTTTATATTTGAGAAGGCTGTAACTTATTTCTGTGGATACAGTCCCATAATTCTCAGCTTGTAGAAGAACTGACACTACACCTGTCCCTCTGTCCCAACAAGAAAGAGAATCCCGTACATGCTGTACAAATTGAGGCAGTGAATTACTTTATTGTGAATTTCTATAAATGTTCCTTAAGGAAGGGAAGTTGTGTGGCGTCAATTCTAGAAAGCAGTAGAGCCATTATGTGTATCACAAGGGACGAAGTAAGGTAAAACAGAAGAAATGAAGAAAATTCCGTGTATGATATAGTTAGTGTGTTGGTGCACGTGATATCTCCCGAAAAGATTTTGGCTACCCTGTTGGGTTGCTAGTAAATGTGCTTTCTTAGTCTGTCAGTCTGTCTAATGAGTAGAACAAAATGTTGTGCTGTGTATTAGGTAGGTATAATTGACAGGAGTAACAGCAGGAGACATCTGAATATGCAGCCAAGTTCCGCCCTCTTTGTGTTCACGACATGCTGTACGTCGTTAACAATGGATATTTATAATGAAGCTGTTTTATATGATTCTGAGTTTTCGAAAGGGAGAACAAGAATAGACGGTCGTCTTGACACAAACACTCAGTGTCATTTCACTATTCAGCAAGTGAGAATAGCGCCTTGTTTCGAGACTTAACTGAAGTGCCTTTGTAGAAGAAGTTTCACATTTGGCTGCTTTTGTAGCATGTCATATTTATGTCATGTTCAGAGCGAAATGCGAAACATCGAATCCGCATCCTTTGTAGTAACCAGCTGCATTGTTGGCGGCGGTAAAAATGTGATGGTTAAATTTGTGCGGCTAAGTAAATGCTGCAGGAATTGGTGTGCGTGACAACAGCTGACGTCACAGAAATGAACAGCACAAATCATTGGTCAGTTCTTGAAATGATTTGATTAATTATAGGAAGAGTAAGTGATTAGAAATGGATTTTTTCCCCTTCATAACTCAGCTCTCCCACAAAAAGAACTGTGGGGCCGTTGAATTATTCAGCTCTGTGTTAAATTTGTTTGTTAGCAGTTGAGAAATTCCAGAGAGTTTTATTTTTTTCTGACTTCTCCAACGTGTTTAACGCGCGCGTGCACACACACACATACACACACACACACGTGCGCACACACGTACACACATACACACATATACACACGCACGCACGCAAACACACACACACACATACACACGCACGCACACACACGCATACACACGCGCGCGCACGCGCACTCACACGCACGCACACACACACACACATGAAATATGATATTTTCATATTCCGCTATTGATTACTAGTTATTTTCTGTAAAATATTGACTCCAACCCAACCTTCATGGTATATTTAAGCTTTTTCTCAGCTTTCACAAAGCGTCTTGCTGAACATGTGAAATGAAACAAGGATTACAGCAAGAGAGTCAGTTTACTTATAAACGTAAATTCGAGGCGCATTCGCGACACCATTGTTGCCGTGGAAAAGCAATAAGTGTTACATATTGTGAGTGTGTGTTTGTGGCCTTATTTATCCAGCATGCTCCATATTATATTGTCATTTATGACATGTCTGGCAGCACTAAGTTTCCTGCAGTATTTCATAAACAGAGGGATCTTCGGGAAAAAAAAATTGAACATACAAAATATGTTTTAAATTTCTAGGCAAACTTTGTCTGAAACTTTTCTAATTCTAAAGAGAAATAAGCGAGATGCTATCGTAAATGTACGTAGGAATTCATGTAAAGTGTCCGCTATTCTTGTCGGATTAAAAAAAAAAAACTTGAATTTGCTCGGCGAAGTCTTTCAAAAGTTCTCAAATGTCAAATTTCATGAAAATTCCTTTAGTGGGAGACGATTTGTCCATGTCGACGTACGGGCCGTTGGACGGACAGGCAGATATGATGAAGTTAATAGCCGATTTTGCCATTTTGCCCAAGCGCCTAAGAGGTCAACACATATACAGTCATGTAAATGAGATACAGAATCTCCGATGAGCGGTGAAGCACGTTTTATAAGTACACTTAGATGTAAGTCTTTGATTCGCTAGAAATGACTCTTAAGTGTGTTAAAGCTGTGTTTATAGAGGAAATGGTGGAACTAGCGCAGTTCAAAGTCACATACTCACAGACTTTTTGGGCACAGTGTAATTTCTTCTGTCGTGTAGTATTAAAGAAACATTTGGTAAGCTGACGGAGTCTCTGGGCGTGCAGACATTGTCAGTGTATATCACTTCATTAATCCACCTTAATTCATGTCACACAAATGCAATAGGGCGTCGTTTATCCGAACTAATTGGAAGTTCGTTTAATCAAATTGTTCGGGTAATCAAACATGCATGAGAATATTATCATCAAATATTATAATTGATTTAGAATAGACTTTGTAAGTGATATCCATCAAATAATAGAATAATGGTGCATACTAGATTTATTTTGAACTTACCTGATTATTTTACATAGTTTCAACAGTGAAGCCACACGTATATGTAAAAGTTAAAAAAAAAACACAAGTTTTTACATAGAATAAACAAGTGATGTAAACTGAACAATAAAAAAACCAACTAGATGCCACTTATTATTTTATTGTACTTCTTACAGGCTCAACATGTTTCGGGCACTATTATGCCCATCATCAGGCGCTCGTGACTATGATGTTGATTACCACATTGGTCGTTTCGTTCTGTAAAGATGGAGGGGTTAGCGTTAGTGTAAATTTATGGTTGTTAGAGGTGTACTGCTCACCCAATATTGTGCGGGTGATAAAATCGAGAAGAATGAGATTGGCTGGGCATGTGGCGCGTATGGGTGAGGAGAGGGGGTGTATAGGGTCTTGGTGGGGAAACCGGAGGGAAAGAGACCA
>Ga0123354_10019917_pt1 | contig 10541 bp, 9 predicted proteins | sample TergutLab28metaG_2_FD_97872 | JGI IMG/M metagenome (GOLD analysis project Ga0123354, IMG submission 97872) | Labiotermes labralis P4 segment gut microbial communities from Petit-Saut dam, French Guiana - Lab288 P4 | ecosystem: Host-associated > Arthropoda: Insects > Digestive system > Gut ...
CCCCCCGCAACCCCCCTAGTCATTAGTACTTGTGAGTGACCTTCCGCACTTTCGCCTGTATCTTCGTCTCCAGTGGCGTCTGCTGTATGAATGGGTCCGTCTGTAGTGCTGTTGTGTGTGGCGCCGACTGTGTATGTACCGCGCACTGTTAAAGTTATGTAGTTCAGTCGCCATGTTTACAACGTGGAAGCATGGTCTTTGCCCATTTCAGTAGTGTGAGGTCCGTCAATTTTAGTGATGCCTAGTACAGCGTTCTTAACTTGGTGGTCCGTGGAACCTCCTGTTTCAGCAGAGTGAATGTAAGGGTTCTGCAAGAAAATTACATTACACTATAAAAATAATGATAATATTATTATTGTTATAAACTACACGTAAGTTATTTTAATGTTTGTGTCAGAGTGGTTTAGCCGTTTCTGTATTTCCTAGGTCTTGCAGTGCAGTCCATACGTACTCCCACTTTGAGTTATTCTGCCATACACTTGTGGAAAACTTACTAGGGGTGCTGGTAAGTCCTTAGCCCGACCTACTTCCCGATGTCGTAGAACGGAATCGTTAGTGTCGTTGGAAAGAGGGGTCTGTTCATGTGCCGAATTGCAAGTCTTTTCTTGTTACAGAGGCTGAAATGAAGCATGTCAGGCGACGCGCGCGATTTCAACAACATGGAGACGCGAGCTGTTAAGTTTTTTTTTTCCTGCAAGGCAAGGTGCCGAAGGAAATTCACGCCATTGTGACAGAAACATTAGGGGAACATGCACCATCGTATGCCACCGTAAAAAACTGGGTGGCTCAGTTTAAACGTGGTGATTTTTCCACCTGTGATGCGCCTCGTCCTGGACGACCCAAAGCAGTGACCACCCCGGAGATTATTGATCAAATTCACGAGCTAATCTTGGAAGACCACCAGGTTTCGACTAAAAGAATAGCTGAGCAACTGGACATCTCACGTTAGCGGGTTGGGTCCATCATTCATGAAGATTTGGACATGCGGAAGCTCTCCGCGAAGTGGGTCCCGAAATGCCTGAACGCGGATCAATAACGTCAACGGTGCCAGTCGTCTGAGCAACGTTTGGAATTTTTTCGGCCGGCGCGATCCAAATGATTTCCTGTGGCGATTGGTGACCATGGGCGAAACCTGGTTATATCACTATGAACCGGAGACAAAGCAACAATCAATGGAGTGGCGACAAAGCGGCCCACCCCGCCCCAAAAAATTCTGAGTGCAAAAATCCGCTGGAAAAGTTCTCGCCTCGATTTTTAGGGATCAAGACGGCATCCTTCTCATTGATTACTTTCCAAAGGGCCCAGCTATCAACGTGGAGTATTACTCATCTCTGCTGGTGCAATTGCAGGACATTTTGAAGGAAAAACGCCGCGGCCAAGTCACCAAGGGGGTCTTATTCTTGCACGACAATGCCCCTGCTCACCGGGCACTTGCAACCCAGAAGAAACTGGCCTACCTGGGCTTCAATTTTCATCACCTACCCTATTCTCCGTATCTGGCCCCGTCAGACTACCACCTCTTCACTGGACTGAAAAAAACAATTGAAGGTTCGCCATTTTTCGTCTGACGCGGAGGTCATTGCTGCGGCGGAGACCTGGTTGGACGGACAACCTTCTGAATTTTTTTTTTTTAGTGGCTTGCAAAAGTTAGAACAACGGGCTAAGAATTGTATTGAGCTTCGTGGGGAGTGTGTTGAATAAATCCTGAGTTTGATCGCTGTAGCTTAATTCCTTCCTGGTCGGGTTAAGGATTTATCAGCACCCCCTCGTACTAAACTGAGGGGAAGGTGACCTGGATTAGACAGGAATCCAGATTACTTACAGTGACACAGTTAACGATTGTGTAACATATTGACGCTGTGTCCACCAGTATAATGGGGCAGTAGAACCAACAAAGTGCGCTTCCATGAGATGTTTGTTTACGATCCGACATGTTTCGGCTAAACTGGCATTCTCGGGAATTGTAGTAACATTGTGGGGTGATAACAAGACAGTTGCATATTACAAACAGGAAAAAGGAAAACATGAATATGATAAGAAATAATGAAGTCGTTGACTCCTAATATCATATCAGCTGATTGGTAGAATGCAGTACGGCCAGGCGCCTTTGAAATGTGTGACAAGATGTGTTGTTGCTAATACGCCGCGCGGGGGTGGAAGATGTCAAGTGATGGTGGTAGGGGCGTAGCGCGTCACGGCACAGATCCGGTGGCACAGGTGGGACTGTGTCGCGACTCAGCCATATTTTGGTGGCAGAGATTGGAGAGTAGCCCGTCGCGGCACTTTGGTAGCAGAGATTGGAATGTAGCTTGTCAAGGCCCAAATTCGGTGGCAGAGACCCGTCTGCATTATGTAAGAGTACTTTTAACATACACGTGCGTCATTTGATTAATGCTGTTCTGAAAAACTTGTGAAACACATACGAGACACGCAGTGTACTGTACATATAACCAAACGCTGTGATTGCGTAATGTATATACCTACTCGGCTGTCCAAACAGTCTGGTACCATTTATTTCACTTCAACTTGTATAGCGATTTAATGTCGCCGGCAACAGTGAAACGTACTTAGGTTTCCATGGAATTTTTGCCAGATTTTCAACAAATCTCGATTTTCTAGACAGATGTTCACGAAAGCCCCAAATTTCACGGAATTCTGGCCAGTGGGAGCCGCGCTGATACATGCTGTCAGACAAGTATGAGGTAACCAATGGGCACTTTTTGCATCTCAGCAAACATGCCTAGAATAGTGTATTTTTGTCAAATTGCATAACTTAGTGCAATGTGCCCACTAGTTATTTTTCCATGAAGGGTTGGGAGTTCCATGCATGAGCACTTCAGAACCGTCTCCATTTACTGTTGCGATATGTAAGCATGGGCCACACAGTATTCCACCTGAAAATTATTTCAGGGCGACTGTAAGAGATCGTCACTAAGCGCGCGCGGTGGGTGTTGCTGACTGGTTTATGTGATGTCCAGACTGATGAAGTCTGGGCCGTGGGGCTGCACTGTTCAAGGCTGATTTAGTGTATTTACCTGAATGTAAGACGACCCTTCACAGTTGCCAGTTTTCATGAAAATGCCAGTATAGAATGTGTTTAAATTTGTGTGTGACTAAGGGTGATGAAAACATCTTCATTTTGTATTTATTTAAATGTGATGCATCTGCGCACAGTTAGATTTTCAGCGTCAGAATTGAATACCATTTTGTAAGATCGCAAAGTGAACTTAGACAATATGTAATACATACTCCACTGGAGTGATTTTTCTACCTTGTTTCGTATTCCAGATTAAATTATTGGTTTCTTGGGTCTTTGTGCAGTAGACCAGTCTTTGGTAACTATCACAACACACATAAATGCATTCCACTCTTTCTGCAAGTTTTGTCCCTGCATAGATACTGTTAGTATTAGTGGGAATTACTGAACATAATAAACAGTTTATTAATATCTTGTGATATTAGCTGTTGTCCCTGTAGGTTGCTGTACAGGGGCCAATATGTATAGGAGAGATTGTCCCACATTCACATTAGTATGTATAATGTGTTAGTATTGTAATCAATTATAATCTGTTGTAAGCACCTTGCCACCCTCCTGTATATGTGTGTGTATATATATATATATGAATGAATGCCCTCCAAGAGAGTAATTTTATGTATTTTGGCAACAAGGATACCCAGTTCACTAAAGACAGCCCACACTGTCTGTGTTATTTCCTACAAAATACCTCATATTTTGTAATTTTATCTTTTTATGTTCAAATAATAATCATGTTTTATATGAATGGTGTGCTAATATTTGTGTGTCCTGTCCTGTCAGCTAAAGGCGTGTCATTCTGTTCTTTCCAGCCACAATAACAAAAGACCTTCGTCAGTTCTTGAATGCAAGATTCCAGAAGGGCTCAGTTGACCATGATCTTCAGAACACGATTCGAGACAACCTGTATTTGCGAACGGTGCCAGTCACAACACGAGCTCCTCGAGACGGTGAAGTGAATGGAATTGACTACACTTTCCTCAGCACCGAGGAGTTTATGGCATTAGAGCGAAGTGGAAACTTACTGGAAAGTGGCATATATGAAGGTACATCAAGATGCTGTTTTATGTACTGTTTTTGTCTTTGTCTTCATGGTGTAGCTCTGTCAGTGTGATCAGGCTGTGAGCTGGAAGTATGAGGAATCATCCAATTTTTTGTAGGCAAAGAAATTTCAGGTCTTGTTGTTGACAGCCTCCACACTCTCGTGGGGGCCATTGCAGCTCCCTTTGTTGACAGCCTCCACACTGTGGTGGGGGCCGTTGCAGCTCCCTATGTTGACAGCCTCCACACTGTGGTGGGGGCCGTTGCAGCTCCCTATGTTGACAGCCTTCACACTGTCGTGGGGGCTGTTGGAACTCCCTATGAATTGGGGGGAGGGGAGCTTTTGTAAGGGGTAAAGAAGCCAGTGCATGAAGTTGACTCACCCACATATAGTGCTGAGTTTAAGAAGGGGTAGATCCATACCACCTCTCTCCCATGTGCATTAATAACCACACTTTTACTCTGATTTGTGTAAGTAATTATGTTTCATTTCCTTTCCCACTTTTTTGCCCTTCTCTGTTTTGCTTTCTCCACCCTCTCAAAGTATGATACTTCATTACTTTAAGTAGCTGAATGATACTCAGAATGTGTTCAGAGGTATGATAGCCATTACTGGATAGTAAGGCCCTAGACATATCAGCCTGTGTGGAGCTTTTAGGACATTATGCATGTGAAGAGCAGTGACCATGAGTTAGAGCACCCTGTAATTTTAATTTCATGATGCCTAGCTGCATACTTTTAGTAAAGTTTGATCCGTATCCATAAGTTAGATCTGTGTCCAAAAGTATACCAAATCTAGGTGCCACCTCAAAACTGTAGGTGCCAGAAAGGTGATGTGAAGCAAATTCAAAACTGAGGACCCACAAATATTGGGCGGCACCATACAGAATGCAGCCTGGGGTGACCTGGCACCTGAGTTCTGTGCACCCCTAACAAGCAAAGTGTCTGTTGGCCCTGAGACCCACCCAACCTCTCTTCATTGGTGACAAGGGTTCTTTCTCCATAGGTAAAGCAGCACATACAAGAGCCTGACCGCAAGCCTCCGTGTGGTACTAACTTTAAGAATGAGTGGAACTGTATATCCACTCCTTCCCCCATGTGCTTTCTTGGTGTACACAGAGACAACTACCATTAGTATTACTGTGTGCCCTAAATCATCCCTGATGGCAGACATTGTCACATAGCCTAATCTGTTAGTTATGTGTATAAGGGCTGTCCGGAAAGTAGCCAGCCATTTTGAATATCTCGAGAACCGGTCATATGGCCATGGTGTAACTTGGCAGCCAGTCAGAGGAGATCTTACTGTGCGTCCTGTGGGGCTAGTCGTTCGGCAGTGAGACGCCGTTGACCGAGCTTGTGTATGGTGTGACCGTCGCAATCACAAATCTCCTCTCTTTCAACGACGATTTTAGCTTTAGTAAAAGCTGGAAGTCACAGGGAGCCAAATGTGAGCTGTTGGGGGGCTGACAGACCTGGGTGATGTGATTGTTTGCTAAAAAAGCCTGTGGGAATGCTGTAGAGTGGGCAGGTATATTGTCATGATGAAGCTGATCTGCTGGCTCGGTCATTGTGAATGAGACCATCACACAGTCTCACTGCTGACCGACTAGCTGCACCTAAGAGTGACTTGTCACGTACGCACAGTAAGGTCTCCTCTGACTGGCTGCCAAATTATATCAAGGCCACACGACTGGTTCTCGAGATGTTCAAAATGGCTGGATACTTTCCCTACAACCCTTGTATTTGGTGTGTACGTTTTTACCCACCATTTAGTACTGATCTTTTCTAATAACAACAGCCTAAATTATGTTGAAGAACAGTATGAAATGAAAGGTACTGTGTAACTAGAAGCCAAGTATGCGTATTTTACCCATGAGTTCTGTGTGTGTCAAAATTGGGTATGTCATATCAGGAGAGTGTTCTCTTTTCCTCACTGTGAGGCTTTGGTACCTGACATTTATAGTGGTATAAGGAAGTTGGTTTCACGCAGATATTCATACATCAGAAGGGCTGTTGTGTTGTGTGTGTACAGGTGAGCTTTGCTACTGCAAGGTAAAAATAAATGGCATATAATTAGTAACCATTTGAAGTGCCAACCCACCAATAGTCTCATTGCGTGTGTGTTTTCATTACCATGACAATAGATCAAGTTTGTTGTTATGAACCATTCTTTTCTTCGGCAGGAAATCACTATGGTACCCCAAAGCCTTCAAAAGAACCACTTGTGTCACCACCGCATAGTAGTTGCCCCAATTCTAATTTGAGTTCTGGTGGTCTGGTTTTGGGTGCACTCATTCCTGGGGTTCACCCAAGCTCTGAGGGAAAACGGAAACGCAATCGTTCGAACGTTGAAGCTATGGCAGCTAAGAACATGGAGCCAGATGCAACAGGTGGGCACAATGCAATTAATCTTCAGCTGATAGTGTTTAAATGCAGGGGCTTAGGTCTTTGGCTGCAGTTTTTGAGACACTTTCAGGTGTCTGAAATGGAGCTTGAGGAAAGTTGATTATATTCCTCACATTTTTTTAAGTTATGTGATGCAACTGGAAACCAAATTTTCAGGGACACAGGTGTTTGTTGGTGCTCAGAGTTTTGAAATTGTTGGTGTCCATCGGTCACGAGTGGCCTGAAGTTCTTTACACTGTCACTATTTTCACACATTTTGCTTTGAGGTAAAGAAAACTATGTTATTGTCATTTTATTCCTTAGTGTGTTCTGTCATCTTTATTTTGGATACACTTGTTGTAACATCTGTATTTACTGCAGTTGATTAGATACTTATCTTCTGCCCATTTGTATGTCCATCTCCTCCCACTCCTGTTCTTTTTGGTGACCAGTGCAAGGTTGTTCTTTGAGATTGTAACAAGAGTGCTAATGGCATACTCTGTGACATAGTATGCATACTGTACCACACGGTATCACGGTACATACTTTGTAAGTACCACACAGTATCATGGTACATACTTTGTAAGTATCACATAGTATCATGGTACATACTTCGTAAGTACCACACCGTGTCATGGTACATACTTTGTAAGTACCACATGGTATCATGGTACATACTTCGTAAGTACCACACGGTGTCATGGTACATACTTTGTAAGTACCACACGGTATCACGTACACACTGAAATGTAAGTACATTTACACCCTTGTGCTGATTTTTTGAAACTCTCATGCTCATCAGCATTCTGTATGTATATCTCATTCACCAGATTTCAGCCAGATTGACAGTAAATGTGAAGGGTATAGGTTAGAAATGTGTTACTGCCCACAGTGTCCAGAAGAGTAAGCCAACAGACAGTTGGGTGTGCAAGTGTGGTTTCCACATAAGACTTTTTTTTTTATCTTCCCCTCCATAAAGAACGCCTAACAGTGGGTGACATGTAATGATGTATTAACATTTTGTACTGTAGACAGGTGCAGTGCCATGTGGTGTAGAGTGTGTGTCTTTGTCCTTTCAGGTATCAAACATGTCAGTTCTAAACTCATTGTGTATTTGTGATGGCTGCAGAAGGGCTGTGCACTCGTAATTCTGAGCCAGAGACTTTTTCAGTGGCACTGTGCAGACTGACAGTGTGTGATGTACAGCCACAGAAATCTACACTTGTGTGAAACTTAATTAATTGTATGTCATTTGCTGCATACATCTACATTAGTTGTGATTATCCAAGTCTAAAAGCATGGTTAATCCAAAACTTGTTTTTACAACTGACATTTCTTTTGAGGCATGATTTGAAATGGTCACTTTTGTGACCTGTTTTTTCTCTCCTCGCACAGCAGTAAAAGTTTTCCTGGTGGCTGTATTGTCACTGTGTTTGAACTTGCTTTGACAGAGGTAGCTAGCCAGACATGGTGTCAACTTACAAGTGCAACTGTCTAGGTTTCGAGCTTGGTTGAAGACAACTGCAATTATGTGCAACTCTAATTCTGTGTGTTCAAGAAAAAAGAGTTTATACATTCCCCAGTGTGCATACTCACACAGCTAAACTAGATGTACTTCACCAGAAACTGGTGGACTAGTTACAGCTGTTTCAAGCTGTTTGAATTTCATACATGTGATATACAGATGTATCCAGAAAGTACCCCAAACAGGGAGTATATATTTCATTTCACATTACCACATCGTATGTGTGCGTGCGTGTGTTTTTTTTTTTCCTCCAGGTGTCGTTAGCATTAACTTTAGATACATCAGGTGGCAGTTTATTAAGAATTTAATTGCTTGCAGTCTTTGATTTTGAAACAAAAATGTGCGTACAAAAGGTTAATACTGTTGATTTATGGCGGTCAAAGAAAATAAAACCATTTTACCAAGTAACCAGATATGTTACCATTTCCAGTTACTCAGTCCTGTCCACTTACAGGAAAATTGTAATGATAAGAATCATGGTTTTTATCATGTTGCGGTGCATTGCCTTGTTATTCCAGTGCTGAATGTGACTCTTCACGCCATCCTTATGAAGTTAAAATATCCTGTCTCTTCTCTCAGATGTGATCATATCCAAATGTGTATTCACTCACAAGACAGAAGTGTTGTACATTCTGATTTTAAGCACTATACTATAGTTCCTGATGCAGCCTGATAGATGGAACAACAAACATGTATTGTGTAAGGATTTGCTAATTTACGCTGATGTGGACAAGGTGTACCGTAGTATGTTCGTTATATGGTGATAATCCTGTGTGTCATAAGGGATGTGTGGAGACAGTCCTGGAGGAGACCAGTTACCAGGAGTGGGAGCCCCCCCAAGTTATTTCCATGCTGGAGAGGGAGCTGACTCTCTTCATTCAGATCTGGGACCTCTTCCACCTAATTGGGAGAAAGCTTATACAGAGAGAGGGGAAGTGTACTTCATAGAGTAAGTACTGATGTCAGATTTGTACATGAGATATTGCAAGTGTTGCATGTTTGGTGTGACTTGTTATTGTGTAGTCAGGTGATATGAGCTGCCTGGGTTACATTTTCTCCCAAAAATACATTAGGGAGGAATGCTTTCAGGCTTGTCATGAGAGCACCTGAGGCTGTGGCTAGTCACAGCATCTGGGACCACATTGTGGTGACTGAACCACTTGAAGGACTGAATACTGGACTGTTCTGGTCCGTGACGGCTCACATGGCATTTCATTATCCGCCAAATGGTGATCTGGATTGATCAGAACTTCTGAGTCAACCACATGGTGAAGATGCAAGCTGCTTCACCCTGTCTGTTGTTTCAGTGGCCATTGAGCATACAGATGAAGTTGAGATTCATAACTGTTGGAAGCTGAAGCTTTATGCAGCTAAGTTTTGCTGGGGGATCCATGATTCTGAAACTCTTAAATCACAAAGATTTTAGGTGGAAAACACAGCAAATTTCCTTCCTGTGACTGCTGATCATTCCATCATTATGATAGACTTTCTTTGTTACGTTGTCATTCTACAAAGAGAGAGTCCTGTAGTATCGTGCGATACTTGACTGCTTGTCTAATTTAAATTCTGTCAGTTTCCGTCAGCATATACTGTCAAAGGAATACAGATAAATAGGGCCTGAATATGATACAATACTTATTGGTTACATGTTGTTGATATAATGATGTGTACTTGAAATTAAGTGAGCATAGTTATGGTGAATCTGTCGTTCAGAATGGTCTGAAACGATGAGATAATATTAAAATTGATTTTACATTTTGCATTTTAATATGTCCACTTAAACCAAGAGGTACTGAAATTGAATGGGACAAGTCTGTGTTGACACTGTTCATTTTTGGGCGAAAGCACGAGTGTGATGAAAATGCAGAAACTGTAATTAGGTGCCAGTAGAGAGATTTATTGAGAAGTAAATTCACAGAATACAACAGTATGTCAAGTCACACAACAGTATTGGACAAAATTGTAATGAATCCACAAAATGTTACTAAGTTTAAGAATTTGAACAGAACAAATCAACACTGAATTCATAAAGAAGTTATGAGCAGATAAAATTCTGGGACCTTATGGTACCATTCAGTTCATGATCTTATGCCCTCCCATCTGCTGTCCAAGCACACTTAGATTAAAATATACAAAACTGTAATTTGGCCTCTAGTTTTGTAGGGGTGAATAATTTGATTTTCTCATATTGACTTTTAGTATCATAAAATTGAGGAGCAGGTGGGTGGGACATGTAGTACTCATGGAAGGATCGGAAATACTTACACAGTATTGGTCATTGACCAGAAGGAAAGTATGGCTTTGGTGTTGATTGAATGTTACAATCAAAATAACTCCAAGAACCAGTGTCCCTGAGAATCTGATGTTTCCATAGGTAGTCAGTACATTAGCCACATCTCATGGTACCAAACGGTCAGTACATTAGCCACATCTCATGGTACCAAACAGTCAGTACATTAGCCACATCTCATGGTACCAAACAGTCAGTACATTAGCCACATCTCATGGTACCAAACAGTCAGTACATTAGCCACATCTCATGGTACCAAACAGTCA
>Ga0123354_10019918_pt1 | contig 10541 bp, 8 predicted proteins | sample TergutLab28metaG_2_FD_97872 | JGI IMG/M metagenome (GOLD analysis project Ga0123354, IMG submission 97872) | Labiotermes labralis P4 segment gut microbial communities from Petit-Saut dam, French Guiana - Lab288 P4 | ecosystem: Host-associated > Arthropoda: Insects > Digestive system > Gut ...
GTTGTTGACGCTGAAGAAGTGTACGGACGCGCCGGGGGCCGGCAAATTCGTAACCGCCTGTTCAACGGCCCACAACTGGCTGCCGTTTATGGCGTCGGTGCTGGTGTTGCTGATCTGGCCGGGAGCCACGTTTATGATCTGGCGTTCCATGCCCGGAGCGCCGACGCTCACCACGCCGCCGGGGCCCGCCGTGGTGGCGTTGCCCGCGAAGTAGTAGGTGGTCCCGCCTATGACCTGACTGCCCATGACAGCGGCGGCCCGCGCGATGGAGCCGTTGCCGATCGCCACGGCGCCGTTCAGATTGCTCGTCCCGATGGTGGCGTTGTTGCCCAGCACAAACGCGTTATCGGCGGCGATGGTGTTGTTGTCGCCGAGCGCGAAGCTGTTGTTGCCGCTTATGTTGTTCGGGTCGCCGATGGCGCCGGAATGCGCGCCGGTCACGTTGTTGCCGTAGCCTATGGCGATGGATTGAACGCCCGTCGCGTTGGCATTGGTGCCGATGGCGATGGCGTCAGTATTGGTGGCGCTGGCCAGATACCCAAACGCCATCGCGTTCTGAGCCGTGGCGTTGGCAAGATTCCCCACCGCCAGCGCGGCTTGGTTTGAGGCGCTGGCGAAAGGCCCTATCGCTGTCGCGTTGGTGACCGATGCGCCCACGGCGCTGTAAACATCGGCGTTGGTCCCCATCGCCAGCGAGTTGTAGCCCGTGGCGTTGGCCTTAGCCCCCACCGCCGTCGAGTTCACGCCCGTGGTGTTGGAGAGAGCCCCCAACGCTGTCGCAGCGTAGGCGCCGGCAACGGCGGAGTCCCCCACCACTGTCGCGTAGTTGGTCGTGGCGTTGGAACTGGCCCCCACCGCCACCGCGGAGCCGCTGGCGCTGGCGTTCCACCCTAACGCCATCGCGGACATGCCGCTTGTGGTGGCGTTAGCCCCAAGAGCTATCGCATAGCCGGGCATGCTTGCCGACACTGTGGCATTGGCTCCAATGGCTATGGACCCTGCGCTCGACGCTCCCACGACGGCGTTCGTCCCGATAGCTATCGAGTCGTTCGCCGATGCCGCGGCGTTGTAACCGATGGAGGTCGCGTTGTTGACTAATGGATTTCCGGCATAACCGCGAAGGTTGCTGCCCGCATTATACCCTAAGGCGATGTTGTTGCTGCCGGTCACGTTGTCGCCCGAATGATTGCCTACGGCGACGTTGTTATCGCCCACGGCGCCCACGCCGGTAAAATTCCCCACGTAGGTGGTGGCGTTGCCGGTGGAGTTCATGCCGGCGAACGCCCCGAACATGCTGTAGTATTTGCCGGTGATATTAAACTGGAAATAATTATCATCAACAGCGCCAGGATCGGTGGGGTAGGCCCCCACTATGGTCTCAGTCGTGGGATAGGGCGTCGGTATTAGTAAGTCGGTGCCGCTGGCATTGCCAATGATTCCCATCTGGGCATGAGAAACGCCGCTGCCGACCAGGAGAAAAAGAAAAAATGCCGCCCAAAAAGACATTTTCCGCGATGTGGTAAAAATCTTCGTTCGCATGCCTTACTCTTCCTCCTGAATCAGTAATCATTCTCACTCAGCGCAAAACAGGCCTGAATGTTAAAATTTAACCCTAATTTAACGCATACCCGGCGGGGAATAACCAAAAATCCGCTTGCTGTCTATATATATATATATATATATATATCAGATGGTTATGATACGAAGATTTTGAAAGTTCACGCCGTGCGCCACGGCGGACCGGCCCGGTTCTTTTTCAGCACGCCGTGTCGCGCATCAAAGAAAACCCCCGCCTTGCGGCGGGGGCTCCGGGTATCGCTCCGGTCGAAATGGGGGCTATTCCAAGCCCCACTCCTAGTATTTTATGCAATAATGCGGAGTTCGAAGGGGACTTCCACCTATGCCTACAAAGTTGGCCTGGAGAGGAAGATTAAATGTAGTGCTTCCGTCGCCACTTCCATAAGTGGTTCCTATAACAGCAAACAGATCAGCATAGGTCGTGCGGCTGACCGCTGATCCGTCCGTCATCAACCATCCGGGAGGTGGCGCGTTAGGATTTGTTCCGACAGGGCCGGTTCCCACAGCATAACCGGCAAAGAATACCATAGTGCTTACCGGTATTCTTTCTGAAAGCTGGCTCACATTCACCGCGTCCGTCGGATTCACACCGGCTGTGACGTTCGTGATGGTCCGCGTCTGCGAGGGGCTCCCGACCGAAAACTCGTTGGGAGTTGTAGCCACCGAGCCGTAACCGACAGCAACGCTGCCTTCAGCTTGTGCGCTGGCATTACACCCCAGAGCGGTAGCACCCGTAACCTCAGTGGGGATAGATGACCCAGCGCCAACGGCCACGGCGTTCGGACTCGATTCGCCGATAGAAACGCCTTCCCCGATTGCCACGGACATGCCGCTTGACTGTCAATAACGGTGTGATTTCCAATCGCCACAACGCCACACGTATCTGTGGACATAAGTGCCTCCTGCTGTGCCAGTCATGTTTGACATAGAACAGTACACACACCTTGACGCGGTGGGGACCTCCCGTTGACCTGCCCCAGTTTTTCATACCGGATAAAGAGCTCGTGGTACGTACGCTCTCGGCCAGTATTCGTTTCTATCTGAATAGCGGATAACTCCGGGAGCGACAAGAACCGTCCCACGGCCCCTCTTGCCCACAAGAGTGGCGACGTCTGTGTTTTGAATAGGGTCTGGGGAAAGCCTCAGGCTACGGCAATTCTTCGGAGAAGCCGAACAGGGCGTACTGGTAGCGTTCCACGGCCTCGTAGATCACCACGTCGGGTTTTTCCGCCAGGACGATATCCGGCTGGAAGCGGTGCTCCCAGATAAAGACGCTGCGGTTAAAGCGTTCGGCCAGGAAGGGCCAGAGCAAGGTGGAGAAGGAATCGCGGAAGATGACGGCGTTCGGCAATGCGGCGTCCCCGGTTTCGCGGATCACCAGATCGCGGCCGGACAGGGTGGCCGGGTTGGCGTAGCCGCGAGGCAGGGCTGGCTTGGCGCGGTTTGGGGCCAGGGGCTCCATGGTGATGAAGCGTTCGGGGATGGCGTCGCTCAAAAGGAGCATCCCGGTCAAATCGCCGCCCGGCCGGGTCTCGAGGGCGAGTTGATAGTTCGCGGGATCAAGGGACGCCATGGCCGGGAAACGCCCGCGCAAGGCCTGGACAATGGCCTGGGCGCCCGCGAAGGCCCCCCAGCCGTCCCAGTGGGAATCGGTCTTCTGGTAGGTCCGGTGCTCCTGACTAGCCCGCGTGAGCGCCGGGCGCAGGTCCAGGAAGGGGATATCCGCCTCGCGCATGGCCTTAGCGAACTGGTCCAGCCGGGAGGCCGCTTCGAGCCGGTGGAAGCTCCCCGGCAGAAACCGGCCGTACAGGGTGCTCTTGTTGGGGGCGATCACCACCAGAAAGGCGATGCCGTGCTTGGCCAGCCAGTCGCGGCGGGCCGAGAGAACCCGCTTGGCTTGCGCGAGTTCTTCGGGCGAGTAGAGGTCCACGCCCAGCCAGTCCTCCAGGTCCATCTCCATATTATAGAAGAGCCAGCCGTCCTGGCCCAAGATGACGTCCTTGGAGGGAGACTCCCTGAAGAGAGCGATGGAGAGGATGTTCCCGCTGCGGATCATCCAGTCGCGGAAGGGGAATGCATCGGGGTAGGCCTTGGTGAGCTGGGCGGCGAAGGCTTTGAAGTCCGTTGCGGCGAGAGATATTGGCGGCAAGGGGGTCTTCCGGCGGTTTTCCCGCGCCGCCGGTCCCTCGGATATGCCGAACAATGCCAGCCCATGCGGGAGAAAGAGCGGCGCGAGAAGAAGCGCCACGCAGAGGATTTTGAGGAGGCCGGCGCGGCGCACGGCCGGAATTGGGCGCGGTGAATCCATAGGCACGGCCGGACGATACGGCCCAACCGGCTCAAGTATCAAGCGGTATTTGCCGCCATTGCCTTCCCTGGACCATAGCGGTAGGGGAAACGCATGACGGGCGGCGCGGACGCGAAAACCTACAAGATCGGCCAGATCGCCAAAGAACTGGGCTTGGAGCCCTTTGTCCTGCGCTTCTGGGAGACCGAGTTCCCCTCGCTCAAGCCCCTTCGCACCCCAAAAGGGCAGCGGCTCTACACCGAAAAACACCTGCGGCTGCTGAAAGACATCCAACGCCTCATGCACCAGGAAGGCATGACGCTTTCCGGCGCGCGCAAGAAACTCGGCGGCGCCAAACGGGAAAATGCGTTGAAAACCATGGTGGAGAGCGAACTGCGCGAGATCCAGTCCCTTTTGCGGCAAGAGCCGTGAACTCCCCTTTGACGCGTACCGTCACCCCGGCCGAGGCCGGACAAAAACTCATTCAATATGTAAAGAGAGCGGCCGGCCCGGACGTGCCCGGATCGGTGTTCATGCGCTGGATCAGGACCGGCCAGGTCCGCGTGGACGCCAGGCGCGCCAAGCCCTTTGACCGCCTGGAAGAGGGCCAGACCGTGCGGCTGCCTCCCTTTGCGCGAACGTCCGCGTCACAAGACAATGGGCGGGCCGCGCCTCTCACTCTTGACGTTGCCGCCGAAACGGACTCCTGGCTCGTGATCGCAAAGCCCGCCGGGCTGCCCGTACATCCCGGTTCCGGCTGGACGGATTCGGTGCAGACGCGCATCAATGCGGCGTACGCCGGGGCGGCCTTTGTTCCGGTCATCGCCCACCGCTTGGACCGCGACACCTCCGGGCTTCTCTTGGCGGCCAAGACCCACCGGGCGCTGGTCAGCGCCCACGAGGCCTTCAAGCGGGGCCTCGCGATCAAGGAGTATCTGTGCTGGGCGCGAGGCCAGTGGGAGCTTTCTCCCAAAGGGCGTCCCGTGGAGCTTTGCGATCCGCTGGAAAAATCCGGCGCGAGGGGCCAGGAAAAGATGCGGGCCCAAAGCGGCCCACAGGCCAAAACGGCCCGGCTCACGGCCACGCCTCTGGTCATGGAGCCTGACCGGACGCTTTTGTTGATACGCCTGCACACCGGCCTGACGCATCAGATCAGGGCGCAGCTTTCTTCCAGGGGGCATCCTGTCGTGGGGGACGCGAAATACGGGGGCGGAAAGCCGCCCATGTATCTCCACGCCTGGCGTCTGGCGCTCTTCGAGGACCGCTTCGAGACGCCCGCGCCCTGGACCGGAATCTTTGCGGCAAGCGGCCTTTAGAGAAAGGCTTGCCGGGCCATCTGACCGAGCACTATCGCCCCGGCCTGGGCCACGTTCAGGGAATCGAACCCGCCCGGCATGGGGATGAAAACGCTCGCGTCGCAGCGTTTGGAGACCATGGGCCGAACCCCCCTGTCCTCCCCTCCCAAAACCAGCACGAGGGGAAATGTGAACCCGGTTTTGAACACGTCCGTCCCTTCCGGTCCGGCCTCGGCCTTGTAAACCGTAAACCCCGCCTCGGCACAGCGCGTGAGCTCCTGGGACAGATTCGGGCACAGCCGCACAGGCAGTTGTTCAAGCGCCCCGGCCGACGCCTTGGAGGCCGCCCCGCCAAGGCGCGCCCCGTGATGCCTGGGCACAATGAGTCCCCCGCCGCCCAGGGCCAGAAGCGTACGGGCAAGGCTCCCCACGTTGCCGGGGTCCTGCACCTGATCCAGGGCCACAACCACGGGCAAGGGCGCGCGCCTGGCCCCTTCCAGCAGTTCGGGAAGCTCCGCGAACGCCCTGGCCGCTATAAGCGCGGCCACGCCCTGACGGCACTCCGGCGCGCTTTTGCGCAAGGCCTCTTCCGGCAAAAAGCGGTAGCGCACCCCGGCGGCCTTGCAGGCCTCGAGAATATCCCGGATATCCTGCCCCTTGAGCCCTTGGCGCAGTATCACCGCCTCGACGCTCGAAGGATCGCGCTCCATGCGCTCAAGCACAGGCTTGCGGCCCGTCACCATGCTCTCCATGATCCGCCCTTTTTCTCAGAATACGCTGAACGATTTCTCAAAATACCCCGCAGGGTGTTCCCCATTCCTCCATTTCCCGCGAAATGACAAGGCCCGCGCCGGTTTCTCTCCCATTGATTTTCCGCCGCGCCCAGGCTAACTCAACCGGAAATTATGCGCCTACCGTTCCGTCTTATCCTCATCGTTTTGCTGCTCCTGACCGCCGCTTGCGCCGCCAATGACCATTCCGGCCAGGACGCGCGGGCCAACCTGGACCCCGAACTCACCAACCCGGACTTTCTCAAGATCAGGCGTCCAAGGCCGCTCACCCAGCAGGAAAAGGACGCCCTGGCCTCCAAGACCGACATCCCCTTCAATCTGGACGTGCGCGAAACCGAGGACGTCCAGATGTTCTTCTCCGCCCTCCGGGACCACCCCGACACCATAGACCGCTGGATGGAGCGCGCCGCGCGCCATCTGCCCTATGTCCGCGCGGTGCTTGCCACCTACAAGCTCCCGCCCGATCTCATCGCGCTCCCCTTTATCGAGTCCGGCTACGACACCGACGCCTACTCCCCGGTGGGCGCGGGCGGCATGTGGCAGTTCATGCCGGGCACCGCCCGCCGCTTCGATCTCACCGTTGACTGGTGGGTGGATGAACGCCGCAACCCCTATCTCTCCACCGTGGCCGCCGCCAAATACCTCACCGAACTCTACGCCCAGTTCGGCGACTGGAACCTGGCGCTCGCCGCCTATAACTGCGGCGAAGGCAAGATGAGCCGGGTCATGAACCAGTCCGGCCAGAACGACTTCTTCGACATCGCCAAAAACCCCAGGCTGCTCAAACGCGAAACCCGCCACTACGTCCCCAGGTTTTTGGCTGTGCTGAAAATCTTCAAAAACCTTGAGGCGCTCGGATACAAACCCGTGGACTGGAACGCCGGACGCGTCATGGAAGAGGTGACCGTCCCCGGCGGCACGGACCTGGCCGCCATGGCCGACGCCTGTTCCATGAGCTGGGAGGACTTCCGCAGACAAAACCCCGAGTTCCGCCGCCAGGTGAGTCCCCCGGACCGCGACTGCACCATCTATCTCCCCACTGATAAAAAGGAACTCGCGTTAAACTATCTCAAGAATCCCTCCTGCACGCCAAGCAAGGGCATCACGGGATATACCACGGCCGCCGCGGACACCTGGGCGAACGTCTCCAAGCGCACCGGCGCGCCCGTCGCCGCCCTGCGCCAGATGAACCCCACCCTGGGCGACGAACTCACTGAGGGCCAGACCGTTTACATCCCACTGGCCGGCTCCGGCCTGGATACCGCCACCATGGCCAGCCTGGAAACCAGACCCGTGCAGCGCCACCTGGAACAGCCCACCAAAAACTTGGCTCACAAGCTGAAAAAAGGCGAAACCCTGGCCGCCCTCGCCCGCCGCTACGGCGTCTCCCAGGCCGACATCATGCGCGCCAACGGCTTAAAGCCCCTCTATCGCCTTTCCGCCGGCCATACGCTCATCATCCCGGCCAAGGCCGCCTGTCCGTCCCCGCAGAGCAACACCATCCAGGTCAAAAAAGGCCTCACCCTGGCAACCGTGGCCGCCGCCAACAAAGTGGACGTCCACACCCTCATGGCCGCCAACGGCATAAAGTCGCAAAAACAACTCCGCCCGGGCATGAAGCTCAAGATCCCCGGCCGCCAGGCGCACGCCCCGGCCAAAACCGTCGCCGCAAAAAAGCCGCAAAAGACCGCCCCCGCGCCGAAACAAACGGCCCGCGCCAAACAACAGCGCAAACCCGCCGCGCGCGTCAAAGTCAGCGCGAACTAGCCACGCGCCAGGGGCTCCGCCCCTGGACCCCGGCAGGGGGATGATCCCCCTGCACCCCGCAATAGGTGGGCGGCGAGGCTGTGCGTAGCCAATCCCGTAAGGGATCATCTTCAAATTGATCCCGTCGGGATTGGCCAAGCATAGCCGAGCCGCCTGGGACGGCCTCGTCGTCAAAACGTCACAATCCCTTGTCGGATTCTTAACAAAACGCGGCGAATATCCTGACAGCGCGGATTTTACGTCCCATGCTTTGTGGCTAGCGCGCGAGTCACGGGCATGCTATATGCCGATCACCCGCCAAAGGGGGCGGGGATGGCTTCAACGTGAAGGAGTGGGCCATGAACGATTTCTCTGGAGCATTGCCGGTGACCCAGGAATACAACCGCTCCTTTTTTCCAGCACGGCCCCTGTTGCGCGTCCTGGAGTTGCACCCTCTTCCGAGATTCTACCGGAGCATGGCCCCGGCCGACAGCCCGATGGACTTTGCCCGCCGCGCCCTGGAAGGACTGGATATTTCCGTTACGCTGCGCGGCGCGCCCCTGGACGCCATGCCCGCGCAAGGCCCGCTTCTTCTGGCCGCGAATCATCCGTTCGGCGCCGTGGAAGGGCTTGTGCTGGCCGCATGGCTCACGAGCATCAGGCCTGACCTCAAAATCCTCGTCAACCACATGCTGTGCCACATTCCGGAACTGCGCCCCTTGTTTATTCCCGTCAATGTTTTCAAGGGAAAGGGCGGCGCGGACAATGTTTCCGGCTTGCGCGCGGCGCTTGCCCATCTGGAGGGCGGCGGGGCTCTGGCGCTCTTTCCGTCAGGGGTGGTGTCGTACTGGCAGAAAGAGCAGCGCCGCGTCATTGATCCGGAGTGGAATCCCCTGATCGGGCGTCTGGCCCGCGTCGCCGGCGCATCGGTTGCCCCTGTGTATTTCGAGGGCCGCAACAGCCTTGTTTTCCAGGCGGCCGGCTGCGTGCATCCCGCATTGCGCACCGTGCTTCTGCCCAGGGAGCTGTGGCGCTTGCGCGGCCGCGAAGTGCGTCTGCGGATCGGCGAAACCGTGGAGCCGGAGCTTTTGTCCGCGCTGCACGACGATAAGGCCCGCACCGCCTATATCCGCGCCCGGTGCTATACCCTTGGACGCTCCTCGGGCGCCCGCAAAGCGAAACGGGCGGACGCCATAGCCGATGAATCCGGCCGCGAAACCCTGCGGGAGGCAATCCGATCGCTGCCGTCCGAACGTCTTCTCGCCGAAGAGGGGAAGCTCCAGACGTTTTACGTAAGCGGCAAAGAATCGCCGCATATTCTTCACGAAATCGGCCGGCTGCGCGAGCGGGCTTTCCGCGCGATAAAAGAAGGCAGCGGCAAGGCTCTGGATCTTGACCGCTTTGATCCCTACTACACCCATCTCATACTCTGGGACAAAGAGGCCGGGGCCATGGCCGGAGGCTACCGGGCGCGCAATCTTCCCTCTGTGCCGCCTCCGGGAACCATGAAAACGCTCTATACCGCGTCGCTGTTCCGCTTTCAGAAAGAATTTTTCGAGCGTTGCGGTACATCCATGGAACTGGGGCGCGCCTTCGTGACCCCGGAATACCAGCGCGACTACGCCCCGCTTCTGATGCTCTGGAAGGGCATCGGCCGCCTTGCCGCCATGGCCGGAACGCGCACCCTGTTCGGGCCGTCGAGCATCGGGCTCGGCTACGCCCCGGAATCGGTAGTCATGCTGCGCCAATACCTTAAAGAATGCTGCGGCATTCCAGAGCTTGCCTCGCTGGTGCGGGGACGACGCGGCCCCAGGCCGTTTTCCGGTCCCAACGCGCCCGACGCCCGCGGCCTCGAATACAGGGTTCTTGACCGCGCGGTGCGGGGCCTTGAGGGCGACAAGGGGGTGCCCATTCTCTTCAAACATTACCTGCAACTGGGGGGGCGCATCGCCGCTTTCCACGAAGACCGCAAATTCGGTACATTGGACGCCCTGATGGTCGTTGATCTGACGCGCGCGCCGGAAAAACTCCTGCTGCGCTATATGGGCGAAGAGCGTCTGCGCACACTGCGTTTGGCCCACAACACGGCGCCGCGCTCATAAGCACATGGACAAACAGAAAATTTTGATCATAGAGGATGAGGCCGACATCCGCGATCTGTTGGCCTACAATCTCCGGAAGGAAGGCTTTGCCACCCTGGAATCCGGGGACGGCGGCAAAGGGCTTGCGATGGCCCGCGCCCATGCCCCGTCGCTCGTCCTGCTTGATTTGATGCTGCCCGGCATGGACGGCCTGACGGTCTGCCGCGAATTGCAACGCGATCCCCTGACCGCTCCCATCCCCATCATCATGCTGACAGCCAAGGGCGAGGAGATGGACCGCGTTGTGGGCCTGGAACTGGGCGCGGACGACTATGTGGTCAAGCCGTTTAGCGTGCGCGAACTGATGCTCCGCATCCGCAACATCTTGAAGCGCCAGGCCAGGGCCGAAAGCGGTTCCAGCCTCTCGCGCCACGGCGTCACGGTGAACCAGAGCGCGCACAAGGCGGACGTAAACGGCGCGGATGTCACGTTGACCGCCACGGAGTTTCGCCTTTTGGAAAACGTGATGCGCCATGCCGGGCAGGTGCTCACCCGCGAGCAGCTTTTGAACAGCGTCTGGGGGTACCAGTTCGAGGGCTACGCGCGCACTGTTGATACGCATGTGCGGCGTCTGCGCGCCAAGCTCGGCAGCGCCGCCGATATGATCGAAACCGTGCGCGGCGTCGGCTACCGCTTTAAAGAATAATGGCGGCCTCTTCCGCTTCCCTGTGGGGCAAGCTTTTCCTCTCTTTTCTGGCCGTAA
>Ga0123354_10019919_pt1 | contig 10541 bp, 5 predicted proteins | sample TergutLab28metaG_2_FD_97872 | JGI IMG/M metagenome (GOLD analysis project Ga0123354, IMG submission 97872) | Labiotermes labralis P4 segment gut microbial communities from Petit-Saut dam, French Guiana - Lab288 P4 | ecosystem: Host-associated > Arthropoda: Insects > Digestive system > Gut ...
AATTAAATTTCATTGCTGAATAAAAAAGGAAAGAAAAGACAATATTAAAATTTTGGGTTTTTTTAAAAAATAAAAACAATACCCCCCCCCCCCCCCAAATAGCCTGTGTCAGCTTTAGTGATGCATTGTTGTGTCTTTTGTTTACATTTGGCAATGCAAATCTTGGTTTGGCTCTGCATGGTCTGGTTCAGAGCTATCTGGTTAGGTGCAGTCCAGTTTGGCCCTTCGTACATGAATTTAAGATGACCTTACATATTTAAGAGTCAAATTTAATGAAAAGACCTCATTTTGCATTTAAATAAGTGCAGTATGTTCTATGTACAGATAGCCAGCAAAGTCTTTGGATTTTATAATTTATCTTTGGATTGTATTCATACTTGTGTTGTACAGAAACCACATACATTTCTGTGATTATTAGTTTTTGCATTACTTTTTAAATACATGCCCCTGTCTAATACCTCATATTCTTGTTTGTGTAATTACTACTGCCAGTGAGTACTGTAGCATCCACATTTGTTGATACAGTGCACTCTTCTTGGTGCAGTGTTGTGTTGTCACTTTTTGTGTTTTCTGTCTTTCTTCATAAGGCATAGATAGTGCATGTATATTCCTGTTTGGTGTTACAGGAATGTAGAACACTATCTATGCGTAATGAAGAAAGACAGCACACAACGAACTGCAGTCTTCAAGAAAAGTCAGAATGTGGCAGAACATAACAGTACACCAAGAAGAGGTCATGAACAAGTGTGGACTTCGCAGTACTCACCGGCCATAGTAAAAAAAAAAGTCACAACACTACATAGGTGTATATTAGAAATAACAATCCCTGGACTAACATGAACTCCAGTGTATGTGGACAGAACACTTGACTAAATTTGTGGTTTCAATATAACACAGATAGTGTGCACATTCCAGTTCTTATCTGTCTCATACCTTCTACATGCCCCACCCATCGCATCCTTGCCTTTATTATTTTGATAATAATTGGTGAAGAATACCTCGTGAAGCTTCTCGTTATGTCATTTTCTCCATCCTCCTATTTCATCCTCTTAGATCTAAATATTCTTCAGCATATGTTTTTTCCTGGATGTGATAGACCAATTTTCATGCTCATACACAATAGCTGGTAAATTGTAGTTCGATACTCACAGTTCTAGGATGGGGTTACCATATATCTGGGTTTTCTTGGACACATCCTCTTTTTCAGGCTTCAGAGTAGTGTACAGGGGGATGTTGTAAGTCTTAAAAAAATGTCTGGGTATTTGGCTTTTGTCAATAGTCACACACAGTTTTTCTGTGGTCGTTACATACTTTATAGTTTGTAGTGCTTGTAGGACACGTTTCAGATTCAGAACTTATTTTCACTCAGTTCCACTGGATCTGAACACATGTTCGCAGATCCCGGTTCCTGTCCATTTTGAATTGTCAGAAGTGTAGTGGAGGTCGTGTTGTGCGCTGTTTGGTTTGTATGTCTTTTTATTGCATTCCTACAATGATAAAAAGAAACATAAATTCATGGGCAAACTAAAAAGCAAGTATTCCTGTTTCGAAAGTGGGGGAATGGGAAGCTGAATGCTTGGTTTTTAAACCAAGAACTTACGTGTCTGTGGCGAACAAGGGTGCTCTTGATCTTCAAGCCTGCATGAAATACAAGAAGCACAAAACCACTGTTAGACATGAAATGAGTTTGACAAAAGTTTTTTTACTGCATCAGGAAGCATATCGGATTATGCTGTATTAGTGGCAGAATGTGTGTTTTCATTTTATACTGTGAAATGTAATAGTAATTACAAGAGAGCGGACATCATTCCTGTTCTATTGAAAACAGTATTTCCTGATTCTGAAATAGTCTGCAAATTTTGAAGTGTAATGACAAAGACAGATTCTAACTCAGTAATTGCGCATCATGCTATTGAAAACATAATGCAGGTGTTCGAAAATAACACAGTGTCTTACTGTGGAATTGCCACAGATGCAATTGCAGGTGTTTCCTGGTATAATCCAGTATTTTTGTAGGAAAAATGGTTTACAGCCAAAGTTAATTGAAGTGCAGCAACATTCAAATGAAGCAGTAGACTGTTGCTCATTATATCAAGGGAACTTGAGAATTTTTTTTTTTAATTTGTAGAATGTATGGGTTTTTGACACTTTGTTATTTCTCAAACACTTATCATATTTTCGTGGCACTGAAAACCCCAAAAATTTCTACATTTTAAAGAAATACATAAGTATGTTACATTATCATCATTGAGTCAAAAACAAAAACGGTAGTTGAGCTTCAGAATATCTCAGTAAACTTTAGTGTGAACATTCTGGGTAACCTAAAACTCTATGAAGAACACACTTAAAGAACATCTCACTCAGAATTTCATAATTGAAAGATATCCTAACAGAGAAATGTGGAGGAGTAGTTTTATGTAATAAAATTGTGACTGTTCTTCTTCTTTTGTTGGCGTTACAACCCATTATGGGTTTTAGCCTTCTCAGTGATTTTCTTCCATTCTGTCCTTTCTCCACCCTCTTATTCCCATCGTATGGATATCTTCCTCAACGTCTTCAATCCATCTTTTCCTTGGTCTTCCTCTGATTCTCCTACCTATTTGCTTCCATTTTAGTATGCTTCTAGGCATTCTCATTCCATCCATCCGCATCACATGTCCTAGCCAGGCTATTCTTCTGCTTTTTATGAATCTTACTATGTCTGCATTTCCTATGAGTTCTTTCAGTTCATGGTTCTTTCTGATTCTCTAGAATCCATTTTCATCTTGTACTGGGCCAAAGATTTTCCTCAGTATTTTACACTCAAATATTCTTATTTGTTGTTCATTTTGACTTGTTAACGTCCAGGCCTCACATCCGTATGTTACTACAGGTCTTATTAAGGTTTTATATATTTTTAGTTTTAAGCTTCTATTTAATGCTCTTGATTTCATTAGCGCTCCACATGAACAGTAACATCTATTTCCGCTGATAATTCTTGCTTGTATTTCACAATTGGTGGAGATGATTTGATTCAGTTGGGAGCCTAGGTAGGATAGTTCTTTCACATGTTCGAATTCATATTCTCTGCATTGCAGATGGTTGCCATTAACTACTGTTCTTGTGACTGTGACTGTTATATGTTCTATTTTTTAATCTTTTTTTGCTGATGTGTCCTCTTTTTTTTGTAAGATGCATGGGAATTGTCCACTTTTCTTGTGATGGAAATATGGTAACCCTAATCTAGGAATACAAAAGTTCTGAATATTATGATGGCAGACATTCTCACAATTTAAGCTGCATTTCATTTCCTTGTGAGTGGAGTTTTGATTTGTTAGTGTTTCCAAAATATTTGAACATTGCCACATTTCCGGAGTCTTTATTAGCTGATTTGTGTTGTGTTATGAGACAATGTTATTGCAACTGTATGTATTATACCATTAGCTCATTGTACATAAATTAAGTAACAAACATTTTTGTAAGTTATGAATGATGTTATGCCAGTAGTTAATTAAAACTTTGGTGTGGATTTGAATGTACAGAATATACAGTGTGACAAATAACAAAAAGTATTTTCAGATTAAAATTAAGTGAAAAGTAGCGTATGCTAGAATGTAAAAACATGCATTTAACAATGCATACAATTCACCATCTCAGTACACTGCATATGTTAAGGTCATTCAAAAAGTCAGGGCACTTATTTTTAAGCCAAAACTGTAGCATTGCAAAGAATGGATTCCATACATTTGAAAGCATTCACTGCATTTGTAACAGTGACTCTGCAAGTCATAGCAGTTTTTCAAAGCCAGAAATGTGGCAATGCAAAGATGGATTAAATACATTGGTCAATATGTGGCACGTACTTGTAAATGTTACCAGCAGGTAATGTTATATGTACAGGACTGTGAAAGAATTGGCTGTGCATACAGGGATTTGTGGGTCCATATTGCTCTGAACTTTATGATATGTCTTAGAAATGTGCCTGGTTGCTGCCAAATGAGTTCCACATCATTTAAATTAGGAGCAATCATTGCAGGCACTGTGGGATCTATGCCACCCTGGAAATATTTTCAGTAGAAAATGACGGAGGCTTATGAATTGGTTCTGGTCCTGTGAATGGCATCATTCACATACTCCACAAAAACATGAGGTCTGACAAAATCTCTCACCCACTGAGGTGATGATCATTTTGGCATGCAGAACCAAGGTGTTCATGTGTGTCATGTCATACAGACTGTCAGTGTACAGTATCACAATCATTTCTGCAGTACCACCTGTATTGTGCAGTTAGAGAGAAGCATCCAAACTGGTTGAAAATTTCATGCATCCTACATGATAATGTTGCAGCACACTCAGTACTGTTAGTGTTTCTGGCATTGGAGGTAGGGGGTGGGGTGGGGGAATGTTAAAACAGTGTCCCTATTCTTCCAACCCCAGTCCATGTGACTACCATCATTTTTCCAGACTGATGCAGCCATTGTATGGGATGTGATTTTCAAACAGGATATTTTAACAGTAGTTCAGTATAAGGTGGCACATTAGTGAATCAGGTGATGCTGATGGTGTTCACAGCTATCCCCATCATTTGCAGCAAACTATGGACAGCCTGGGAGACTTGTTTTCATGGTTGCTATCAGTTTATGTTTACAGTTTTTGTTGTACTGTTTGTTCCATTTTCAGTCTGTGTGCCACAATAAAACAGTACCATGATTCGAATTATGTGTGATTTTGCTCGCCTTCTGCTGGTGGCTCTTGTTTGTACACCTCTGTGTGAAGGTAACATACACAAGTGCACATCATGTACTCTCAAACATATACAGGCAGACCCCCCGTATCCGCAGTTTCAGTTATATGCAGTTTACTGTGGCCCGAAAAAAATTTTGAAATTTAAAGTAATGAACAGTTCATAAGTTCTAAAATGCGTGCCAAGCAAGAACAGGCTGTACTATTGTGAAATCCAGCAGCCCATATGTGCCCAGTACTTGACTTTCTTTGTCCCCATACCCAAGCTTCCCTGCAAACTTGCCGCCATTCTGCTTCTAGCATTCTCGCTGTTCAAATTAGTTGCCGCGTTATCGCAGTGTTTGTGTTCAGAAAGCAACAAGAAGAATAGAAAAATTGGTGAATTCCCACAATAGGCTAAGATTTTTTTAACAAATAAAATTTTCTTATTCCAGGTGATGTGCGTATGATTTTCATTGTAAAATGTGTAACAATAACATGTTTTTTCATTGCTTATGCAGCCCTTTGATGGAAAAGCATGATTTTTATTGTTTTGTCGTCCCTTGAAACTGTACATGATTCTGTACAGTATGGGTACTGTATTTTTTCATTTCTCTATCGTCTCTTGAGGATTAGGCTAAAATGTCAGAATCCCTTACATTCATACATATGAGCGAGAGAAAAATTACACTGTAATGTACAATGTAGTGTACAGTACACTTTATTATTACTTTATTTAATGGTTGTAATTTCTTACTGTGCATAATTTATAAATTAAACTTTCCCGTATTTATGTACATATCACGAATATCACGTTATATATAGCGTTTGGTATTATCCATGGTTTCACGTAACTGCGGTAGGTCTTAGAACGTATCCCCTTTGGATAAAGGGGTCTGCCTGTATACTCCATTTCCGACATTGCCATGTTGTTGGGGGGTGGGGGGGGGAATACTTTCCCTGATGTGTGGAGTGACTCTTACAGAAAATGAACCTATACCACTTAGTAATTTTGATTAATGGTAGTAGCTGTTTTTTCTGTCTGTCTCTCTGCCACTTGCTCCTTCAGCCCACCTTATCTCTTACCCAGTAGGTGCTCAAGGCTCTTTTCCTGGGGAGCAAGGTGGCCAGTGCATCCACTTACTTGCATTGTGTGCTAAAGTTAAGAATACATGGAGCATTATGTCAGTACTGACAGCATTAAATTTTTGAGTGTGTCATGTGCTAAATCCAAAGTTTTCCCTGGCATTTTCAGAGTAACTTGGCACTACTCAGCTGTTAATGATTTTCTCTGGTGTGGACTCATCGTACATATTGTGTTTTTGTTTTAATGTGTCCTTGTTTACTAAATTTATTTTAATTTCAGACAGTTTACTGGCACAGCATATGACAGAGAAAAGACAGTCACAAATTCGGGTAATTGTGGAGAACTGCAGTTAGTTCCAACAGCATTTGCAGTTCCGATACACTTAGTTGCCCTCAGTGAGTTCTCCAGTAAAAGCTTAGGAACTGCTGTAGATAAAGGAGTTCAAACAGATGGGCAAATAGTAGTGAATAAAAGAACAAAGAAAGCACCTGGTCTGTTTAAGTCATGTGAAAGGGCGTTTAAACGCAGAACATCAGCTCAGACTCAGACAGGAATTGTGTCACGAAATAAACGTCCAAAAATCAGTGCACAGACTCAAACTGTAGGTGATTACATCCTCAGAAAGGCCATGAAAGATGCTGATATTCCAATTCTACATGGGACTCAGAAATCAACTACAAAGCAGACAACAAATATTGCAACAAAGAAGAAAAGGAAGAGTATGGAGACTCAGACTGCAGGTCATATTGGTACAAAAACAGAAATTTGTAATCAGCACCTGAATCATTTTCTTACAAAATGTCCATCCATGGGCACTAATTTTACTTCCTTAGATATCTCATCAACAGCTGCAATGAATTTGCCTGACAGCTGTAGTTCATACACACATAGGATTGATGCTAGACTGCCAGATCTGTTGGTCAGCCAGAAAAATTCATCAGGCACACAGACAAGTCCATCATCAGTGACTGTTCTTATGGAACAAGAAGAAATTTTAAGTCACAGTGTGACACAGACTGATCTAAATTTGTCCTTCTATGAATCAGAGTCATGTGAGGCCAATTCAAGTGGCATTCATTCAAGTTCTCAAACAATGAATAACTTACACAGATATTTTGAGGATAATTCAAACAGCAGTTTCGGTGCACAAGTTGCTACATTTGAACCCGATTTGTCAACTTCTACATGTAGGTCAAATATAGAAACTAATCTGGGTGCATTAGCCGATGAACCCACACAAATGGACAGCTTTCTAATGCAACACCATAAAGCTGCTTTTGATGTAAATCAGTCTTGTAGTATAGAAACCCAGACAGAATTAGATTTTAGCAGGTCTTTCCTTACTGACTGTGCTGGTGATGGAGACCCATCATTTACTTTTTGTTCGAACACTGAAACACAGACAACTGAGGATTTTCCATCTTTTGATCATCTTCTGTATACAAATATGTATACACAAACTTGTGATGAGGCTTTTTACTCTGAATTTGGATTTGCAAATATTCAAACTCAGACGGCATGGCCACAGTTTGTTGAGGATGACTCTCTGTTTGTTTCAACAGAAACTCAAACAGCATTGTCAGGATGCTCCAATCAGTCTAGTTACATGATGAAATCTTGGTCCATTTCCAAAGTAAATTCTGAAACAAGTCATATGGAAACTCAAACAGATGTAGATGAATTCAGAGAACTAATTGCAGAATTATCAAAACAGTCCTCAGATGACAAGTTATTATGAGACTTATGGAATCTTTAGACGTAACAAAATGCATAAAACAGGATTTCTGTGAAGGTGAGTGTACTCAGAAAAACTTAATTGAAGTTTGCGCACTGCATACTTTGGGCAGTGACAGGAAAAGCTGAAGTTTCTATGTGAATGATAGCAGCATCACTGAGATAAGTTAGTACATGGCACCCAAACCTGAGGTTGTGTGAAACCTGTTTGCTATTTGATGTAGCTCTTATCTCTTACATTTAAATTTTTTGGCCAATATGAAGGTGGATCAGAAAGTAAGTTTATAATACACTAAATAAAAGGCAAGATTTGACCAAAGAAAACACAATGAAGAAGCCAGTGGAAAAATTTTCCTCATAGCTCCCTTAGATATTTGAGGTATATGTCACAGCATTGTGATAAGTTTGTCCTTTTCAGACGCATAGAACTTGTGTCCCTGTTGTGAATCAGCCATGTGATGGTGGTATGTTTGATATCTTCATCACAAGTGCATCAGTGACTTGACCTAACAAAACTTTTGCAGCAGGTTCTGAGTTTGCTATTCTGTGTGTGGCCAGGTACTCTCATGGAGGAAAATCACACAATCTCTAAGAAGACTAACATGTTTTCAGCGTGGCGCATTACCAAAAATGGTGTGACTTGAAACTTCTTTCTGTGTTAGGTGGAGTGTTTCCACTCCATATTTGATTGCTTGCTGATGGGAGTGAAATGACAGACCCATTCTTCATAACTAGTAACAACTTGATGCAGACAGTTTTTTCTCCTTTACTGCATAACATTGCAGGAAAGTTAGACAGGCCATCATTCTTGCCACTTTCTTGTCAGTCAGTGCATGAGGTACCCATTTAGCACAAAACTTTTGGTATTATAACACATCCACCACGATGTGTTGCACAATGCTATAGCATAAACCAAGGCCCAATGCCATATGCCACGAAGCTACAAACCTGTCTTTCTGAATGAGTTCCTACAGGCATGCCCTGTTGACCATGTCATTGAGGAGCTTTATCGTCCACTTTGTCATCCATCATATTTTCCCTGCCAGATGCAAATGTTGCATTATTTGGCAACCTGTTGCCTGGGTATTGGCATCATTGCTGTTCACTTCCATTAGCTTTCGGTAGCTAATGACTGCCGACATGTCCCAAGCCCACAGAATACTTACATCTCCTTGGACTTCCAAGTATGACATATTTTCCAAGTGTGTTATGATGTTGAAGTCCCACAGCTGTGCTTCTGCACATATGCCTCAAATCACATTACCATGAACATTGGAACCCTCTGTCATATATGACAACAGCATTTGAGTTTTCACTGAATTCATTAAGTAAAATAATAGTACCTGTAAACTTGTTTCTGACCGACTCTTGTATGTAGCATGTTAAAAATAAATTGAAATTTAATTGTATGTTGTAGTGTGTGTGTGGTAAGCCTAAAAGTTTTGTGGTGGAAAGTGTTACTGAACCGATACTCTACATATGTTGGACATAAATCTCTTGATTTGGTTAAAAAAAATGTTTCAGAAGCAGACAACTTCCAGGCTATTTTCAACCAAAACTGAAGTCCTGGAAGATGTCCCTTATATGTTGCAGTTCAGTTACTTTCATTGTTCTCATTCCCTCATATGTAATATTTAAGGATTATGTGACACTTATATAAATCATTAAATTTTAATAAATGTACTCTTAATGATACCATTTCATGACCTGTTGATTCTGTTTTTGTGTGGACAGCAGTCTTCAATTTATGGGAGATGTCCAGCACCAGAAGTAAAGTCAGGTCAGGGAAAGAATTCTTCCCCTACCCTTATATCTGGTAGCTACCTCCATCTCTGCATGCCACTGCTTTCATCCATTAGTTGTTACTTGTATTCTGGCCTGTATTCCATTCCTTTTGTGTTCTCTTTTGTTGGTGTTGACAGTGGGGGGAGGTGTGCAATTTGAGTAGTATGGATAAGCAAGCAGCTCACTTGAACCCCAACATTTGTGTTCATTCTTTCCCTGATCACAGAGTGCTGTAACCATCTGTCCGACTTCAGTTACAACTATTTGTAGCTGAAGAGGACAGGGGAGATCAATCCACACTGAGCTACCCCAGCCCGCATGCCTCGATGAGATGATGTGGCTGTCTGGAAAGACGCTTCAAACATCCGACCCCTGAGGTAGGATGAGATTGTATGGACTATGTAAGATGGGAAGTTTAGGAGCGTTAGCTTGTACAGGAGGCCAGCGATCCAGACGGCTGTGGGTTTGGAGGTCTTCTTTTATACTGTGTTCCAGCTGGTCTGCCTTTGGTTAGCCGGCAGAGTTATGGGCATGGTCAGGTGAATGGCAATCGATTGCTCAAAAGGGACGTTTCTAGAGCGAAGCGTGGAGAGAGCTGCTGTGAGGAAAAGCAGTTGCTAGATATGTGGTATGACAGAGGAAGGAGATGTGCTGTGTGGTAACCAGGTTGCTGCCATGTGGGTGTTCCCAAACAATTCTGCCAGCCCATAATTTAGCACTGTATAAGAATGAATGACTAAACCACAATCCCAACATAATGCACCTGTAATCAATGGCGTATCCAGGAATTTTGTTCGGGGGGAGGGGGCGTTCAACAAATTCAGTTGAGGACAGAGGACAAAGAGAACGGGGATCTGGGGACGGTAGTCCCCTAGTCACGGGTTCTGGAGGCGGCTGTAATTTGGTGCAAGAAATTTCATTTCATATAGTAAAATTTTCTTAATTTTTGGTACTTTAAGACTTTTTATGATGACGACGAATTTGTCATTGCTAATGTAAAACAATTGCAAACCTAGGTAGTTTTAGAATTTTACTGCCTTTTTCCGAATATCTTGCTGTGTTGGCATCCTAAATTCAGCAATTTTTAACAGTTTTCACAATCAGGTTGAGTTTGGCATGATTTTGGGTGGCCTTTGGAATTTCGGGGGGGGGGGGGGGTTTTAACCCCCCCCAGTTGCCCAATACCCGGAGTTCGCGGGTAATAATGAAAAATGAAACCTTTACCTTTTTTAAA